>Ga0193729_1000633_pt1 | contig 18506 bp, 11 predicted proteins | sample U1c2metaG_FD_143036 | JGI IMG/M metagenome (GOLD analysis project Ga0193729, IMG submission 143036) | Soil microbial communities from a riparian zone of the East river system, Colorado, United States - U1c2 | ecosystem: Environmental > Terrestrial > Soil > Riparian zone | place: USA: East River...
GGCACTTTGCTGTTGACGCCTGTATCGTTGTGTAGTATAGGGTCCTACATGAGAATGCTCATTTTAAGCATCCGGCTAAGAGCTGAGCAACTCCAAGGCTTAGAGAAGTTTGCTAAGGAGCGTCATCTCTCGGTTGGGTGGTGCATCCGAGCAGCCGTTGATGAGTGGTTAAAAAAGAATGCAAAGAACATTTAAGTATCGACTCTATCCCAACCGCAAGCAGCGGGAGACTCTAGCGACGCAGTTAGACCTGTGCCGGGAGTTGTACAATGCCGCTTTGCAGGAACGGATGGAGTCGTATAAGACAACTCAGAAGGGTGTTACTTGGTTGCAGCAGCAATCTCAGCTCCCCGCCATCAAGGAAGTGCGCCCGGAGTTCAAGAGTGTTCACGCGCATACGTTGCAGGCGGTACTGATTCGTCTGAACCGCTCCTTTCAGAACTTCTTTCGTCGCGTCAAGAAAAACGAGACACCCGGGTTCCCGAGATTCAAAGGGCGCAACCGTTTCAACAGTCTGGTATTCACGCCCACAGCATTCCAGGTGCAAGGCCACCATGTTGCTATCTCCAAGGTTGGCAACATCAAGATTAAGATGCACCGTAGGCTGCCCGAGAAACACGGGACGCTGTTCCTCAAACAGATTTGTGGATCGTGGTATGCATGCTTTTCCTGCGCAGTGGCACCTCAAGTGCTTCCACAATCGACACAGGAAATAGGAGTGGATGTCGGCTTGGATTCCTTCGCAGTTCTTTCAGACGGAACTCGGATTGAGAATCCTAGGTGGTATCGAAAAGCGCAAGCAAAACTACGCCAAGCACAGCGTCGTGTTGCTCGACGTAAAAAAGGATCCGAGCGTCGCCGCAGAGCGGTCGCCGTGTTGCAAAAGATTCACGAGCATGTCGCGAATCAGCGAAAAGATTTTCAGCACCAGGAAGCCTGCAAACTTGTGCAGAGGTATGGAGTCATCGCCGTAGAGGACTTAACCATAAAAGGACTTGCAGGCGGCATGCTTGCTAAGTCTGTCCAGGATGCGGGTTGGGGCGGATTCCTGCAGATTCTTGCGTACAAGGCTGAGAGTGCCGGTCGCAAGCTATTCGCTGTAGATCCCCGCGGTACCAGTCAGACGTGTGTATGTGGAGCAAAAGTTCCGAAGCGTTTGTCAGACAGAGAGCATGTCTGTACCGCGTGCGGATGGATGGCGTCACGTGATCATGTCTCGGCTCAAGTAATCCTGCAACGGGCACGGACGGTGCCTTCAAGCGCCAACGCAGGTGAGGTAATGCCATGCGTAGCTTGAGAAGCCCCTCCCTTCAGGGAGGGGAGTATGTCACGGAGTCTCAATGAAGCCTTGGTCTTGGGCAGCACTGGCTGCCGCTCTGGTGGCGATTTTTGCGGTAGCCGGCTGCAACGATTACGGCAACACTTTTCAGAATAATACGGGTGCCGCGTTGTCGTTTCTGTCCCCTTCCGAAATCAGCGCTGGCAACGGTGATTTTACGCTCACCATCCAAGGCGCCGGCTTCGTTCTAAAGACAGTTGTGCAATGGAATGGCAAGCCTCTTGCCACAACGGTCCCAACTGACAGTACAGGAGCCGCTCTCGGGAACACCGTCACCGCCACCGTCCCCGCGGCGCTCGTGGCAAAGCCCGGCGTGGCCACCATCATCACTCTCAATCCCGCCTCCGGCACCGGAAATAACGGCCTCTCCAATCCCATCGCCTTCATCATCAATCCGCCGCCGAATCCGCTGCCGAGCCTCACGAGCATGAGTCCGAACACCTCTCCCGCCAGCACTTCGCCATCGCAGACGCTCAGCATCACATTGACAGGAACGAACTTCCTCGCGAACGCAGATCCGGCGCAAGCCTCCCAGGTGAATTGGAGTATGGGCGGTATCCAAACAAAATTTGCTGTCGCGAGCATCACTTCGACACAAATTCAAGCGAGTGTTATGGGAAACACGTTCGCGAACGCAGGCTCAGCTAGCGCGACGGCCAGCGTGACTGTCTTTAATCCGCCGTCTCCCCCCCCGGCGGGCTGCATCACATCGTGCAACGGAGGCGGTGGTGGCGGCTCGAGTGCTCCCCTGATCTTCACGATTTGCGCTGCCGGACAATCCTCTTGCGCACCGGCAGCCGCAGCAAAGGCCGCCGTTACGGCAATGGTTGCCGAAGAAACGCCGGCGTTGAGTCTCGACGGGCGATTTGTTGCCTACACTGCGATTCAGAACAATCACGCACAGATCTTTCTGCAGGATACCTGCGAAGGCGCTGCGCCAGGTTGCCAACCGCATGCAACTCTTCTCTCGGCGGCAGCCGATGGCAGTCCGGCAAATGAAGCAAGCCACACACCTTCAATGAACTCCGATGGACGCTATGTGGCCTTCAGCTCGGCCGCGACGAATCTCGTGGAAAATGCCGCACCGGGGCGCCAGGTTTATTTGCTCGATACTTGCGCTGGGGCCGGAGATTCCTGCAAGCCTTCGACACATTTAATCTCCACCGATGCGAACGGAGCATTGATCGGGACGGAAAGCATTCTGCCTTCCGTCAGCTCTTCGGGACGCTTCGTCGCGTTTCTGGCCATCTCACCTAGCCATTCCTCGAATCAGGATTCCTCTCCGTTGAAGGCTCCCGCGAGCGGCACCAATAGCGGCTACCGCCAGGTGTTCATCCGCGATACCTGTCTCGGGGCGACGAACTGCACGCCGAAGACGACCCGGATTTCGCTTCAGCCGGGTGATGGGACGGGCTCCGGCGAAAAGCCCGCCGCTCCGGCTTTGAGCAGTAATGCCGGGCACGTCGCCATCGTGGGTGGAAACGCCGCCACCCTCTTCACCCGTTCGGTTGCCATTGATGATCGCGTCTTCCTGGCCATCGCGAACCAGCAGCATTAGACTTTACTCTTGAGTTCAGAAGTGTGCGCACCGGTAATTCCGTCGCAAACTGAACTCTAACGTGAACGCACCTTTGCTCGGCACGACGAACACCGCCAATACCATCCTAGTCACAGGAGCAGGAGGTTCGATTGGGTCCGCCCTTGTGCAATCTCTCGCTGCCGGCAACCCTCGCTTCCTGATTCTCCTCGATCATTCCGAACAGAATCTCCACGAAATCAATAGGCAGCTTGCGGGGGCGGGCAAATCCGCTTACGCAGCGATTCTCGGAGATATTCTGGACGGCCGGTTGATGACGGAGATTTTTGACCGCTATCGCCCGCAGACGATTTATCACGCCGCCGCCTTCAAGCATGTCCCACTGATGGAATCGAATCCCATCGCCGCGGTTCGCAACAATGCCCTCGGCACCTGGGAATTGGCCCGGACCGCGGCCCGCTTCGGAGCGGGGCGCCTGCTTATGATTTCCACCGACAAGGCCGTCAACCCGCGCAGCGTAATGGGAGCATCCAAGCGGGTTGCCGAGCTGGCGCTGCTGCGCATGAGCGATTTGAAAGCAAGCATTACAAGCACAAAGATGAACGCGGTGCGGCTCGGGAATGTCCTGGGTTCGCACGGAAGTGTTGGCCCGCTGTTTCAGCAGCAAATTCAGCGAGGCGGACCGGTGACGGTGGCGCACGCCGAGGCCAGCAGATATTTCCTGATGCTGAGCGAAACCGTCGAGCTGATCATGGCTGCTGCGGCCTTGGACGATTCCGGAAGCATTTTCATTCCCAAGATGTGCGAACCCGTCAAAATTCTGGATTTCGCCACGCGCCTGATTCGCAAAGCCGGTCTCGAGACTCCCAGGGATATCGAGATCGTCTTTACAGGGTTGCGCCCGGGTGACAAACTGGAAGAAGAGCTCTTATATGCCGACGAGGCGCTGCAACCTTCGAGCGACGAGCGGCTGTACCGCGCGATTGGTCCGAAGTGTAACGCGCAAGTTCTGGATGCTTCGCTGCAAAATATTTCGGAGAGTGTACGGGAGCGAAACCTCGCCGCACTGATTGGCGCGCTCTCGAAGCTCGTTCCTGAATACCAGCCGAGCGAAACGCTCCTCGGACTGACTTCAGGATTCAGTTGAAGCGCACCTTGATATCCGGCCTCTTTTCCAGATGCACGGAATCGATGAAGCGCACTTGCCGGTCGTCCAGCGTAAGAATCATGGAACTTGTGCGCACGCCTTCCCCGAAAAACCGCACACCCTTCAGCAGGTTCCCGTCCGTCACGCCGGTGCAAGCGAAAATCATTTTCTTGCCCGGCGCCAGATCTTCGGTGTCGTAAACGCGCTTCAGATCCTTCACGCCCATTTTTGCCAAGCGTTCCGCGTGCTCCGGTTTGCTGACCACCAGCCGCGCGAGAATCTGTCCGTTCAAGCAGCGCAGCGCCGCGGCCGTCAACACGCCTTCCGGCGCGCCGCCCGTGCCCATCACTGCGTGCACGCCCGTCCCGATCACCGCGGCGGAAATTCCGGCAGAGAGGTCGCCATCGCCAATCAGCCGGATCCGCGCGCCGGCGGTGCGTATCTCTTCAATGAGCTTTTCGTGCCGTGGCCGGTCCAGTACGATCACCACGAGATCATCCACGTCCCTGTCCAGCCGCTTGGCAATGGACTTCAGGTTGTCGGCCACCGGCGCATCCAGGTCCACCGCGCCCTTGCACGACGGCCCTACTACTAGTTTTTCCATATACAGGTCGGGCGCGTGCAGCAAGCCGCCTCGTTCGCTCGCCGCCAGCACGGCGATCGAGTTGGCCGCGCCCGTCGCGCAAAGGTTCGTTCCTTCCAGCGGATCCACGGCGATGTCCACTTGCGGAAACAATGCTTTCGGAGCGTGCGTCGCCAGTCCTACTTTTTCGCCGATGTACAGCATCGGCGCCTCATCCCGCTCGCCTTCACCAATCACAATCGTTCCGTCAATCTCCACCGAGTCCATGGTCTTGCGCATCGCTTCCACGGCCACTTCATCGGCGTGGTGCCGGTCGCCGAATCCCATCGTGCGCGCCGCCGCAATCGCCGCGTTTTCCACCACCCGCAAAAAATCCAGGCTCAGTTGTTCTTCCATCCGTCTCTCTCCTCAATTCCCAGTACCAACGGCGGCCAATCATAGGCCAGTTGGCCCCACATCGTCGACATTCGCGACGTTGGGGTTGCGCCTCCGCCGAAAACAGTCTATAAAATCACCCGCGATCGCATCGCCCTGAGGTGTTCCATGATTCGCAGCTTGCTCGGCGTTTCTCTCTCCCTGTGTTTGTTTGCGCCCAGCAGCTCCGCCCAGTCCAGCCCATGTTCCCTCAGCGACCACACCGAGTACTCCAAGAAGATCAAAGAATTCACCAGCGAACCCTTCTTCAGCACCGAACTCGTGGACCATCTTCCTTTCAGCTCTTGCGTTCCCGCGCCCGACGCCTCTCTTCATCACATCATGGGAGCGCCCGACGTTCTTGATTACACCAAGGACATCAACGCCTATTTCCGCTTGCTCGCCGGCAAGAGCCCCAGGGTCAAAGTGTGGACCATCGGTACGTCCGAAGAAGGCCGCGAGATGCTCGTCGCAGCCGTTTCCGACGAAGCCAATCTCGCGAAACTCGATCGCTACAAGGAAATCACCGCTCGTCTTGCCGACCCCCGCGGCCTCAGCGATGCCGAAGCGCAAAAGGTCATCGCCGAAGGTAAGCCCATTTACTGGGCTGACGGCAGCATCCACTCCCCGGAAACCGGCTCACCGGAAATGCTCATGGAACTTGCCTACCGTCTCGCTGTCGAAGACACGCCCTTCATCCAAAAAATCCGCCGCGATGCCATCGTGCTCATCACCCCCATCGTCGAAACCGATGGCCACGACCGCATGGTTGACATCTACATGCAGCACAAGAAGCATCCCGACCAGCCACCCTATCCCCTCATCTGGTGGGGACACTACGTCGCCCATGACAATAACCGCGACAATTTGGGTGTCAGTCTCGCTCTCTCCCGCAACATGCTCAAGACCTTTCTCGACTGGCATCCCACCGTCATGCACGATCTCCACGAGTCCGTTCCTTATCTCTACATCATGACCGGCACTGGTCCTTACAACGCTTGGCTCGATCCCATCGTCATCAGCGAGTGGCAGGAGATGGCCTATCACGAAATTGAGGAGATGACCAAGCGCGGCGTCGTCGGCGTCTGGACTCACGGCTTCTACGACGGATGGGCTCCCAACTATCTCCTCTCCATCGCCAACAATCACAATTCCATCGGCCGTTTCTACGAAACTTTCGGCAATGGCGGCGCCGACACGCGCGTTCGAACGCTTCATCCGCCCGACACGAGTCGCGAATGGTACCGCCCCAATCCGCCACTTCCCAAAATCAAATGGTCCGCCCGCGACAATGTCAACATGCAGGAGAGCGCCATCCTCTTCGGCATGAACAACATCGCCTCCAACGGCCAGAAATTTCTCAACAATTTTTATTTGAAGAGCAAGCGTGCCGTCGAAAAAGCCCGCACCGAAGGCCCCGCGGCTTGGGTCTTTCCCGCGGACGACCCGCGTCCCGCCGAACAAGCCAGCCTCTTGAATCTCTTGCAGCTTCAAGGCCTAGAAGTTCACCGCCTCGAAAAAGAATTGCGGATTCCGGCAGCCCAGAGCGCACCGGAATCCACAAGCGACAAGGAAAAGGACAAAGAAAAATCAGCCGAAAAATCCGATGCCGCGGCCAAACCGAAAGACGAAAAGAAACCCTCTGAAACGGTAATCCCTTCAGGCAGCTATGTCGTGCGCATGGACCAGCCTTACAGCCGTCTCGCCGATATGGCCCTCGACACCCAGTATTACAGCCCGCGCGATCCTCGCTCCTACGACGACACCGGCTGGACCCTCGGCGCACTACGCAATGTCAAAACCACGCGTGTCGCCGATCTCTCCATCCTCAGCGCCGCCATGCAAAAAATGAGCAAGATCGACGCCCCCGGAGGAATCGACGGCCAGGGTAAAGCCTTCCTCATTCAGCACAACACAGACATCACGCTCGCCTCACTGCGCTATCGTCTCGCCAACGTCTCCATGGAAGCGGCCGAAGATTCCTTTGAAGCCGATGGCATCAAGTTCAAAGCCGGCTCCTTCGTCATTCGTAACGCCGACCGCGCCCAACTCGAAAAGGCCGCCAAGGATCTCGGAATCAAAGTCCACTCTACAAGCGCCACGCTGAGCGTCAAAACGCATTCGCTCGCCGCCCCTCGCGTCGCCCTCGTCCACAATTGGCAGAACACGCAAAACGACGGCTGGTTCCGCATCCCCATGGAACAGCTGAAAGTCCCCTACACCTACGTCGCCGACACCTGGCTGCGCGAAACCCAAAACCTCCGCGAAAAGTTCGACGTCATCATTTTTCCGCCAATGGGTGGCGGAGGTCCCGGGGGACTGAGCGCCGTGCTGCGTGGCCTGCCGATGCGCGGTGATCTGCGCCCCTGGAAAAACTCCGATGAAACTCCCAACTTTGTCGCCCCCGGGCTCGACTCCACCGACGACATTCGCGGCGGCCTCGGCTACCAGGGCCTTGCCAATCTGGAGCGCTTTGTCCGCGATGGCGGCTTGCTCATCGCTGTGCAAAGCAGCGCTTCGCTCCCCGTCGCCGGCGGCATGACCGAAATGGTCAATGTTTCCGACGCCCGCACCATGCAGGCCCCCGGCAGCGTCGTGCTCTCCACCATCGACGACAAGAAAAGCCCCATCACTTACGGTTACGACGATAAGCTCTACGTCTATTTTCGCCAGGGTCCCATCATCACTGTCGGCGGCAATTTCGGCGGTCCAGGTGGTGGACCCGATGAAAACGCAGGCGCTCCCTCGCGTTCCAGCGGACGCGGCACCGCCAGCGATCCGGACGTCATCCAGGCCCGCCCCTACGAGCCTCCCGAAAAGCCCGTGAAGCGCTCCCCGCACGAGCAAGAGCTTTACGTTCCCGAAGACCTGCCGGACTTTGCCCGCTTTGCGATTCCGCCCAAGGACCAGCAACCACGCGTGGTTCTGCGCTTCGCTGCCGAAAAAGACTTGCTTCTCAGCGGCATGATTACCGGCGGCAGCGAAATCGCCGAAAAGCCCGCCGTCGTCGATGTTCCCCACGGCAAGGGCCACGTTGTGCTCTTTGCCAACAACCCCATAACAATCATCCCGTGCCCGGTAGCGCCAGCATCCTTGCGGGCGTTTTTCTCTCTTCAGGCCCGTTCCTGCTCTCCAAGCAAGACATCAGTTACAATGCTGCGCGGAGGGTCCATGTCCAAATCGCGCAGGCATTTCTTGACCCAGGCTTCGCTCGGTCTTATCGGCGCAGCCGTCGCCTCGAGCAGCGGCCGACAGGATCACACAAATGAAATCGCGCAGGAGCCCACGCAACTCCCGCCTGGAGCCCCGCCCGCATTCGGCACCGGCCCCGCCGTTGGACCCGATGTCTCGCCTGCGACTTTTGCCGAAGCAGAAAAGCTCGTCCAAGTGAATTTATCAACCACAGACCGCGCCCAAGCAGCAGCGGCCTGGCGCGTGAACGTGGCCTCCCTCTACGAGCGCCGCAGCGGTCCCCGCACTATCGCACTCGAACCCGCGCTAGCGCCTTGGTCGCGCTACAATTCCGTGCTCCCCGGCCAGACCGGGGGCCCCCAGCGCGATCAATTTATCCGCACCAAGACCGACCCCGGTCCCTTGCCCGCCAGCGACGCGGACATCGCTTTTGCCTCCGTAACTCGGCTCTCGCGCTGGATCGAGCAGCGCAAACTCACCTCCGAGCGCCTCACGCGAATTTATCTGCGGCGCATCGAACAATTCGATCCCAAGCTCCGCTGCATCATCACCCTCACGCGCGATCTCGCGCTCGCTCAAGCGAAAATGGCCGACGAAGAAATCGCCGCCGGCAAGTACCGCGGACCACTGCACGGCGTCCCCTGGGGCGGCAAGGATCTTCTGGACACCGCTGGAATTCCGACTACCTATGGCGCCGAGCCTTTCCGCAATCGCATTCCCAAGGACGATGCCGCCGTCGTGAAGCGCCTCCACACCGCAGGCGCCGTGCTCCTCGCCAAGCTCAGCCTCGGCGCACTCGCGCTCAACGATATTTGGTTCGGCGGACAAACAGTGAACCCCTGGCTCCTCGAGGAAGGCGCCTCCGGTTCCAGCGCCGGCCCCGGCGCCGCCACTGCGGCAGGGTTGGTCGGTTTCTCGATTGGCAGCGAAACCGGCGGCAGCATCATCAGCCCCAGCATGCGTTGCGGCGTCACCGGACTGCGGCCCACCTACGGCCGCGTTCCGCGCACCGGCGCCATGACCCTGTGCTGGTCCCTCGATAAGCTCGGCCCCATGACGCGCGCCGTCGAAGATGCGCTGCTGGTGTTGCAAGCCATCTCCGGGCCCGACGCTGGCGATCTTTCCAGCGTGCCCAGTCGTCTCGATTTTGATTCGAACGCGAGCATCAAGGGCCTGCGCGTCGGCTATTTCCCCGCCTGGATGAAGGAAGATCCCGCCACCGATGTGGACCGCGCCGCCCTCAACATGCTACCGAAGCTCGGCTTGGTTCCCGTGGAGGTCTCTCTTCCCAATTGGCCGTATAACTCGCTCAACCTGATTCTCTTCGCCGAAGGCGCCGCTGCTTTCGAGGAGCTCACCCTGAGCCACGGCGTGGACCAGCTCAAAGTGCAAACGCCGGACGCCTGGCCCAACCTTTTCCGCCAGGCGCGCTTCCTCTCCGCCGTGGATTTCGTCCAGGCCGACCGCTTCCGCCGCAAAGTAGCGCAGGAGATGGCGCGCATCTTCTCGCAAGTGGATCTCTTGCTCGTACCTTCGCTGCGCGACGAAATGCTCACCATCAGCAACCAGACTGGTCATCCCTCGCTCACCCTGCGCGCTGGCTTCGTTGAAGTTTCCGAGGCGCGCTCGGACTGGGCCCCCGATCCAAAAAATCCGCTGCCGAAATTTTCTCCCCCGCGCCGCGTTCCCCACGGCATCACCCTGATCGGCCGCCTCTTCGAGGAAGGCACCCTCGGCCGCGTCGGCATCGCCCTCGAGCGCGCCTTCGCCGTCGCCAACCAGCGCCCGCCCTCCTTCTCGTCCGCGTGAAGCTTAAAGCTTGCCTTCACAAAGGCTCCAAGAGCGCGCGATAATGCAGGTTGTCCTGGAGAGATAATCATGAGCAAAAAGAAAGAAATCTCGCGTCGTACCTTCCTCACCAAAGTCGCTGCTGGCGGAGCCGCGTGTGCCATTGTTCCTAGACACGTCCTCGGCCGTGGATTCACTCCGCCAAGCGACACACTCAACATCGCCGCCGTTGGTGTCGGCGGCATGGGCCGTACTAATCTGATCAACCTCGCAAGCCAGAACATCGTGGCGCTCTGCGACGTGGACTGGCGCTATGCCGACAAAGGATTCGACCGGCTCGAAATCGACATCGAGAGGTTGAAGAAGCGCATCGAGCTGCCCGCCCCGCCGCAGCCCGGCGAGTCATCGGCGCCCTTTGATCCCGTCAAGGCGCAGGCGCGCATTGACGGGATGATCAAGCTCAGGTCCGTCCACCTCCAGAAAGCCACTCGCTATACCGACTATCGCCAGATGCTCGAGCGCCAGAAGGACATCGACGCCGTCATGGTCGCCACGCCCGACCACATGCACGCCTCGATTGCCTTGGCGGCCATGGAGCTTGGCAAACATGTGTACGTCCAGAAGCCGCTCTGCTGGTCGGTCGAAGAAGCTCGCAAGCTTTCGCGTCGCGCAAAAGAAACAAAAGTCGCCACGCAGATGGGCAACCAGGGCCACTCCTCCGACGATGGACGGACCGCCGTCGAGTACGTGTGGAGCGGCGCGATCGGCGAACGCTCGGCTTGCCGCGGCCATTTGCGGCGACTACCCCATTCCCGGCGGGCTCGCCTGGGATCTTTTTCAAGGCACCTGCGCCTCAAACGTGGACTACCACCCCATCTACCACCCGTTCAACTGGCGCGGCTGGACCGATTGGGGCGTCGGCGCGATCGGCGACATGGGTGCGCACTTGATTGATCACTCCATGTGGGCCCTCAACCTGGGTTTTCCTACCAGCGTTGAGACCGTGTCAACCCCTTTCAACGGTGCCTCTTATCCGAGCGCCACGCTGACCTTCTACGAGTTTCCCGCGCGGGGTGCGATGCCGCCCGTGAAACTGACGTGGTACGACGGCGGCCTCAAGCCCAACAAACCCGAAGAGCTCGGCGACGAAGAATTGAAACAAGAAGGCGGCGCGCTGCTCATCGGCACCAAGGGCAAGCTCCTCCACGACACCTACGGCTTCAAGCCCCGGCTCTTGCCCAAGTCGCTCCACGATTCCTTCGGTAAGCCTCCGCAGAAACTCCCGCGTATCGCCGGAGAACACCACGAAATGAACTGGGTAGACGCCGCCAAGGGAAAGGTGGAAGCCTCCTCTCCGTTCGAGTACGCCGCCCGCCTCACCGAGGTCATGCTCCTCGGCGTGGTGGCGCTGCGCGCCGGAAAAAAGATCTATTACGACGGCGCCAACATGCGCGTCACCAACATCCTCCCAGCCAACGACTACCTGCGCCGCGACTACCGCCAAGGCTGGTCCATCTGAGAAATCCGTCTTCGGACCGGCCTGGTCTCCCTGACCCTCAATGTTTAGGTAATCACCGCAGTTTAGCGCAGCGCGGCTAATCTCTCGCGCACCTTTTGCAGAACCGACGACGGCAGCGGGGCGTAGCCTTGCGCTTGCGCGATCTCTTGTCCGGACGCGTACACCCAGCTTAAATACTCGCTGACCGCATGGCTCCGCTGCAAGTCCTGCGGATGCACGGGCACGTAAAACCAGGTGAAACTCACAATTGGATAACTTTCCTTGCCTGGCGCGTTCGTCAGCGAAACGCGAAAGTCGTCCGTCATTTTGGACTCCATCGCCAAAGCCACTTCACTGATGCTCTTCGTCGATGGCTTCACAAACTCTCCGGCCGCATTCCGAATTCGCGCGATCGGTACCCCGGTTTTCTCCCCACAACGGAGCTCGGCATAACCGATGGCCCCCGGCGTCTTGGCGGCGCTGGCCAGCAAATCCTGACACCGGCTAAAAGCGGCGCCCACCGGCCACTTTGGCGAAACATTCTTTCCGACCTTGGCTCGGAATTCTGGACTGAGTTTAGAAAGGAAATCGGAAAAAATGTAGTTCGACCCTTTTCCGTCCGTGCGGTGCAGCACCTTGATCGGCAAATCAGGAAGCTTGCCGTCAGGATTCAGCCCGGCAATCTCCGGGTCGCTCCACGAGGTTGTTTTTCCAAGGTAGATATCCGCAAGCACCGGCCCCGAAAGGCGAATGCTCGTCGCGCTGCCTGGCACATTGTAGAAGACCGCAATGCCCACCAGCACCGTGGGCAATTCCAAGGCCGCGTGCGCCGCCTCTTTCAACTGCTTTTCGGGAATCGGCGCATCACCGCCGCCAAGATCTCCGGCTCCTGAAAGAACACGGTTGGCGCTTTCGCTGGTTCCCACCGCGAGGTAGCGAACCTGCGTTTCAGGGTGCAACTTGTGGTACTCGTCTCCCCACAACACGTACAGCGGCTCCAGCATTGTCGATCCGGTGGTAACCAGCACCATCTGCGTTTGCGCAAGGCCGTCCGGGGATAAAATTGTCAAAGAGATAGCCAGCAGTATGGCGGTCATGGAGAAAGCAAACTCTGCGCAATTTTTCAAGGAGGCTTCCTCTATGCCCACGATTAGAGACGAAGACAACTAATCTTGGCAAGCAGATTTCATTGGTGACAGGAGCTCTGCAAGAGCCCGGGCCGGTGGCCCGGACAATAAATCCTAAGACGAATTTTGGCGGGTGGAGGCGGGTGGAGCATCCTTAACTGGGTGAGAAGATTCGGGTGCCGCATCCCTTCGGGGTTTGGTCTATCAAAGGGTGCGGGTGTTGAGTCTATTTTACACTACAATTGCCTTGAAAAGTTATACTCCATGTGCCAGTATCATTGACAGATAAGAGTGTGGCACTTCTCGGGTGCGGCAGATTCCATGCCGCCTTTTTCATTTTCGGCACTCCAAATTTGGCTTGGGTTTCATGGTTCCCTCTCTGACCGCCCTTTTCCACCGAGAGCCCGTCCATTTGGCAAGAAGGATCTATCACTTAACGTCCAACGACTGCAGCTTGGCATTCACCAGGAACGGGTCGTCGAACTCCGTCATCTCGCCCCACCCCTTGCCAAGCACCGGCAGCAGCCGCGCTGAAAGCGGCTTGTGCCACTTAAACGCTAGACTGGCCATGTCGCCAATGATGAGCGAAAGCTGCTCGGCCGTGATGTCGCCGGGCAGGGGAACAGTGTCAAGGCCCGTGCCGCAAACCGCCGAATAACTGAGCAGCGCATCGATCGAAATGTGTCCTTCGCTCCAGCGTTGCGCCAGCCGCGTATCTTCCAGGACCGGCAGCATCAAACCGGAATATCCGGTCTGTTTTACTTTGACGTCTTTGACGGCCGCGGTAATCGTCGCTGCCGCCGTCAGCGTTCCGCTCATGCCCACGGGCTGCGTCGTCAGGTTCTCGATGGCCGCGCCAATGGAAACATTTCCCGATGGCGCCGGCGAAAGATCAATCCCCATATACGTCCAGCCGGTGTCCTGATCGACGCGCCCCGCGTGCCGCTCGATGTCAAAGGCGCTAGCCGCGAGCGAATCCGTCAGCCGCTGCTTGGCCGTCGCCAGGTCCGGCGCATCCTTGAACGCCGCGGCCACCACGTTTGCCGATTCCAAGGCGATCGCGAATTGGTGCCCGAATCCGGTATGATACGCCGCTGGAAAAAACGGTGTCAGCGGCGGCACCATCGCGATCGCCGCAAAATGAAAATTGCCCTGGCTGTGCTCCGTCTGCTCCAGTTTCTTCATCACGCGGGCCGCGGCACCCACGGCTTTCCAGTTCACGCCGTCTTCGCCCGCGACGACCAGGCTGGCATTCAGCGTTTTTGTATTGCTCAGGATTTCCGCGAGCAGGTCAGCCTGCGAATCGCTGTCCCCGGAGTTCACCATCGCCGGGCCAATCGATGCCGCAAACTTTTCCGTTGCCGCCAGCGCGTCGTACTGCTTGAAAAACGCCACCGCCTGCTCGGTCGTCAATCCCTTCGTGTATTCCGGAAACGGCTGCGTCGCAATGCGGATCGTCTGGACTTGGTATCCGCGCGATTCAAACACCGTTTGCGCACGTCTGAGCATTTTCAACGCATCCGCCACCTGCTGTTGGTATTGCGTGCGATCCAGGTTGATGAACGCCGTAATTGCGCGAATCTTGGGCTTCTCTTGCGCCGGCGCAGTTTTCTGCTGTGCCTGAACGATTCCGCAGTTGCCGGCGAGTGTTATGAGCAGTGCGGCAATCGAATAGCGGAGAAATCGAATCAAGCTTGTCGGAGGTGGACGCATAAGAAAGTGCTCCTCGTAGGGGCCCAGCATGCTGCGCACCCAGCATACAAGATTCGGCCCGCTTGGAGATGGCTTGGATGGAAACTGTAGGGGCGGACTTCAGTCCGCCCTTTCGGTCTCTACACGAACGCGGCAATCCCCGTGATGCGCTCGCCGATCACCAGCTTATGAATGTCGTTCGTCCCCTCGTAGGTAGACACGCTCTCGAGATTGTTCATGTGCCGCATGATGCAGTAATCGTCCACGATCCCGTTCGCGCCCAGAATATCGCGCGCCTTGCGTGCCGTTTCCAGCGCAATCGCCACGTTGTTCATCTTCAACATGGAGATGTGCGAAGGATCGACTTTTCCGTTGTCTTTTAACCGGCCAACGTGCAGCGCCAGCAATTGTCCCTTCACGATTTCCGTGATCATCCACGCCAGTTTCTCTTGCACCAGTTGATGTGAAGCAATGGGCTTGTTCGCGAATTGCTTGCGCGTCTTGGCGTATTGCAGCGCCGTGTCATAACACGCCATTGCCGCACCCAGCGCGCCCCAGCCGATTCCATAGCGCGCCTGGTTCAGGCAACCCAGCGGCCCCTTCAAGCCGGAAACGCCGGGCAGCAGATTTTCTTCCGGGATTTCGCAGTCGGTGAACGACAATCCGGAGGTTACCGAAGCGCGCAGCGACCATTTGCCATGCACGTCGTAAGTCTTAAAACCTTTTCTCTCTTTCTCCACTAGAAAACCGCGAATCTTTTCGTCTTCACACTTGGCCCACACCACCGCCACGTCCGCGATGGAGCCGCTGGTGATCCACATTTTTTCGCCGTTCAGCACGTAGCCGGCGCCCTTTTTTACCGCGCGGGTCAGCATTTTTCGCCATTCAAGATGTACTTGTTGCCCTTCTTCACCGCGCGCGTCAGCATTCCGCCGGGGTTCGATCCGAATTGCGGCTCGGTCAGGCCGAAGCAGCCGATCGCTTTGCCCTGCTGCAAAAGCGGCAGCCATTTATTTTTCTGCGCGTCGCTCCCGTACGAATAAATCGGATACATCACCAGCGCGCCCTGCACCGAAACAAAACTGCGCAACCCGGAATCCCCGCGCTCCAGCTCCTGCGTCATCAATCCATACGCGACGTTGGACATCCCCGCGCAACCGTATCCGTGCAGGTTCGCGCCAAAAAATCCCAGCTCGCCGAGCTGCGGCACGAGATGCTTCGGGAAAACCCCCTCACGGTTCTGTTTTTCAATGATCGGTATGATTTCGTTTTCGACAAATTGCCGCGCCGTCTGCCGCACCAGTTTTTCTTCATCGTTCAGTTGCGAATCAAAATCGATAAAGTCTACGCCGCCGTATCCAGCCATACTTCTCTCCTCGCTTCTAGCGGCCCCGACCTAGTCGGGGCCGGCGCGCAAAGGTGGATCGCGCGCTTTCTGTCCGACCACTCGCGATAGGTTCCGAGGGAAATAATCTGCTGCGGGCACTGTTCCCGAAACGCGTCCCGTTCTGCCCCAACTCTAACACCGCAATTGTAGCAAGCCCCTGAAAGAGGCAACAACAAACTGTGCTTCGGAATGCGGACTTATCCGGTGAGGGTGCAAAGTTCTGGAAGCTGCGGGACTTGAGAAGTTCCGTCCTAAGGATTGAATAATCTGCGCATTCCAACGCCCGAGAAGTCTCGTGACGGCGTATATTCCTGCAGGCGTCCCATGACGTAAAGCTGGATGGCATTGTGATCTTCCGGCGCGAGCCCTAGGAATGCCATGCCTACGCGCTCGGTTCCCTCTTTGCGTACGATGCGGGCAAGCACGTTCAGCGGGGTACGAACTTCTGCGATCTTGAACTCCAATGCAACTTCCTGGCCCACTTCTACATCCACCGTGGGTTGCAGCAGCATGCCGCTTTCGCTGATATTCATGCTGCGCAAGGGAATCTGCCGGCCATCCCACTTGCAGACGACCTCCGTAAAGAGGGGTAGACGGGCCGCATGCCTTTTGCCTTTCCACCCCGAGGAGTCCATAGCGGCCAGCATCGGGCGGAGGCGAGCCGCGGTCACGGGCTTGGTGAGAACGAAGTCGGCGCCCTCGCCGAAAGCCTTCCGTAAGTTGCCAATGTCGTCCGTGGCGCTGAGCATCACAATGGTGGTCTCGCGGTTCGGCTGTGAGTTGCGGATTCGGCGGGCCAGCTCAAGTCCGTCCAGTTGAGGCATGCGCATGCCCACGAAGGTCACATCGAACCGCTGTTTCTCCGCCCGTTCCCCGGCCTCCTGGCTGTCTTCAAACGTTAAGACCGTATGACCGGAGGGGGCAGCAAGAGACCTGATGAGTTGCAGGCTCAGCGGTTCGTCGTCGACAACCATGATTTTCAGCGACATAAGGTTTGCCTCGGCGACTGGTTTTTTCCTGGACGTGCTCCAGGGACGATCCGTTACGTAAGAATACGCCGGAGGAGCCGCGAGGTGTGAGTCGCTCGCCGCGAGATGTTCAAAGAGTGAAGGCCCAGGGGCAGGGCAAAGGCGCCATCCTCGTTGCCCCGCCGGGCAATTATTTTACCAAGTTGATTCGCAGTGCCGCCACCAAGCGGAGACCGGACTGCCAGACGAAGCAATTACAGGACTAAATGCTGTTCGTGCTCCCGAAGGGGACTTCCGGCTCGCTCGCGATCCGGCATTCCGACCGGCAAGCTGTCTTAGCCCAACTTTCGCAGTTGCGAGCAATTTTCGGTAATTTTGCCATCATTTTCGTAGTTAAGTCGTGTGCTTCCATCGCCGAGCCATGAAAAAACGGTAGAGTGGAGACCAAGTGTCTTCCCTTCGCCGCCGGACTTCTGGCAATCTGCAGTGGATATGTTTCTGCGCAGCAACAATCGCAAAAAAGACGGCAAAGATCATCGCTACTTCAGCATCGTAGAAAACCATCGCACCGCTTCGGACCAAACGGTGCAGCGAACCGTTCTCTATCTCGGCGAGATCAACGATCAACAACAAGCGGCCTGGCGCAAGACGTTGTCGGTGTTTGATGAACAGCAGCAAGAGTATGAGAACTTGAGTTTGTTCCCCGACGACCGCGAGATTCCCGCCGATGCGGTCGACAGCCTGCAAGTGAAACTGAGCGGTCTCGAGCTGCGGCGCCCTCGCCTGTTCGGTAGTTGCTGGTTGGCGTGCGAGTTGTGGCAGCAACTAGGCCTGCATGAGTTTTGGGATGCTCGTCTTGTCGGATCGCGGGAAGACGTCCCTTGGGAAAAAGTGTTGCAACTTTTGGTCGTGAACCGGCTGCTGGATCCGGGCAGCGAGTTTCGCGTGCATCGCCAGTGGTACCTGACCACCGCCATGGATGCCCTGCTGGGAACGGATTTCGCCGTGGCCGAGAAGGACCGCTTGTATCGCTGCCTGGATCGCGTGCTCGAACATAAGCAGGAACTCTTCCAGTGGTTGCGCCAGAAGTGGGCCGATCTGTTTCAGGCGGAATTCGAAGTGCTGCTTTACGACCTGACCAGCACGTACTTTGAAGGCGCGATGGAAGAAAACCCCAAGGCCAAGTACGGTCACAGCCGGGACAAACGGACGGACTGTTTGCAGTTGGTGATTGCGCTGGTGATCACCACCGATGGTTTCCCGTTGGCCTACGAAGTGATGGATGGCAATACCAGTGACCGCACCACACTCGGCGGTTTTCTGGACAAGATCGAGAAGAGCTATGGAAAAGCAAAACGGATGTGGGTTATGGATCGCGGCGTTCCCACGGAAGAGATTTTGCAGGAGATGCGGGACCCGGCACGCGAGATTTTCTATTTGGTGGGAACACCGAAAGGCAAGATCCAGCAGTATGAAAAGAAGTGGCTGGATCTGCCCTGGCAGCAGGTCCGGGAGTCGGTGGAAGTGAAACTGTTTGAACAGGACGGCGAACTCTATGTGCTGGCCAAGAGTGAAGGAAGAAGGGCCAAAGAAACTGCCATGCGTCGCAAGCGTCTGGCCCGCTTGCTGAAAAAGCTCCGTGCCATGCGCCGAAGTCTTCCTTCACGCGACCAGTTGTTGATGCGCTTGGGCGCCGCGAAATCGGCAGCCGGCCGCGCGTTCCCTTTCGTGCACTTGCAAGTGCCTGGGGAAGGCCAAGAGGTCACGCGGGAGATCTTCCAGTTTCGTGTGGATAAGAAAAAGCTCCAGGAGGCGGAATGGCACGACGGACACT
>Ga0193729_1000634_pt1 | contig 18495 bp, 15 predicted proteins | sample U1c2metaG_FD_143036 | JGI IMG/M metagenome (GOLD analysis project Ga0193729, IMG submission 143036) | Soil microbial communities from a riparian zone of the East river system, Colorado, United States - U1c2 | ecosystem: Environmental > Terrestrial > Soil > Riparian zone | place: USA: East River...
TGGAACGCGATCAGACGATTTTGATCGCGCTTGATGCCGGCCGGTTAATGACGGCGCGAATTGAGAACGAAACGAAACTGGATTCAGCGGTCCATGCCGCGTTGGCGCTGATGTCGGCGGCGGCGCGCGCCGGTGATAACGCCGGATTGCTGGTTTTTGGCCGCAAAATAAAAGCTTTCCTGCCTCCCAAGCGAGGCGCCGAGCATCTCGATGCGGCGCTCGAGGCCTTATACGCAATCGAACCTGAGATGATCGAGCCGAGCTATTCGCGCGCGTTTGAATTCATTTCAGCCAACAGCCGGCGCCGGGCGCTCGTCGTCGTGATCACGGATCTGGTCGATGAAGAAGGCTCGCGCGAATTGCTTTCGTCATTGAAGCTCTTGCGGCCCCGGCATCTGCCCCTGGTGGTCACGATTGCTGATCGAGATCTGAAAGCTGTCGTGTGCGAGCCTCCGGAAGACGTGCGCGAGATGTTCACGCAATCCGTCGCGGAAGAAATCATTCACCTGCGCGAAGCTGCGCTGCGTCTGGTTGAATCACAAGGTGGGTTGGCGCTGGATGTAACGGCGGCGGCGCTGGCTCCGAAGTTGCTGGAGACTTATCTGAGAGTAAAAGAGCGCGGTTTGCTTTGATCGTGCGATGTTTAGAGGCGGCCTACTGCCCGCCTGGCCCTGGCCTTACGATCCGGCGGGCGGTAGCCCGCCTCTAAACCATCACTTCTGTTCCCTTCCCGCCAGGAACAAATACGAGTACAACGCTACCCCGGTCAGCACGCCAATTCCGATCTTAATTACGGACGGAATTGGTTGCGGTGAAATGAAGCCTTCGATTATTCCCGCGACCACCAGCAGCGGGATACAACCGATGATCAATCTCACTGCTTCCATTCCGCGCGACTTGAGCGCATCGACGCGAGAGAGATTGCCCGGCATCAATAATGCCGTCCCGATCAAAAGCCCGGCGCCGCCCGCGATGAAGATACATGTCAACTCGATTACGCCGTGCGAAATTACAAAACCCAGGAGCAAGTCATTTCCGAATCCGGCGCGATAAGTCAGCGCGATGACTGCGCCAAACGAGGCGCCATTGAATGCCAGCACGTAGAGAGTGCCCAGGCCGAAAACTGCGCCCAACGCGAAGGCAAAAAACGTCACCTGAATGTTGTTCGTAAAAATCGCGGTTGACCCAATCTGGTTTGCGTCGTTTAGTTGCTCCCACCAATGCGTGCGATGGTTGATGACCATCTCGCGGAAGAAAGGACTGATGCCGGCAAACTCAGAAAACTCCGGATCGTGACGCGTGCCAAAAAACGCGACCGCCGTGAATACAATGAACACCGCGAATGCAGTCGCGGTGTAGCGCCAGGTGCGCCGGAAGGTCTGCGGAAAGTCATGAGTAAAGAACCGGCCCGCGGAAGCCAGTCGCCATTGGCCCGATAAATCCTTCCATGAGCCCGAATTACCAGGCTATTGAGATAATTGACAAGTCGCGGGTCGCGCGATTCGGCGCGCGCAATCGCCAGATCCGAAGCGGTCCGCCGATAGATGCGGCCCAACTCTCGCACTTCTTCGCGATGCAACTTGCGCAGGGTCATGCGATCGAGAAGTTGCAGCAACTCCTCGAGCCTTTGCCAGACGTTCTTGCGTTCGTTGATGAAACGATCGATGGGCATGTTCAAGATTTCGAATTGCGGATTTCGGAATTTGGAATTTCGATTTAGACTGAGCGCAACGATTTATGGCCAATCAAATTCGCAATCCGCAATTCGCAATCCGCAGTCGCCTGGTTGAGTGTGTACCAAACTTCAGCGAAGGCCGCAAGGCGGACACGGTGGATCGAATTGCGCGCGCTGTTGAATCAGTCAAAGGCGCTGTCGTCTTAAATCGCCATATAGATTTCGATCACAATCGATCGGTGATTACTTTTGTCGGTGAGCCGCGCGCGATCGTCGATGCGGCCATCATCGCCGTGGCCACCGCCAAAGAATTGATCGACCTGCGCAATCACCTGGGAGTGCATCCGCGGATTGGCGCGACTGACGTCTTACCGTTCGTTCCGGTGAGCGGGGTAACAATGGATGAATGCGTGAAGCTGGCGCATGAAGCGGGCAGACGCATCTGGGACGAGCTCTCAATTCCGGTTTACTTTTACGAACACGCGGCGCTGCGTCCCGATCGCGCTCGCCTCGAAAATGTGCGTGGCAAAGGTTTTGAATGGTTGCGCGAAGAGATCAGAGCGAACCCCGATCGCGCGCCGGATGTCGGCGAACCGCAATTGCACGAGACGGCCGGCGCAATCGCGGTGGGCGCACGTCCATTTCTAATTGCATTTAATGTAAATCTACTAACGAGCGATTTATCGATTGCGCGCAGTATCGCCCGCGAAGTGCGCGAGCGGGACGGCGGGTTGGCGTCTCTGAAAGCACTGGGATTTGACCTGCAAAGTCGCGGCGTGGTCCAGGTTTCGATGAACCTGGTTGATTACGAACAGACCGGCATCGCGCGCGCCTTCGAAGCCGTGCGCGAAGCTGCGGTGCGTCATAATGTCAAAGTTCTCAGCACTGAGATCGTCGGCCTGGTTCCGCGCGCGGCCCTCGATCGACAAGCGTCCTACTTTCCCTTGCTTGAGGACTTTCACGAAACAGTAGTAATCGAAAGTCTGCTTGCTTCGCTGGAAAAAAATCGGAAGTGAATTCCCGGCGTTATCAAAGGAAATGTAAGTTCCTCGACAATTCATTCCAAGTTAACAGGGCAGACGATCTTTAACTGGACAGCCTGCCCTCCTTTGTTTATTATTGTCGCCCCGCTCACGAGCGGTTTCTTCAAACAGTTGGTCACCGCGGCCAATTTTCCAGTTTGCAACGGATCGCGTGACAGTGTCGGCACCACTCCCGGCTTAGTGGCGACTTATTCGGGCGATTCCTTTACCGGAGGTTAGTTATGCTCAGAATGGGAAAGAATCCAGAAGAAAAGAGCCAGACCCAAGCCGATCCCGATCACTCAACCAGAAGCTATTCCCCGTATCAAAACAACGAAGCCTATCGACCGGTTCCGGACGCCACAGCCTCGCCGAAAGCGTTGACTGAAAGCGAAACCATCGCCCGCGAAATCAAGGATGGAAGTCTTAGCGGTTTCGTAGGCAGCGGTACCGTCATTACAGGTGAGGCTTCATTCAAGTCGATGCTCCGCGTTGATGGCCGTTTCTCTGGCCGGATCACTTCAACCGGCGGCGCATTAATCGTGGGCGCAGGCGGCCAGGTCGATGCGAACATCGAAGTGGCTGTGGCGACGATCCATGGCATCGTCAACGGCGACATCATTGCCAGCGACCGCATCGAATTGGGCCGCGCCGCAAAACTGAACGGCAACATTCAGACGCCGTCATTGATGATCGAGCAGGGCGCAGTCTTCGAAGGAAGCTGCAAGATGACTCAGGCCAAGGCGGCTGCCGACAAGCCTCCAAAAGTTGAACGAAAAGAAAATGTGCTTGACGCCTCGAAACTGGACGCAGTTCGAGCGGAAGCCGGGAAGCGAACCGATGAGATCAAGCCGATTGCGACAGCGGTAGCAAGCTAGGCTGTTTTCATACATGAGTTAGAAGGGGCGGATCATCTGGTCCGCCTTTTCTTTTTTGCGTCGGTCTTCGGTACCGGTAGCGACGTTCGCGACAAAAGTCACGGCCACGCTGTACAATTCATCCACTGAAACCCTCTGCTATGAATGACAAATATTATCGATTAGCGCTTTGCGTGTTAACTGTTCTGTTGACGTTATTCGCCAACGCGAGCGCGCAGCCGACACGTCGGAGTTCGCCATCGTCCGAATTGCCGGCGAACACACAGCTCAATATCATGCGGCACGAAGACGAGCGACGTTGGGATGATCAATTGAACGCTCTGCTTGCGGATACCAATCCAAAGGTGCGCAAGCGCGCGGCGTTGGCGGCGGGCAGAATCGGCGATGAACGCGCAGTGCCCGGCCTCGCGGAAATGCTGTTAACGGACCGGGACATGGACGTGCGTCAAATGGCGGCATTTGCCCTCGGCGAAGTCGAATCGGCAGGCGGGGCCTTCGCCCTGGTAACGGTGCTAAACGATCCGGCGAGGGCCGGACGGGCGCGCGCGATTGAAGCTCTCGGCAAGGTCACCGCCGCATTGGAAAGTAAGACTGCGGCGGCAAGCAAGGATGCTGCAAGAGAGCCCGAAGATGACCGCCTGGACATCTGCAAGGCCGCGATTCTCAATGCGTTGAGGTTTGAAAATGGTAGAGGGCCACAACGCGATCGGTTAACAGTCTTGCTGGGATTGACAGCAGTGCTGCGCACAAAACCTGATGGAGTTGGTCCGCTCATGACGAAATTTCTCGACGATCCTGATCCGTCGATCGTCGCGACCGCGCTCAACACCATGGCCCGCCTGCGTTTGAAGGATGCGAACGAGCGCGTGCGACAGTTGCTGGGTAACGGGGATCCGATCGTGCGGGCAAACGCGGCGCGAGTGATCGGCGCGGCCGATCATAAGGAAGCATTTGAAAAAGTGTTGGAACTCGCGCTGCACGATATTGATCTGCGCGTGCGGGTGAGCGCGATTCGCACGCTCGCCAGTTTGAAGGATGCGCGGGCAGTGGAACCGCTAATAACGCGCGGCAATTCGCTGATGAGCTCGCAAGAACAAATTCCTGACTCGCGAAGTGAGTTGCTTGAAATTGCAACCACGCTCGGACGATTACTTCCAAATACTTCCAACAATGCGGCGATCGCGTGGATCCGCAAGACGCACGACAGTACAAAAGGCGAGGCTGTCGAAGTTGAAGTAGCGTTAGCACGAATGGCTCCGGGAATTTTCCAAAATGATCCCTACAAGACGCAGGCGGCAAGTCGAACCGCAACCTGGCGGCAAGTGTCGCGCCGAGCTCAAGGACTCGCGGCGATTAAGGATGTGATCACCGGCGCCGCAACCGACAGCGCCGGCGATCACGCGCTGAAAGACGCGCAAAAGGAGTTGGCTGAGATGCTGCAGCGGTCAACTACGCCGACGCTCGCGATTCCCGACATACTCCAAGCCTACAGCAGTTATAAGAATCCGAACGCCGGTGAATTTGCGCGAAAATATCTATTGGCCAGTGATGTTGTTGTGCGGGCGAACGCAGCAGAAGTCATTGGCAGCCAGGCGCCAAGCGAGCAGAACACACGTGTTCTAATCGAAGCATTGCCGCGAGCGATGCGAGACAAAGATCTCAACGATGCGGCGCTGGCAATTCTTAACGCGCTTGGGAAACAGAAGACGGCGACGGCGAATGATGCGATCAAAACGGGACTCACTTCTTCCGATCATCTGGTTCGTCGAAGGGCAGTCGCGCTCTTGAAAGCAAACGGTGCGGGAGATTTCTCAGATCGAATTGGAACCGTTCAGACGCGCAACACAGCCCTGGACTATCGTCGCGCGATTGCGCGGGCCGGGAAACATGTGACGGCGACAATCGTCACCAGCAGCGGCCGTTTCACGATCGAACTCTCGCCTGAAGATGCACCGTTGACTGTCGATAATTTCGTTCAGCTCGCACGCAAGGGCTACTTTAACGGACAAGTAATTCCGCGCGTCGTGCCTAATTTTGTCGTGCAAGCGGGCGATCCGCGTGGCGATCAAAACGGTGGGCCAGGCTATCAGATTCGTTGTGAGATTAATGAAGCGCCTTTTGAGCGCGCGGCGGTCGGCATGGCTCTATCCGGAAAAGACACTGGCGGCTCGCAGTGGTTCGTGACCCATTCGCCGCAACCGCATCTCGACGGCGGCTACACAGTCTTTGGTCACGTGGTTCGCGGGATGGATGTCATCGATAACATCGCACGCGGAAATGTAATTCGTCAGGTGATTGTGAATGAGAGATAAGTTTAACCACCGAGGGCACAGAGGGAAAACCAAAAAGGGATATTACTTCTCTTTCAGATTTCTCTGTGTCCTCTGTGGTAATACGTTCGTTCTGCTGCTCGCATCACTTCTAATCGCGCCAACGCTCGCCAGTAATCAAAGTCGCCAACCGACCCCACGGGAAAAACGGATCCGTTACGAGATCAAGCTCGCGCTCAATTTCGATGAGCGGACATACTCGGGATTCGAGCAAGTGCATTGGGTGAACCGTGGCGACCATGCGACCTCGACTATCTTCTTCCACCTGTATCCAAACATGCGCGCGCCTGATTACGTCGCGCCAAATCAAAAGAACGAGTTGGGACAAGTCACCTCGGACGAACCTAGACTGGAAGTGTCCGAGGTGCATGCAGCCAGCAGCAACGCGCTGATTCCTTTTTCATTCGATGATTTGCAGACGACGCTGCGCGTAAATTTGCGGGAAGCGGTCCAACCGAACGCAGCCGTGGACATTCAGATCAAGTTCAAAGGCAGCGTGCCGGAGATCGATCCTGAAGAAACCGGCATCGTTACGCACGTGCTGCAACAAGTGAGTGCCGCAATTCGCAGCGAGCGCGAACTCAGGCGCGCGCGCGACACAAACTTTATGTGCCGCGGCGTGATGATGCTGGCGACTTCATTTCCAATTCTGGCGGCCCGCAGCGGAGATGATTGGTTGCGCAAGATCGAGCCGAGCATCGGAGATTCCCTGACAACTGACGCGGCCGACTTTGACGTGACGATTGAATCCGCGCCGGGCGTCACCATCTTTACGCCGGTAGTGGCGGCAGAATTGACGCACAAAGAGAAAACTGATTCACGACATTTTACGGCTGAGACGGTTCGCGATTTTGCGATCATCGCCGGTCGTAATCTCAAGTTCGAAGAGCATCGCATTGGCGATGTCACCGTGCGATCGCTCTTTCGTGCTGATCACGAGGTAATCGCTCAGCGAGTCCTGAACATTGCCGGCGATGCTTTGCGAATCTACGCCGCGAAGTTTGGTCCCCTGCCGCTAAAAACGGTCACCATCACCGAGGTGCCGCTGGTCTCGACCCTGGGCAGTGCGGAGTTCGCCGGCCTGGGCGCGATTGCCAGCGCCTTTTACGTCGACTTCGACTCGCCGACGATGCGTAACATGCCCGATGTGATTCGCGATCAGCGCTCCTCGGTAGAAGACAGCCTGGAATGGACCGTAGCGCGCGTGGTGGCCCACCAATGGTGGGGCTCGACCGTGGGTAATGACGCCGGCCGCGAGCCCGTTCTCGACGAGTCGCTATCAAATTGGTCGGCTTTGCTTTACTACCGCGAAATGCACGGCGAGCAACAAACGACGAACGCGCTGGAAGAGCAACTGCGCGGGGTATACAAAGTCTATCGAACGTTCGGCGGCGATGATATGGAAGCCAGCCGTTCATCGCGCGAGTATCGGAATTCGTTTCAGTATGCGGCAATCGTTTCGACGAAAGGCGCGCTGATGTTCGAAGCCCTGCGCCAGCTGCTCGGCGACGAAAAGTTTTTCGCAGCACTGCGCGATTATTATTCGGCGAACTCACTCGAGGTTGCCGACATGGATGATCTGCGTGGAGCTTTTATCGCCGGCGCCCCCGTCGAACAAAGACGCGCGGTCAGTCGTACTTTCGATCGATGGTTGTCGAGCAAGCGCGGCGATGAAGATATTGGCCCGCCCGATCCGAAGCTGGCTGAGGAGCTCGGCTTGCCGCCGCGAACCGAAGCCAAGGGTGATAAGACGATGCTGACGCCATTTGCGAAGCTGGGAAAATTCTTCTGGCAGCAAATGACAAAGATTAGGTAAGACGTACTTTGGGCTTTGGACTGGAGCGCAAGCGTCCCGCTTGCCAAAAAGGATCTAGCTGGGTATTGCAAGCGAGGACGCTTGCGCTCCAGTCCAAAGTACTAAGCACAAAGCACAAAGCTCAAAAAACTAATGCGCGCTATTAATGATTTAGAACTGGCCTCACCAACACGGCAAAGGGTGCTGCGTCCGAACTCCGTGCAAATCGAACGCGAACTGGAAGTCCTCTCCCAATTGATGGACAACCAGTTTCGAATTCCCATCCTCGATTGGCGCTTTGGATTCAATGCCATCATCGATCTCATTCCCGAGTTCGGCGACATTGCCACCACGATTGTCGCTCTCTACATTCTGGTTTCCGCGGTACGTTATCGCGTTCCCAAGATCACGCTGTTGCGTATGGGAGTGAATATCGGCATCTACTTCGCCCTGGGTCTGCTTCCCTTTGCCGGCTATTTCTTCGACGCGTGGTGGAAGCCGAATGTTCGCAATCTCAATTTGCTGCGGCGACGCGCGACGGTTTCCGCGGAGGAAGCAAAACGCGGCCGCAAGAGCGATTGGCTGTTCGTCGGTTTGATAGTCGCGACGATCGTGGCGCTGCTGTTCGGATCAATCATGCTGACAATTCTCGTGTGGTGGTACGTCGCGACGCATTTGCAGGTAATGTGATCAAACTTTTGTTTGAGATATCAACAACTTTTCGTTTAGAGTCGGGCTACCGCCCGACTGAGCGGGCAGCAGTCCGCTTCTAAACATCAAGATTTAATTTTTGTGGAAACTGTAATCACAGTTGGCGATCTGAAAAAGACCTTCACGCCAAAAGCGCGCAAGGGGATCGAAGTCAAAGCGCTTGACGGCATTTCGTTCGAAGTCTCACGCGGAGAATTTTTTGGTTTGCTTGGTCCTAACGGCGCGGGCAAGACCACCACGATCGGAATTCTGACGACTCGCGTGTTGCCGAGTTCAGGAGTTGCCCAGATCGAAGGCATCGACGTTGCGCGCGATCCGGTCTCAGTCAAGCGACGCATCGGCGTAGTTCCTCAGGTCAACAACCTGGATCGCAGCCTTACCGCCAAAGAGATCTTGTTGTTTCATGCCGAGTACTTCGGGGTACCGAAACATGAGCGAGAAGAGCGCGCCCAACGGTTGCTCGAGCGGTTTGAGCTGGCCGATCGCGCTGACGAAAAAATCAATGGCTTCTCAGGCGGCATGGCCCAGCGTCTGAAGATCGGGCGCGCGCTGATGCACGATCCCGCGATCTTGTTTTTGGATGAACCGACCACTGGCCTCGATCCGCAATCACGTCGGGCGATGTGGGACTTGTTGACGGAATTGAATCAAAAAGGCTTAACCATCTTATTGACTACGCATTACATGGAAGAGGCCGATCAACTTTGTCGTCGCATTGCGATCATCGACCACGGTAAGCTGCTGGCGCTTGATTCGCCGGCGCAACTCAAACGCAGCGTGCCCGGCGGCTATTTGATTGAGCTACAAATACGTGGTGGCGCGAACGCGACCTTCAGCGAAGCTTTGCGCTCGTTAACGGGGGTCGTGGAAATCAAAGCTGAGAACGATCGAGTCCGCATCTACGCCGATCGTATCGAAGGCCTGTTGGCGAATGCGATGCGTCTCGCCGGCGAGCAAAATGTAATGGTCACTGACGCGCACGTTTCCGAGCCGAGCCTGGAAAACTTGTTCCTGCATCTGACGGGACGAAGCTTGCGTGAGTGATTGAATCTCCCTCTCCCTTTGGGAGAGGGCCGGGGTGAGGGCTTAGACTGCTTGCTAGACCCTCATCCCCAACTCTTCTCCCAAAGGGAGAAGGGAGCAATACTGAAAAATTAGAATCAGGATATGACTGCCTTCATCGCTCTACTTCATCGCGACCTGCACGTGGTGCGACGCGAACTGCCGTCGTTTCTTTTGCGCGTCGTGCTCAACCCCCTGCTGTTCACCTTCATCTTTGGTTTTGTGATGCCGCGAATGGGTATCATTCAGCATGGCTATACCGACATGTTGCTGCCGGGAATTCTCGGCCTCAGCATGACGCTCTCAAGCATGCAGGCGGTCTCACTCCCGCTGGTGATCGATTTTGGCTGGAGCAAAGAGATCGAAGATCGATTGTTGGCGCCGATCAGTATCGCCGGCGTCGGCCTGGAAAAAATTATCGTGGGCGTTATTCAGGCAATCATCGCCGGCATCGTCGTCATGCCGCTCGCCTGGTTGCTGATGCGAGTACATTTGCATCTGTCTTTGACTGATGCGATTAATTTCGTCCTGATTGCGTTGTTGAGCAGTTGGCTGTTTGCCGCATTCGGAATGGTCGTCGGCACCATCGTAGCACCTCAGCAAATCAGTCTGGTATTCACAGTCCTGCTGGCGCCGATGATCTTTTTTGGCTGCGCATATTATCCCTGGGCCGCGCTGCACGTGATTCCCTGGTTTCAGTACGCCGTGCTCCTCAATCCGCTGGTTTATGCCAACGAAGGTTTTCGTTTGGCATTGACGCCGGCGATGCCGCACATGCCGCTGCCAATGGTTTACGGCGCGTTAATTGGCTTTTCGATACTTTTCACGTGGCTCGGCCTGCGCAAATTCGAAAGCCGGGCGCTCGATTAAACGGCCGCTTTCTTCACACTTTCTCAGCAGTTTCGGCACCTTCTCACCAGTCAATTCCTTGCCTTGGTCTGTCCCCTTTTGTTATAGTCGCGAGCAGTCATCATCCGAACAATTTGAAACGTACTGACGATCCTCAGCGGGGATTCGCCTCTAGAAGAAAGGGATTTGCTATGGGAAACGATCGTGATTCTGGCGACAATATTTCGACTCGCTTAACATATTTTTTGGTAGGCGCCGGCATTGGCGCTGTTCTGGCTCTGTTGTTCGCGCCGAAGTCGGGCGAGGAGTTGCGCAATGACATCGCTGACGCAACGCGCAAAGGCATCGATAAATCGAAAGAAGCTGCGCAACAATTAGGCACGAAAGCGACTGAATACTACGACACCGGCAAACAAAAAGCGGGCGAGTATTATGACGCCGCGCGCGAAACTGCGGAAGAGTATTACGAAGCGACGCGCGAGCGCGCTACCGATCTCTACGACACCGCAACGACCAAGGCCGGCGAAGTAGTTGCGAAAACGCGCGACGCCGCGACGCGACAGGCTGGCTCGATTACCGCCGCCGTCGAAGCCGGCAAGAAGGCTTATGTCGAAGAGAAGCGCAAGACGGAACTATCCGGACGAACCGAGGCTGCCCCAACTTATAAGCCTGAGAAGGCGATGTAAGCGAGAACGGGCTGGAACTTCGATCTTTGGTCTTTGTCGATCAAGAGCGGCTGGTTGAAATTAGCAACTCGACGCTAAGACGAAACCAAAGTACCAGGCACAAAGACCAAAGTCCGTTTTTCTATTGAGATGAACCCGCACGAACCACTCTTCTGGCTCGTAATCATCACTGCGATTATTGCCCTGTCGTTTATTATGATCGCGGGCGCGATGATAGCGATGGCCGTGTTTGTGAATCGCGCGGTGAAGTCGGTCAACCGTCTGGAAGAGAAGCTGGATCCGCTAATCAATCGCGCTAACGCGATTAGCGAGCAGGCCCAGGGCATCGCGGTCCAGGGGCGACATATTGCCGAACAATTCCACGTGATGTCGGGACATCTTTCGACCGCAACTGAAAACCTCGCGGAATCGACTGCGCTTATCAAAGAAGAAGTTCGCGGCATCATGGTGCTCGCCGATGAAACTGCGCATGTCGCCAAAGAAAAGGTGGAAGTGGTCAGCCGCGTGATCGATACGACCCACGAACGGGTGATGGATACAACTGAATTTATCCAGCGAAAAGTGATAGAACCGGCGCGCGAACTGGCGGCCATTTTGGCCGGCGTGCGACGCGGCCTCGAAGTTTTGGTCGCGCCCGCGCCCAGCCCAATTAACAGCTCTTACGGAGACGATGAGATGTTTATCGGCTGAGCGATAAAATCATTAAAGGCCTAACGGCCCGAACCATCGTCTCGCGAGAGAAGTGGTTCGGGCCTTTTATTTGGAGTGCGGCGGCTTGACGCCGCTTTGTTCGGAGTTTCTTGAGGCGGTACAACAATCGGCACCCCACGCGAGATGCTCGCGCGGGGACCCCGCCGCCGGCGCACTCCAAATTGATTCGCGCTTTTGGTCACCAAGCATTCCTACTGTTACTATTTCGTTTTTGACACTGACTGACTAATGTCCACTGAAGCACCAAGCCTCGACCTGAAGAAGACGGTAAATCTGCCGAAGACGAAGTTTGCGCAGAAGGCGAACCTGCCGCAAACCGAGCCCGCGCGCCTGAAAAAATGGGCCGAGATGGATCTCTATGCATTGATCCGGAACGCCCGCGCCGGCGCTAAAACATTTATTCTTCACGATGGCCCACCGTATGCGAATGCGGATATCCATCTCGGCACGGCGCTCAATAAAATCCTGAAAGATCTGATCGTCAAGTCGCGCACCATGCTTGGGTATGATGCGCCTTACGTTCCCGGCTATGACTGTCATGGTTTACCGATCGAATTGCATGTCGAGCGGAAGCTTGGTGAGAAGAAGAAAGACATGCCGCCGCTCAGTATTCGGCGCGCCTGTCGTGAGTTTGCGGCGAATGCGCTCAAGCGTCAGACACGAGATTTTCAGCGCCTGGGAATTCTCGGCGAATGGGACAATCCCTACATCACGATGTCCGACCATTACGAAGCGGAAACGGCACGGCTGTTCGCGCGCTTCGTCGAGCGAGGTTTCGTTTACAAGGGCGCGCGGCCCGTGTACTGGTGCATTCACGATCAGACGGCGCTGGCGGAAGCGGAAGTCGAATACGAACAGCATACCAGTCCCTCCGTTTACGTGAAGTTCCCCCTGCAGAGTGATCCGGCGCTGATCGATCCCGCACTGGCCGGTCGCAAAGTCTTTGCGCTGATTTGGACCACTACGCCATGGACCTTGCCCGCAAATCTGGGCATCGCGGTGCATCCGGATTACGACTATGTCGCGGTGGAAAGTGGTGATGAGGTCTACATCGTAGCGGCCGATCTGCTCGATTCCGTCGCGCAAAAGTGCAGTCTCGCAACGCCGAAAGTATTGGCGCGCTTTCGCGGCGCGAAACTTGATCGACTCGAAGCGAAGCATCCGTGGATTGATCGTCCGTCACTTTTCATGTTGGGTGAACATGTGACGCTCGGCGGCGAAGCTGATGCCGAAACCGAACTCGATGTCAGTGAAGCTCGTGAAAAATCGGCCACCAGCAAGGCCGGCACGGGATTGGTCCACACCGCGCCGGGCCACGGACACGATGACTTCGTAATCGGCAAGCGATACGGTTTGGAGATTTATTGTCCGGTTGATAACGCGGGTCGCTTCACGAAAGAGGTTGAGCACTTCGCCGGCCTCAGCGTGTTCGAAGCCAATCCAAGAATTGTTGAGTTCATGCGTGAGCGCGACGTGCTGCTGTTCAGCGAGAATTACGCGCACCGCTATCCGCATTGCTGGCGTTGCAAGAACCCCGTCATTTTTCGTGCGACGCCGCAGTGGTTCATCGCCATGGACCGTACAGCCGAAGAGCCCACGGAAAAGGATGAGGACGATCGAGATCGATCGAACTTTACCAGCAACTTCGTGGGCGGCGAGCTGATCGACAGCTCTTCACTGCGCACAATGGCCCTGCACGAAGTCGATGAGCGCGTGAAATGGATTCCCGCGTGGGGCCACGATCGCATGCGCAACATGCTCTCTGGCCGGCCCGACTGGTGCGTCTCGCGCCAGCGCGTCTGGGGCGTGCCGATTCCCGCTTTCTATTGCTCAGCTTGTAACGATGTGATTGCCAATCCGGAGGTGATTCGTCACGTAGCCGACATCTTCGAGAAAGAATCTGCTGACGCATGGTACAAGCGTGAAGCGCATGAGCTGTTGCCCGAAAACTTTACCTGCAAGTGCGGTGGGAGTGAATTCACTAAAGAGACTGACATCCTTGATGTATGGTTCGACAGTGGTTCGTCATCCATCGCGGTCCTGGAAGCACGGGATAATCTGCGTTGGCCTGCCGATGTTTACATTGAAGGTGGCGATCAATTTCGCGGTTGGTTCAATTCATCACTGATGGTGGGCCTCGCCGTTCATGACCGCGCGCCATACGACGCGGTGATCTGTCACGGTTGGACTTTGGATGCGCAAGGCAAGGCAATGCACAAGTCGCTCGGCAACGCGGTGTCACCCGACGAAGTCATTCTCAAGTCAGGCGCCGAGGTGCTGCGTCTCTGGTGTGTGTCGTCGAACTACATGGACGACATGCGATGTTCGGATGAAATTCTGCAGCGGGTCAGCGACGGCTATCGCAAGCTGCGTAACACCGCACGCTTTGCACTCGGAAATCTCGAGGGCTTTGATCCGTCGAGTGATACCGTCACCGAACACGAGCTGCTGGAAATCGATCGCTGGGCATTGGCGGCGTTGAATTCAATCGTCGTCGATGTGCGCGAGGCTTATGAAGCTTACGATTTTCATTCAGTCTATCAATCGCTGCACCAGTTTTGCACCGTGACGTTGTCGGCGCGTTACTTCGACATCATAAAAGACCGGCTCTACACGTTCGCGCCGAGGAATAAGGCGCGCCGATCGGCGCAGACTGCTTTGTATCAGATCGCTGATGGGTTGGCGCGAATGCTGGCGCCGATTCTCGTGTTCACCAGTGACGAGATTTGGGAGAATCTGCCGCGCGCCGCCGACGGCAAAGCGGAGCAGTCAGTTCACATCGCATTACTGCCTGAACCAACCGAAACCAGCGGCGCCGATCTGCTAACGTCCTGGGCACATCTGTTTGGATATCGTGACGCAGTATTGGCGAAGCTTGAAGACGCACGCGTGGCGAAAGTCATCGGTAGTTCCCTTGAGGCGCGAGTTGAGATTTCGGCGGGCGCCGAGGCTTATGGGCAATTGGCCCGTCATCGCGACGACTTGCGCTATTTGTTCATTGTTTCTGAAGTCGAGCTGCGTGCGCCGAATGCCGAAATGGCTCCTGATGATATCGACGTGACGATCACTCGCGCGCACGGTGAAAAATGCGAGCGCTGCTGGAATTATTCAACGCGCGTGGGTGAATCTTCAAAATTTCCGACGGTGTGTGAGAGATGCGTCCAGGCGCTGGAAGAGATCGAGGCCAATTGAACAATCGTTTCGCATGGCGCGTCGGATACCTGGTCGCGTCACTCGGGATTTACTTGACGGACCAGGCGAGCAAGGCCTGGGCCATTCACCGCGTGCGCTTTGAAGATCGCACAGTCATCAGTGGCATTCTGGATTTCGCTTACGCGGAAAATCGAGGCATCGCGTTCGGTCAATTGCAGGAAGGCGGCGCCTTTGGGCGCTGGTTTTTCGTAATCCTGGCTGCCGCGGCTGCCATCGCGGTGCTGTTTTATTTCTTCCGCACCCCGCGTAATGATGATCGAATTCTGGGTTCATGCGCGTTGCTGCTGGCGGGCATCGCCGGAAACCTGACTGATCGAGTGCGACTCGGGTTCGTGATCGATTTCATCCAGTTGCACGCCGGCCAATATCATTGGCCAACCTTCAATGTTGCGGATGCGAGCATTTCATTCGGTGCGCTGCTGCTGGCCTACGATCTAATCTTTGCAGGTAGAAGTCAGAAGTCAGAAGTCAGGAGTCAGAAGGAAGAAGTGGCTTAGCGTGGTTGAATTTGTTCTGTCTTCTGACTACTGAATTCTGACTCCGATCGAAATATGTATCCCATTCTTTTCCGCATCTGGAATTTTCCGGTTAACACGTACGGCGTTTTTCTGGCTCTCGCGTTTCTCGGCGCGATCTTTGTCACCGTGAAACTCGGGGTGCGCGACGGATTGCCGCGAGAGAGACTTTACGATCTCTGTTTATGGCTCCTGCTTTCGTCGCTCGTCGGCTCCAAGCTGCTGATGCTCTTTACGGAACCCGAGTATCGCCAGAATCCGCGGCTGCTTTTCTCGCTCGATTTTCTGCGGTCGGGCGGTGTGTTCTATGGCGGCTTGATTGGCGCCATCATTGCCGCGTACGTCCTGATGCGTCGCTGGAAGTTGCCCTGGTGGAAGACCGCCGACGCGTGCGCACCCGGGATCGCGTTGGGCAATGTACTGGGCCGGCAAGGATGTTTTTCCGCCGGATGTTGTTGGGGCAAGCCGACGAACTTACCCTGGGGAGTTCGGTTCACAGCGCTCGGTCACGAAGTAACCGGTGTTCCCATCGACACGAAGCTGCATCCGACACAACTCTATGAGTCGTTCGCCATGCTGATCGTTTTCTTCTTCCTGCTGTGGCTGCACAAGAAAAAGAAATTCAGCGGCCAGGTGATCCTGGCTTACGCACTAATCTATGCGACGGTGCGGTTCCTGATTGAGTTTGTGCGCGACGATCCGCGGGGCGATCTTTTTGGACTGACAACTCTCACGGGTCTTTCGACTTCGCAGATGATCGGCATCGTCGTTGGTATTGCGGCTTTGATTACTCTCATCATTCGCTGGCGGCGCGCCACTGCGGCGAATGCCCCTGGCAGCGCGGTCGCGACCAACGCGTAATGTGGAGTGCTGCGACTTGTCGCAGCTTTTCGAATGCACATCCAAAGCACAAAGCGGTGACAAGTCACCGCACTCCAAAATTGCCCGCTAGCCAAATTGATCCCACAATTGCTACGATTACCGGCCTTTTAACCTTATGAAACTACGCGTTCTTTATCACGGACATTGTTTCGACGGCGTTGCCTCTGCGGCAACGTTCACCCGTTTCTATCTCGAACAAATTCATAAGGACGCCGGCGTTGAATACGGTGGGCTGCTGCATCGTCCAGGGAACCTCTTGTTCGAAGGCAATATGTTTGACGGCGATGAAAATGCGATCGTCGATTTCAAATATTCGCCGTCGGAAAAGCTAACCTGGTGGTTCGATCATCACCAGTCGGCATTTCTGACGCCGGAGGACGAAGCTCACTTTCGCGCGGACAAATCGGGAAAGAAGTTTCTTGATGCGACCCGCAAATCCTGCACTGAATTCATCGCGTTCATAGCTCAGACGAAATTTGGTTTTGATTCTGAACCGCTGCGCGATCTGATTCACTGGGCGCACATCATCGATGGCGCGCTTTACGAATCACCGGCCCAATGTGTCGAATTGAAAGAGCCGGCGCTGCAATTGATGCAAGTGATCGAAGGCACACCTGATGAATCATTCATCGAGCAAGTGATTCGCGATCTGACTCACCGGAGCTTGCACGAAGTCGCCACCAGCGCTGAAGTCGGAGCGCGCTTCCAGCCAATCTTGAAAACACATCGCGAAACGCTGGAAGTTATCAAGCGAAAAGCCGTGTACCAGGACGGCGTCGTGCAATTCGATTTAGTTGACGAGGGTTACGAAGGCTTCAATAAATTCATTCCGTATTATTTGTTTCCGGAAGCTACTTACACGGTCGCCCTGACGCGCGGGCCCCAGCGCACGAAAATTTCTGTCGGCTCAAATCCCTGGGCGCCCCGTCCGCGCCGTCACAACATCGCGACGATCTGCGAACGCTATGGCGGTGGCGGTCACGCAGTCGTCGGCGCGATTTCATTCGCGCCCGATGAAGTTGAAAAGGGACGCGGGGTCATGAAAGAGATTGTCGCGGAACTCTCTCAATAGCGGGAACAAATACCTACCATCCGAGTCTAAACCAGCATAGTTCGCTCTTTGGGGTTTCTGTGAAGCTGATTCCGATTCTCCTCTTTGCGCTAATGCTCACGGCAGCGTGCGAATTCGCCGACACGCAACGACTAACCTCGCCCGTACCATCGCCGCCTGTTAATGTAGCCGCGAGCGCCGAGAAAAACTCAGTTACAGTCATCCACGTATTCGTGGCGTTGTGCGACAACATCCATCAGGGAATCGTTCCGGTCTCGGCAACTCTTGGTAACGGCGACGATGCGACGCGAAATCTTTATTGGGGCGCTGCATTTGGTGTCAAAACTTTCTTCACGAAGAGCAGGGATTGGCAGGCCATTGACTGCCGGCCGGGACCCGACAACGGACAGTTCATCATCGAGCGTTGTGTCTTCAAACGTCGAGACCGCGAGGCATTCCTGGTCGCCGACGCCTATCGTGGCAGCGAAATTCGTCGCGCGACGCAGAATTTTCTCCAGGCCGCCGCGGGCCAGCCGGCTGAAACCATCACCACTCCATCGATTGATGGCCGAGCATATTCACTTCACCTTGGCGGCAGTGCCAGGTTGATAGCTTACACCGGGCATGACGGACTGATGGATTTTCGATTGACGTCGCCGCCCAAAAAGCTGAACGACGAAGAGCGCGACGCGATCATTCTCGCCTGCGCCAGCAAGAGCTACTTTGCGGACGCGCTTCGTTTGACGGGAGCCAAGCCCCTGCTTTGGACCACGAATCTGATGGCCCCGGAAGCATATATCCTTGCGGCAGCCGTTGACGGATGGCTAAAGAAGGCAACCGACGAAGAGATTAGATCGCGTGCCGCCAAAGCCTACGATCAATATCAGCATTGCGGTCAGCGCAGCGCCAACAATCTGTTCGCTACTGGGTGGTAACCTCGTGCGGTACATCACACACACAGTCGCGACAATCGTCACACACCAATTTCAGGAATTGAAAGGCTGCGACAAATCTTCCTGGCCAGTTGATTGGAAACTTCCGTATGACGTGGGACAGCTTCGACCGCTCCTGTTCGAGGGTTACACCACAGTGAATGCGAACGGCCTTCGCGCTTG
>Ga0193729_1000635_pt1 | contig 18493 bp, 21 predicted proteins | sample U1c2metaG_FD_143036 | JGI IMG/M metagenome (GOLD analysis project Ga0193729, IMG submission 143036) | Soil microbial communities from a riparian zone of the East river system, Colorado, United States - U1c2 | ecosystem: Environmental > Terrestrial > Soil > Riparian zone | place: USA: East River...
TATGGCCGGCAGAAAACGCGCTCAAGACCGCGTCCGGAAGATCGTAGCGCGCCAGTTCCGCGCCGGTGCTGGTGCTCGCCGACTGTCGTGTTTCCAACAAACGACGACAGCACGCGTGCGGAGTCCCGCGTGCGCTCTCAGACGCTCGCCATCAGCTCCGCGAACCGCGTCCAATTGACGGAGACGCTCCTGCGTGCGTGAGCCTTCTTCCAATCGACCCCGCCCTGGCTGATGGTGAGTGTGCCCAGCAGCTTCGTGCCCTTCCGAACTGGAAGAGTGATATCGACGTTGCCGATCGGAATCTCGTGCGAGACCTGCATCGAGACCTTGTGTGCAGCCATCGTCTAGCTCCTTGTGATGTTGTCAGAAGGAGACAGCTTGCCACCGAAGTCGGCTGTCACGCCCTTACAGAACAGTGAGCTCAATCATGCGCGCCCGGATGTCGCCTTCTGGCGGAAAGGCGACACAAGCGTGTTCAGTGTGGAAGCGAAACGCTCACCCAGTCGGTGCTAGGAACCGGGGAAGTGCAGATTTTACGAGACCTTTACAACCAGCCGCTGCGAGGACGCGGCCAGCCCCGATCCCTAGGTTCCAAGCCAGGGGGTTAGGGCCGGCCGCAGACCCAAGAGCATAGTCCGTGGTTCGTTCGTGCGGGAACGTCGTGGCGGGACGTTGCCAAGTTGACAAACGGCAGAAGGAGCTCTAGCCTCGGTTTCGGTTCCAAGCTAGGTCAGGGGGTTAGATGAACTCGTTCGGGTGGCTGCGGCCTCCACAGTCCTTTCGGAGGCGAGAAGGGTTGGTAATCGCTTGCCCGAGCCCGGTCGCGATTCATTCGCCCAAAGCTTCGAAGAGGGGAGGAACGATGGCGATTTTCCAAGTCCGGCGGCGTGTCCGCAGTCGGCGAGGTCTCACTCGCGCTCTTCGCGTGGGGCCTCGGCGAGTTCCTCCGATCGCTCCAATCACGGCCGCAGCCATCGTCGCCATTGTCGACGTCGCACTGTCTGGCCGTCGAATCTCTCGCTCGCGACACGACAGTGAATCCGTCAGTTAGCTTCTCGACCGGCGCTTATCACTGCAAGCCTGGTTACGCCGCTGCTTCCTGCGTTTCCTATGTGAGCTGGTCGTCGTTCGTTGAACAGTACGATTCTGCCGGATCGCATTGTTTGGTGCAAGGCAGCGTTTCGTCTGGCACCGTCCACAAGTACACGGTGTGGGCTAACCAATCAGCAGCGCCGTTTTGCGCTTTCATCGACGGGGCTACCACTGGCGTTTGTTCCCAGATGCAAACGATAACCCCGGACATCCACTCTCGGGGCGCCTATACGGGAGGAACAGGCGATTCCTTCCAGGCGGCGTTCAGCTTCCCCGGCCCGATGGCGCGGTGGAACTACTCGAGTTGGGTCAATGTCCAGACCGCCTTTGGATACGCAAACTACGGTTGGGTCAAGACCGGCACACCGAGCTCCTTCTCCCTCAACCATTGACCCGGTAACCTCGAAATGAATGGAGCGCCGAAGATGAATCTCCAGAGACATCGCGTGTGGGTCGCAGCTGTCGGCCTGATCGCATTAGCGTTGATCAGCGCAGCCGCCGCCTATGGAGTGTACGGGCATGCTTTCAGCCGCGAGCAAATTCGCGGTCAAGCACGTGTGGCAGCAAAACTGCATCGAGCGCATGTCCGCGTCACACAACAGCTTTCAACGGCTAGACGGTCACTCGCCTATCAACGCAATCTTCAGAGTTCTTCTGACCTCCTTCAGGTGATCCTGAATCGCTACGGCGGAACGAGGATCACGGACGCCTCGGTCGGTACGCCCCCGGCAAACGCATACGACACAGATGAGCCGGGGGTGACCGCACCTGTCGACCCCACGAATCTGTGGGTGTACTTGAAAGTCACAGCTTCTAAGGACGCACCTTCGATTGATCGCGCCCTGTGGGAGGGCGGATTGGTTGTCGGTGCGCTTCGGGACGAGATCGCACGCTCGAATCTGGGTGCCAACCTCTTCGGCGCGTCCATTTCCGTCGTAGATTCGAACGGAGCAGAGATCTACCACGGCGGTGCCGTCTACCGGCGCCCGACAAATGAACCTCGGCGCGACGATTCTCCGGGAAATATCATTGCCGAAGTTCGCTCGCGAGCCGCCAAGCAAGGCTTGACGATCAAGTCGATTCGCCTCCTCGGGCCGCTCGGCCACGCACCTGTCATCGTGGCCTCGACGAACGACCCGTCGGGATTCGCTGCACACGCGGACGGAATCGTTTCGGGAATGTTCGACGTACCACGGGCGTTCGACGGTTTCTTCCTGCAAGTGCAGGACGCGTCCGGAGATCCCTTCTACATCCAAGACTTTTCCTATAGAACCGCGTCCGGCGACAAGTGGACGCGACCGGATCTGACTTCGGGCTAAGAATCGCAGCTTCTATCGAGAGGATCGGGGCGTTGGCGGCGGCGTTGTCGAACGCGCGCACCAGGATCGCAGGGTCGACCGCGCTCAGGACGTTCTCGCGCGTGCGCACAACACCGGTCGCCTCGATCACTGCCTCGACGCCACCGCCTGCCTCGACGGCGCGCTCGGCCAGCTCGTCGATGCGGCTGCACAGGTCGGCGCGGAGCGGCGGCAGACGTCGCGTCGCCGGGCCTCCCAGAATCGCCCGAAGGCCGCCTCCGTGGGTCAGTGGCCATGACGGAATTCGCCGGTGTGTCGGTAGTAGCGCGGATTACAACCGCGCGTTGCAACCCCGTCACGGTCGTTACACCGGTGGTGCGAAGACCGAAGCGCGATGCCAGAGAAGAAATGGTGGTGGCGATCGATCCTGGGACAGCGTTGAACACCTGGTTCGCTGCTGCATGTCCAAAGCCGCCGCCGATCTCCTGCCGTTGGCCGGTGGGATTAATGAGCGGTGATGTCAGGGCCGTCGACGCTTGAAACGCGTAGGTCGTATTCGAGCACGGGCACGGCAGCGGTGTCGCCTGTGTCGGATACTGGAATCGTCTCGGTCATCACTCGAGCGTTCGTCATGAGTGGCAGCCTCGCAGCCAGAGTGCTTACGACGGTTTCTGGCGGCCCGCTGACGATTGGGATATCGCCGACGGCGGGCGCGAATTCGCGGAGCAAGGGGGTAAGGGTCGTGGTGGTCGCGTCGTCCCCTATGAGCCGAGACCTGCTTTCGCGCGCTTTTTTAGGTGAGCCAGAAATTGACATCGTCGGCGTAACAGCCCCCGAAGGAGTCATTCGTAACCTCACCTCCGCGCGCGCGGAGGTGATTGTCTGGGACGCACTGCAACGCAAATCTCTCTCGGCTCTCGCGTTGGTCGCAGAAGTAGTCGGTTCCCGAACTGTTTTGATCGCGGACGTATGGGATGAGCAACTGATATCTCAGCTCGCAAGCGTGCGCGTCGCGGGTCTCGCGTCCTTGGATTCCGATTTCAAGACGTTGGTCGAGGCCGTCCACTCGGTCGCAAACGGCCAATGCTCCTACTCACCCGACGTGACTCCGGCTCTGATGAAATACCTTCGTCGAGATCTGGAAGGTCATGAGCGCGAGGTGGCGTTAACTGACCGTGAACGCGACGTGGCGCGACTCCTCGGCGAAGGCGCAACAAACAAAGCGATCGCGAGCGAGCTCCATCTCGCTATCCACACTGTTAAGAACCATGTCCACGCTCTACTCACAAAACTGAACGTCCGGAACCGGGCCGAGGCTGCGGTTGCGATACGTACGCGCCACATCGTCACCTGACGTCGGGAGCTGCCTTGCAATCTTTCGACCAAGGCTTCAGTCCGTACACGCCGGCCTAACGCAGCCGATTCAATGCAGAGACGCATTTCAATCCGCTGGTCCCTAGCTGGAGTTGTAGCAATCTCAGCCCTTGTGCGCTACGAACTGTCGCGCCGCGTCGTGGCTCCGTGGATTATGGTGGACGAGCTCATCTACTCCGAACTCGCGAAGAGCTTCGCGAGCGGCGGCCACTTTCTCATCCGCGGCGTTCATCACGGCGCATACGGATTCGTTTATCCGGCTCTGATTGCCGCGGCATGGAGAGTGTTCAGTTCGGTTCCCGACGCGTATTCAGCCGCGAAGGCGATCGGTTCCGTCCTGATGTCGCTGACGGCGGTTCCGGTGTACTTCCTCGCGCGCCGGGTCGTCCGGCCGGTGCCGTCTCTCGCCTCCGCGTTGCTGGCCGTGGCCGTGCCTTCGATGGTGTACACGGGGACTCTGATGACCGAGACCATCTTCTATCCGCTCTTCGCATGTGTCGCACTGATGCTTGTGCTGACACTCGAACGGCCGACGATCCGGCGGCAGCTCTTGTTGCTCGCCATATCCTTTCTGGCCTTTATGACACGCTCGCAGGCTATCGTCCTGATCCCGGCGGTTGCGACGGCACCAGTTCTTCTCGCGTGGCTTGATCGCAGACGGCTGCGTGCCCTCACCGCCTTCAAGGCCCTCTACGGGGTCCTCGTCGTCGGCATCGTCGGCGTCCTCGCTTTGCAGTTCGCGCGCGGACATTCAGCGTGGGGCGTGCTTGGCAGCTATAGCGTCACGGGCCACGTGACCTATCACGTCGACCAGGTGCTGAAGTGGCTCGTCTATCACCTCTCGGAGCTCGACGTCTACCTTGGCGTCGCGCCGTTCGCAGCTCTTCTTTTGTTGACATTCATGGCGCGGTCGCTCGACGCGCGCTTGCGCGTTTTTCTCGCGGCTGCGCTGCCACTGACCGGGTGGTTAATCGTCGAAGTGGCTGCATTTGCGTCGGCCCTCTCACCTCGCGTCGAGGAGCGAAATCTCTTCTATGTGGCACCACTCTTCTTCATCGCGCTGTTGGCCTGGATCGAGCGGGGTATGCCACGCCCCGCCCGAGTCGTCACGGCAGCGGCACTAGTGGCTGCGGCTCTACCTGCCGCGCTTCCTTACCACAGCCTCATCGGCCCTTCGGCGGAGTCGGACACCCTCGCGCTCCTGCCGCTCTGGTGGCTGCAGGACTCCTTCGTCGGGAAAGACACACTTCCCGTCGTCGTAGTAGCCCTCGCGGCGAGTATCGCCGTCCTGTTCATGTCTCTCTCGCCCCGTTGTGCGCTCGTGCTGCCGGGAATTGTCCTGCTTTGGTTTGCGTTCGCGACGGAGCGGATCGAGCGCTCCGCCCATGGCTTTCCGAAGGCATCGATCGGGGCGCTGTACCAGGGCGTTACGGCATCGCGGCGAGATTGGGTGGACGCGACAGTCGGGCACAACGCGGACGTCGCATTCGTCTACTCCGGGAGCCAGCCGACTCAGCAGCCGCTGACGCTCTGGGAGAACGAATTCTTCAATCGCAGCATCGGGGCGGTTTACGACCTCCGGCAACCGTCAATGGGCGGACTCCCCGAAACGCCCGTGACTTTACGGGCGGACGGCGTGCTGCTAGCAGGCGGCGAGCCTCTCACGCACGCCTACGTCCTTAGCGAGGAAGTTACTCCAATCGCGGGCACGATAGTTGCTCGAGACAAGCTGAGGGGCATGGTTCTCCGTCAAGCCCAGCGACCGTTGCGACTCTCATACCGCCTTCTCGGCGTATTTGATCCTGATGCTCCGGGGACGAGCCCGTGGAGCGGCCCCGTCTTCGCTTACGTGCGATACGAGTGCAGAGGCGGCGTTCTAACGGTCGTTCTCGGCAGTGACAGGGCGCTGTTTCGTCGGTCCCAGATGGTTGTCGCCAATGGAAAGCGGGCCATCGTGCGCCCGGGGCGGCCTACCCGCCTCAACGTTCCACTCCGTTCGCGTCGCGACGGCAGTTGCAAGGCGAACTTCATTGTTACGCCTTCTGCCATCCCAAAGGAGGTAACGCCATCGAGTAGCGACACGAGGCGACTGGGAGTTCACCTTCTGGCTCTGTCATTCAGATCTGCCTCCGCTCCTTGACGCGATGAGCGTGGACACGTCCTTCCCTCTACCGAGGATTGGTAGAGGGAAGGACGACGCGAAGCTTCAGCAGAATTGACGGCCGCCAGTCGGCGTAATGATCCAGCTATTACCCTGGTACTGAACGGCCGCTCGATAGAACACACCCGAGAGACACGGCGGGACCTGCGAGGTTTCGTACCAGCCCGGCTGCGCCTGAGGGTAAGTACAGTATTGGGGCGCACTCCAACTCCCGGAGCTTTGGCTATAGCCCTCGATGCAGAACGAGTAGTAGCCATAGCACGTCGCGTTACCCGTTGATTCAACCCACGTGGAGCCGCCGTGGATCGCGACATTGGCTGGGTCGCAAGTCGTTGCGCGAGCGTTTTCGACGACGGGCGCTCCCGCAAAAGCAAACAGACATACGCCTAGGCTGATGGCACCCGCGGCTACACACACTGAGGCGACAATCCGAAATCGGCGCCGTGGCATCTAAGCCTCCTCTCTGTCTCATGGACTAGCCGAACTGCTAGACCGACGGCGGATCTAGGGTCGCCGTCGAAGCTGCAGCTGACAACGGAGAGAAGGAGCCATCTTTTCGGCTAGTACAACTAGATCAACCGATTGGTTCGTAGGAATCAGACCGTGAGCTCGTAGCCGTGCTGTTGCCGTTGACTTGTCGGCACTGCACCTCATAGTTCTGATGCCAAATCGGCAGAGCGTCGGTTTTGTCCAAACTGTTCCCTCTCGGAGTCGGTCGCCGCCAAAAACCCGATCCGAGCCCGTCGCGAGCTCGACCGGTCAGACCCCTCACCGTGAAACGTCGAAACGTAGTCGATGCCGGCGGTCGACGAAATCCCCCTCCGACCCTCGTTCTGGGGTCGCTCTTCGAGCTGCTCTGAGCAAGTAGGAAGCTGGGCTTCAAAGCCTCTGACATTCCCAGGCTGTCCACTGGCGGGCGGGGTGACGGCAGCAGCCGGGCGGCAGTGCAGCCGCCAGCAGGCCACCCGCGGGCGCAGGCAGATGATTTCTGGGCGGGTGCCGGGTCTTATGGTCGGACACGTGATCACAGAGATGGAGGATGCGATGCAGCATCAGGAACAGCAGGCCAAGCTTCAGGGTTGGCAGCGGCTGGTCGGCACGTGGGCGACCGAGGCCACTCATCCGGGGCTGCCCGGCACCGTCGTGACCGGACAGGCCACGTTCGAGTGGCTCGAGGATCAGCGGTTCCTGATCCAACGCTCCCACTACGACCATCCTGAGATTCCCGATGCGGTTGCGGTCACCGGGATCATCGATGGGAAGCCGTCCATGCACTACTTCGACCCTCGCGGCGTGCACCGGGTGTTCGCGGTCGACATCATCGCGGACACCTGGCGATTCTGGAACGACGCACCCGGGTTCTCGCAGCGATTCACGCACACGCTCAGCGACGACGACAACGCGATCAACGGTCAGGCCGAGTTGTCGCGCGATGACGGTGCTACCTGGGAGCCCGACCTTGCGATCACCTACCGCAGGATCGGCTGACCTGCCCGCAAAAGGCGCCGCGGACCTGACTGCACGAGCCATGATCGACGCCAGCCGGTACCTGGTGCTCGCGACCGCGGACGGCACTGGACGGCCGTGGAGCTCGCCCGTCTACTTCGCGCACGACGGGTACGCAGAGTTCTTTTGGGTCTCGGCGCCGGAGGCAGCGCACTCGCGCAACATCGCAGCACGCCCGCAAGTCGGCATCGTGATCTTCGACTCGCACGCGCCGATCGGCACCGGCCAGGGCGTCTATATGAGCGCCGTCGCAGAACAGGTCGCCGGTGACGATCTGACACGAGGGACGGAGACCTTTTCGCGTCGCTCGCTTGCACACGGCGGCGTCAAGTGGACGGTCGAGGACGTGCAGGCCGAGAGTGGCCTGCGGCTGTACCGGGCGATCCCCGAGTCGTACTCGATTCTCGCCAAGGACGGCCGCCCTGACCATCGCATCCCCGTGCACCCCGCATGACTGGTCCCGCGCAAGAGCAGTCCAAGCCACGACCCGCTCGCCCCGATGGGAGATAGCCGTCCGGACTCGCCCCCGCTGCGTGCCCGACAGTCTCACGGCATTCGGTTTAACCTCCGCCGGAAGTCGACGAGCTCAGCGCACGCGCATGTAGGTGAGATCGAAGTCGGGCGCCCAGTTCGAGCCGTCGGTCGAGCTCTCCCAGCGGCCGACGATCGTATTGCCGTCGTCGCTGAAGGTGCCGGTGAAGCGCTGAGAGAAGTCCGGAGTCGCGGCATGCCGCTCCAGCGTCCAGACGTTGTCGCCGAAGGTCATCTCGGACACGCGTGCGATCTCGCGTGAGTCAAAATAGTGCTGGAGGTAGCCGGCGCCGGCGGCGTCCAAGCCGATGATCGCGATCCCGTCTGGAGCATCCGCGTGATCGACCTCCCATCGCTGAACGAGAAAGCGTGCCCCCGCCAACCACTCGAAGCTGGTGCTTGCGCGCGGAGCGTCGGCCGGATCAGGGGCGAGCGAGGCGGTCATGATCCACCCGCCGACCAGGATGTCGAGTGCCTCGATCGACGCCTCCTGTCGGGTCATCTCTGCCATCTCGTCCTCCCATCTCGGGTTCGTGAAGATCAGGAACTTGGACTGCTGCAGCAAGCGAGAATCATCGCTCCCCCGGCCGCCCTCAGAGAAAGCGCCCTGCGCACCGCCCCATGAACGTGCAGGCGTGCGCACAGACTCTGGATCAGTCTCACGCGCTCTTTTCGCTTAGCAAAGGCATCTGCGCCATCAGGCGAGAAGACACTCGCGCACCCGATGTTCCTAACGCTGCCGGTGGAGCAGCATGGACATGGGACCGTCAAGCGGACGTTGACGGTTTTTTATCTCCGGCGCTTGGAGACGATTGGTGTCATCCAACCACAGCGCTCGGCGCTCGATCGCGCTGCGGGTTTTGCTTTTCAGCGCAAGGGTGTAAGGATCGCCACATGCGGCGTCTCCTCTTGTTGGTCGGGATCGGTACTTGCTGCGTTGCTGCACTCGGATCGGCGAGCCGCGCAGCACCCGCCGCGACTGCAGATCTGGACATCGAGTTCATCACCGCCGGGCTTCCGTCGACCTTCGTGGCGAACACGCCGTTCAACCTGCAACTGAGCGTTGGCAACCGCGGACCCGACCCAACGCATTATCGCGTCCACATCCTGCTGCCGACGGGACTGCATCTTTCCAGCCCCGGAACCCTCAAATGCACCGGGACAACCGATCTCACCTGCGCCGATGACACCACGCCCCTGGGCTACGCCAAAGACGTAAGCGCGTTGTTCGTCGCGGACGCTGTAGGGTCCTACACGCTCACGGCGCAACTCACCGAACTGACGGCGACGGATCCAAACCTGGCGAACAACCAGGCGTCGTTCACCTTGAACATCGTCGCCGCGACACCGACACCGCCGACGCCGCCCGCCCTTGTCGCTTCACGTCTTTCGATCAAGCCGACACGGCCGGTGGCCGGACATCCGCTCACCGTGTCGTTCCGGATCACCGATTCGACGAGCGGGACATCCGTGAAGCCTTCGTCGGTGGCATGCACCGCCAACCTCGGCACACGAACAGCGCGGATCGTGAGTGGGGCTGCAGCCTGTGTCCTTCATTCGCCTGCGACTGCTCACGGAAAGAATCTGCGTGGCACGCTGACGGCAAAGGCGAAGGGCGTCCGTCTGTCGAAACGGTTCTCGATTCACCTTCGGTAGGTAGCTGCGCAAACCCCCTAGGGCCGCTCGGCGTTAGCCAGACTCGGCGGTCGTTCGCCACCGTTGGCAGGAGGGGCCGCCAAGTCGCCCGCTGATCCCGGTGCGACCGCGCTTGAAGTTGCATCAAGCGATGCTCTCGTGGCTAAGCGGGCTCAAGGGACATTCCTGAACACTGGCTCACGCGGGTCTCCTCTAGGCGGACTTACGGAACTCGGAACGAACGCACTGCTGGCTGCTGAGGAAGAAAGTTCCTCGCAGACGGCCCGACCAGGCTGTACTTGTACAAGCCCGGTCTCAGGCGAATCCTCCAAATGGCGTTCGTTGGATGCTCTGGGATGGGTGTTGCGATCTGAGTGGGCGTTCGGCGGTTCAATCCTGGCCCAACCAGGTGAAACCCGACCGCGTCGGTAGCGATCACGCTGACTCGATACGTCCCGGCTCGAAGATGCTTGACGAGGGGGCCGCGGAAGCCGATCGCGGAGAGGCCAAGCACCGGCGTGTGACACGAACAAGCCCACGCTTCGAGCTGGCCGACTCGTGCGCCTTCCGAGCCACTGACCCCAACCACCGCTGCGGCAACAGCCGTGCAGACAGCGACAGAGGCTCGGATTCCTACCAAACCGCACGAAATGGTACCGCTGAATCACTCCATCGGCCGTCGGGGGACATTCCCGAACGCTGGCGCATCCGAGCTTGCACACGTCGAAGACGCGGACTACAAGGTGTCTACGGGACCGACCTCCGCAGCATGACTAGCCGCAACCGCAATGGTCATCGTCGTTGCAACCGCCCCGAACAACTATCCGACGCTCAGCGACAGCTGGTGGGGGCACGTCATGCCTACGCGAGAAGCGGACATCGATCTAGCCCTTATTGGTGTGTCCGCAGTGCTGTTTGGAATCTCAGCAGCTATCACGTTTCGCCATCGTGCCTTGGCCGGAATGTCAGCGTGGTTCGCGAGCGGCTGCGTCCTCTATCTGTTGAGCATCATCACGTGGCGTCTTCACGCCCCTGTAAGCGCCGGTAACGGCGGTTAGCTCAACCTCGTCGGGGACATTTACGGACGCTGGCGCATCCGAGCGCGACTAACCCGATGGCCCGAGCGGTGACTAACCCGACGGCCACGGCTGCCGCTGCCGAGATGAGACCTGCGGCGGCCACATAGGCGCACAGCACGCTAGCACCGGCCGGCCCTCGCGGCCAGATGCGCGCGTAGCCGATCGATGACACCGCCGAGGCCGCGCACGAAGCCGTCGAATTCGCGGCGGGACATCGGCGCGAACAGCGCGCGCGCGAGTGCTTTGTGATCCCGCTTGAGCTGCGCGACGAGCGTCTCGCCTTTCGACGTGAAGGTCACCAGCGTCGCTCGCCGGTCGCCCGGGTGCGGCTCGCGTGTTACAAGGCCGTCGGCGACCAGCGCGTCCACGAGCCCGGTCACCGCTCGCGGCGTCACCTTCAACGCTTCGGCAAGGACGCGCTGAGGTACCGGTCCGCGCTGGCCGAGCTCCCACAGCAGGTGGGTGCGAGACGGCGTCAGCCCGAGCGCCTCGATTGCGTACGTCATGTCGTCGTTCAGCACGACGACGAGCTCGAGGACGCGATCGAGCAGATCCTCATATTGCTGTAGATCCTCTATAGTGAAGCATAGTAACTACCTCATCGGACAGTGCAAGCAGTTGCAACACATCAGCGGGTGGGATCAACTGGAGGAGACGTGATGAGTTCGCAAGCTGGATCGGCACAGACAAACGTGGCGCTCGTGCGCGCGTCGGTCGAGGCACTCAACGCCGGCAGTACGGAGAGATTGCTCGCCGTCGTAGCCCCCGACATCGTGATCCACTACGCGGAAATGCCGGAACCGCTCCAGGGACGCGAGACCTGGCAGCAGGGATACGAACTAATGAAGCGCGCGTTCCCCGACCTGGAAGCACACATCGACGACATCGTCGCCGCCGACGACAAGGTCGCCCTCCGGCTAACTCTCCACGGCACCCACCAAGGAGAATTCCAGGGCATCCCCGCCACCGGTCGAACCATCGCCTACGTCAGCCACGAGTTCTACCGCGTCAGCGACAGCCTGCTCGCAGAGGAGTGGATCTGCTCCGACATGGCCTCGGTCTTCCGTCAGTTGGGCTGACGTATTTCGCGTCGTCGGGTGACATTCCCGAACACTGGCGCAATCGAGACTCTTTACGCTTCGTCGTCCTCTTGCGCAGCGGCCAGCACGTTTTTGAGCAGCGCTCGGGGTGGCTCAACTCCGAACCGCTCACGCAGGAGGTACAGCTCGCGATAGTCCTTCTGAGTCAGCTCGTAGCCGGCGTGAACCAACACCTGAACCTCGGGGCTGAGGCAGCGCATCGGTCTCTCATCCACGCTCCCCCGACCTGTGAACCCTTCGCCCGGATAGACCCACTCCGTGCCGTCATCCGTCTGATAGACACCTCCGCCCTCTGCATTGAAGGTAACTGGGTGCACGTCGACCTGGCGCCCGCGCGTATCGACCATCACGAAGCTCTTCGGAGGAGCTCCGGCGACCAGGGAATATCCGAGACCGGCAAGCAGTTCTATGATCCGGCTCGCGTGGCCAAGCTCGACCACGAGGTCGAGGTCGTCGTGTTCGCGTGTCTGATGCCCGAGCAGCGCGTCAACACCCCAGCCGCCGTCCAGCCAGACATCGATTCCGTCGACCTTTAGCAGGCCGATGACGGCCAGCAAGGTCTGCGAGTCCATCGGAGCGCTCGGCTGGCGACCGCGGTAGGCCCGCTGTGTCACCGCGCGACTTTAGCGACGGGTTTGCTACGTCACGCCACCGAGCGCGAACGTCAGGCGTTCTTGCCGCACACTGGTCCACCAGAGTGTGCGGGCCTACTATTCGGCCATCGTCGCTCGAATCGCAGCCTCCTTGATCGCGACCGTCGTGCTTGCGCTCGGTGTTGTTGCTGCGGGGTCGTCGGCAACGCGCGTCCGTGATTTGGAGGCGTGGGCGCGCGGCCCATGGCGCCCGCCCGTTGGCGTAACGACCCACGGCTACATCCATCCGCTGCACGTAGCGAAACACCTTCCGCCTGGGATGGACCGAGTCTCGGTGATCGCGGACGAGGCGCTCGGCTTCCACCTCGTCGGCCCCGGCGTCAACCGTCGAACTCCTGTCGTGTGGAAGCAGTTGGAGGGTTTCGTCCCTGCGAACGCCCGCTGGACGATCCGCCTCCGGCGCGGCACCTATACGTATCGCGCGATCGGGCCGGACGCGGGCAGCGTGCATCCGGCGACCGGCTCTTTTCAGGTGCCCTGAGACGTAGCTCGTCGAGGGACATTCCCGAACTGTGAGTGTGCGAGCAGGCAACGGCGAGGCCAGGGTTGTCGAGAGCCGATGGGCGACAGTCCGCCGCCCGACCCTCTCCCCGCGAAACCTCAAAACCTCGTCCGACAGGGCCAGCACGGCACCGGAAGTTCTTGTCGCCTTTCCGCCAGAAGACGACAGCAGGAGCACGCCCGATCTCTTGAGGAGGTCGGCTGTGGCTCTGGCACAACCTTGAAGCGGCATTTTCACGCGTGGGGAGCGAGCACGTGGCGATGGCGCGTGTAGATCGAGAGCGACGGCACGAACCAGCGCGGTGGGCTTGCCTTCCCGTCGCAGACGTCCCCGCCCTGGCCGCCTTCGGATTTCGCGTTCTGCGCCACCGGCACGCGCGCACGCAAGAAGACGATGCGCGACCCGCAACACGCTTCAAGTGCCGCCAATGGGGACGCAAGAACCCGCTGCGCTGCGGGTTCTCGCTGGTTACATCGCCGGCTGCTCTAGCCGCAGCTCAGGGTCATCGTCGACTTGTCGAAGCCGACAGTGACACCGGTGGCGCTCGTGCTCAAGTGGAACGTCTCGTGCATGACGACGTGCGTGCCGTCGCTACCGGTCAGGTTGAAGGTATTGGTTGAGTGCTGAACGTCGTTCTGGTTGTTGCTCGACTCTCCGAACCAGGAGACGAAGTGACCGCTCGCGGACCCACCGCCTGGAGTGTCAGGCATGATCGTCGCCGTTCCCTCGTCGGTGCCCGTCAACCAGAACTCGTCTGCCCCTGGCGCGGTGAAGAAGGTCACGTGGAAGACCTCGTTCGCGGCGACCGCGGTCAGCGTCCCCGTCTCGCCGTTACACGGGTTCGTCACCGGCGTCGAGAACAACACGACGTTATTGGCGTGCTGGGTGATCGTCATCGTCCCCTGGCCGCCCGCGTCCGCCAGCGCAGCTCCCGCCGCCACCAACGCAACCACGGCCGCAAGAATCCCAGGACTACACGTCCAGACATTCGCTCTCCCCTCGGAATCGACAAGGCCAACAATCAAGGCCGCAGACAACGTGGATTCTGGCAAACCTCCGCCACCAACTCAACCCTCGCCGCTCTCGCGTCCGCCGACTTCGCGTTCTCCGCGATCACCCGCCCACGGAGCCGACGACACCACGCCCTCAGAGAAGGCTGGGAGCAAACGCCGCTGAACGCAATCGCGCCTTCCACCAAAAAGACGACGGCCACGCGCGGTTCGCGGCCTTGGCGCTACGCGCGCGCGCCGAAGATCAGATCGGGATAACCGAACCGCGTGCCGTCAATCCCCGCATGTCGTTTTCTGGCGGAAGTACGACATCCAATGCACGGGTCGCCTTCTCATACCTTTGCTGCGTTAGTTGTTTCTCAGATAGCGGAGAGGGTGGATGCGGCTGATCACCACCATGAACCTGTGTACGCGCGTTACCCCGATCGGCACGGCGTGTAGCGGAGCTGGACGAGTCCGTTCGGGTATTCGGTCGAGCTCGTGAGCTTAAGCCGGTGCCGTCGAGTCACGCCGGCAAACAGCGGAACACCGGCGCCGAGGATCACGTCGACGATTGTCACTGTCAGCTCGTCGATGAGGCCCTCGTCCAGGAACGACCGGATGAGGTTGCCGCCGTCCAGATAGATGCCGCCCTCGATGTGTTCTCTGACGATGGAGAGCAACTCGGCGGGAGTGCCGCTGATGGGGCGGACACTGGGCGCGACGGGTTCGAGTGCGCGCCGAGTCGCGACGAAGACCGGCATCTCCGCGTACGGCCAATCCGTACATCCCGCTGCGACGTCGTACGTGCCTCGGCCCAGGAGAATCGCCGATGTCTGACCGAGCAGCTCGTGGTAGCCATAGTCCACTCCGCCCTGCGGTGCCGGCAGCCAGGAGAGGTCGTTGTCACGACCGGCGATGAAGCCGTCGAGCGAACAGGCGATGAAGACACGAACAGGTCCAGCCACCGTTTCAACTCTAGGGTCTAGGGTGCTCATAGAGCCGATAAGACTGGTCGAGAGTATGTGCGCACGCCTGCCCGTTCATCGTGTGCTGCGCTCGGTGACGGGATACGCGGGAGTGCCGCGGGCGCCGTCGCGAGCGGGTGCAGTCGGGAGGGCGGTTGGGCGTCTATTGCGTCGGGTCGAGCGCCGGGCTGATGGCGATGCTGCTCGCCCTTGGCGCGATGAGCATTCCGCTGATGGTCTGTTTGACGGCTACCGTGCTGTTGCAAAAGCTGCTGCCGCCGCAGCGATACCTCGACGCTACGCTCGCACTTGCAATCGTCGCGTTCGGCGTCCTCGTCGCCGGCGCGCCGTCGGCGTTCTCGACCTGAAGGTCTCGGAGAAAGGAAAAGCATGATGAAAGGCATGGGTAATCACACAGTCGGGACGCGCGAGGAGTACCAGGCCGCCCGGGAGAAGCTGCTCGTCCGAGAGAAAGAGCTCACGCGCGTCGGCGACGAGCTGGCGAAGGAGCGGCGCGAGCTGCCGAGGGTCTCGATCGAGAAGGAGTACGTGTTCGAGACAGAGGCTGGAACGCAGTCGCTCGGCGACCTGTTCGACGGCCGTTCGCAGCTGCTCGTCCATCACTTCATGTTCGGGCCGTCGTACGACGCCGGGTGTCCGATCTGTTCGTCGGCGGCGGACACGCTCGAGGGAACCGTGATCCACCTCAACCAGCGCGACGTGACGTTCGTGCGCGTCTCGCGCGCGCCGCTCGAGAAACTCCTCGCCTACCGGAAACGGATGGGATGGATATTCCCGTGGGTGTCGTCGCTGGGAAGCGACTTCAACTTCGACTTTGCCATGTCGCAACCGGAAGAGGCCGCCGCCGCCGTCGTCCAGGGCGTCGATAGCGGGCCGCTGGTCGATCTGGCCGCCGAGTGCGGCACCGAGCCCGCCGGCTACCTGACCGAGGCGCCGGGACTCAGCGCGTTCGCGCTCGAGGACGGCGCCGTCTACCACACTTACTCCACCTCCGCGCGCGGCACCGAGGTAATGATGGGCTTCTACCCGCTGCTCGACCGGACGCCGAAAGGCCGAAACGAGACCGGCAGCGGTCTCTGGATCCGCCGCCACGACGAATACGAACAGCCGGATCGGCCGTAACCACGCACGCAATCTTGGCCGCACGACGCTCGTGTGGCGATCGCGGCTGACGCACCCGCGTCCCGGGGAGTCGAGATCGCCGCCCCGGCGCGATCGATCTGCTGTCGCGGTTTGGCGGAAAGCGCGACAACAACTTCTGGTGTCGTCGGGGAGACATGTCGGACGAGGTTTTGAGGTTTCGCGGGCTTGGCTGACGTCAGTCGCCGTCGTACTCGTCGTGCCGACGGAAGAAGTTGAGGGGGTCGCCCTCGGCGCGCCTCTCGTTTCGCCCGCGCGGCGCTCGGTCGAGCCATTGGTACATGCCCCAGAGCGCGTCGAGCCCGCGCGCGTAGGTGGAGTACGTGTGGTAGACGATGCCGTCCTCGAGCGCGAACGCGGTCATCCCGGGCCGTTCCCGCGTGTAGGTGGGCCAGTCCGTGCCCGTGGTGGCCGCCCACGCCGCGAACGGTCCCTCTGTGGGCGCCTCGGCAGGCGGTTGCGGCGGCTGTGCGCGGAAGTTGTATTCGGGGCCCGAGCGCTGCTGCTCCTCCGTCAGGGAGACGTTAAAGTCGAAGTTGAAGTCGCTGCCGTTCGACGAAGCCCACGGGAAGCTCCAGCCCATGCGCTGCTTGTACGCCTGCAGCTTCTCGAGCGGCGTGCGGGACACAGCCCAGAGCATCACGTCGTGGTTCGCGAGGTGGATCGCGAACCCGTTGAAACCGTCAGCGATCGCCGGGCGTGCAATCGACCGAATGTGACGCGGGGGGATCAAGCCTCGTTCGCGCGGCGAGCTGATTCGGATGTCGCGAGTCGTCGCCACCGCCTTGTGCGTGTTGGGTGCGTAAATTCGGTCGTACATCACAAAACATCCGATTTGCAGGCGAGACCGAGTTTACGCACCCCATACGGTCTTGCAGGCGCTCGAAGACCTGTCGGAGAGGCTTCTGCTTGCGAAGCCGGATTAGGTTCCGCTTCGCGACGGTGTCGCGCTGGCCGGCTGAGAGGCGAGGCCGAGCGGCCTATCTACTCGCAGCGCCTTTTAGGCTGCGACGTCGCGGAGTTTGGCTGCATCCGCGAGCGTGCGGAGCTTCTTCAGGCTCTGGTTCTCGATCTGGCGGATCCGCTCGCGCGTGACGTTGAAGGTGCGGCCGACCTCGTCGAGCGTGCGCGGGGGCTGGCCGTCGAGCCCGAAGCGGAGCTCCAGCACCTGGCGTTGGCGGCTCGAGAGCGTCTGCAGGATCTTCTGTAGAGCCTCCTTGCGTAGCGTGATCTCTGCCGCCTCGTCCGGCAACTGCTGGTTCTCATCGGTCAGGAAGTGGCCGAACTCCGATCCGTCCTCGTCGCCGACCGGCTTCTCGAGCGACACCGGTGTCTGGGCGCTGCGGCGGATCTGCTCCACCTCGTCGGTCGTCAGCTCGAGTTCTCTGCCGATCTCGGCGGAGGTCGGCTCGCGCCCGAGCTCCGCGCGCAGCTTCCGCTCCGAGCGGGCGATCTTGTTCAGCTTCTCGACCACGTGGACGGGCATCCGGATCGTGCGTGCCTTGTCGGTGAGCGCACGCCCGACCGCCTGGCGGATCCACCAGGTTGCGTAGGTCGAGAACTTGAAGCCATAGCGGTAGTCGAACTTCTCCGCCGCGCGTACAAGTCCGATCGTTCCCTCCTGGATCAGATCGAGGAAGGGCAGGCCCCGATTGCGGTACTTCTTCGCAATCGAGACGACGAGGCGCAGGTTCGCCTCGACCATCTCCTGCTTCGCGAGATGGTCGCCGCGCTCGATCCGCTTCGCCAGCTCGACCTCCTGAGCGGCGGTGAGCAGATCGACCCTGCCGATGTCCTTCAGGAACAGCTGCAGCGCGTCGGTCGAGACCTCGCGCGGCGCTTCCTCGGCGATCGGGTGCTCGTCCTCGTCGTCTGCCTTCACGACCTCGATCTGCAGCTCTTCGAGCGCGTGGTAGAAGTCGTCGCTTTGGGCCGGCTCGAGGTCGAGCTCATCGAGCTCGCGGGTGATCTCCTCAGCGGTCAGGTGGCCCTGCTCCAGGCCTCTATCCAGGAGCGCTCTCATCTCGCGCTGGGCCTTTTCCGCAACGCCCGACGCCTGTTCTTCGTCGATGATCCCCGCTTTCTCGAACCGCATAGCCGCCCCTTTCGAGTTCGCGCCGCCCTGGCGTCAGGCGCCCGCCGCGCGCCGAAAGCGGAATCCCCTGCCCGTTGCGCCCGAACGCCCGCGCACGCTCAAGCGTCTCGCCGAAACGGAGATGCCTCCCGTGCATGAGAAGGCCCGCGCAAGACGCAACACGCGAGCCTTCCCAGCGCCGAGCTTTAGGCTCTTACGCCTTGACCAAGCCGTTCATCTGGCGGACGATGACTTCGCCCTCCGTCACCTTCGGCGGATTCTGCAGAATGTTCTCGAGCTTCTCGTCGCGCACCCACTCGGATGCGACACGAGTCGACTCGTGGGCCTGCGTCGAGGTGTCGAAGAGGCC
>Ga0193729_1000637_pt1 | contig 18458 bp, 13 predicted proteins | sample U1c2metaG_FD_143036 | JGI IMG/M metagenome (GOLD analysis project Ga0193729, IMG submission 143036) | Soil microbial communities from a riparian zone of the East river system, Colorado, United States - U1c2 | ecosystem: Environmental > Terrestrial > Soil > Riparian zone | place: USA: East River...
AAAATGTCCGGCAAAAATCCGAAACCCCTCGGCGATTGAAACCTGACTGCCGTAGTTGCCCGCGTATTTGATCGTCCAAAACCAGAATTTCTCGAAGACACCAGCCTTCCAGAAAGCTAAGCAACTGACCAAAAACGGGGCGCTCGCACCGCTCAGAAAGATTAAGTTGCGGACGACGATGTCGCGAGCATTGAACTGCGCGCGCCAATCCCGGCTGAAAAGGTAGACCGAGCCAAAAAGGACAAAGAACAATCCGGGTTGCTTCATCAGTAACGCGAATCCAAACAGGCTACCGCTCGCGAAGATTAGTGTTCTAGATTGTCGATCTAATGAGCGGCTCAGAAGAAGAGTGCCGGCGACTGCAAACATAACGACGAAATGAGTGGCATGCGCCGCCAAGCCGAGCACGTTAGGCATTAGTGACAGAACACAATAGGCGGCCGCGGCTGCGGATCCGCCGAGTTCGCCCAAAATATTTCGGCCGAGGAAGAGAATTAATCCTGCAGTAAGCAAATTGATTAGGATTAGGCCGACGTGAATGGCGGTGATCGAGTCGCCAAAGATCGACATCAACAGGGCATAGGCAACGGAGGTGCCCGGGAACTTCATGCTGTAGGCCAGCTGATAGGGCGGGATGCCCTGCAAAAGCAGTTGGCCGGTGTAAGCATACTCGCCCTCGTCCCGCTCCAAAGGCAACCCAAGCAGGCGGATTCTGGCCGCCAAAATGACGATAAGGGTCGCGCCAAGCAAGAGCCATACGGTGACGCGGAGAGAGTTTGGGCAGCGGGCTTGTTTCAGATTCACGTGATGCGGGCGCGAGGCAACTGAGTTTGGCCGATTCAATGGAGTTGCCAAGGGGAGTTTGGCCTTTTGGGCATGGCACGGCCCGTGCTTATGGTGATTATCACCATTATGGTCACAATCAGCATCCGCCCTTACTCGCTTCGCAAAGTCGCCTTCGTCGGTTTGGCCCTCTTTTCTCTCTCCTGCCTCTCCGCTTTTGCCCAATCCGCTTTCATTACGGTTAATTCCACGCCTTACGACCGGCAAATGACCCGTATCCGGCCGATTCTTAGCTCAGCCTCCGGGCACAAGGACGAAAGTATTTCAATCTCGCTGGTCAATCATTGGATCGGAAACCTGAGGGCGATTCCGTACGGCTTCTCCACGGAATGGAAAACTCCCGAAGAGGTCCAACTCGGCGCCTACGCCGATTGTAAGGGCAAAGCAGTTGCGCTTTACAATGCGATGCATTCACGCGGAGTCGAAAATGTCCGGCTCGTGATCGGAAAACGCATGTGGACCAGCCGCAAGAGTCACGCCTGGCTTGAGTGGGCCACCGCCGACGGAACATACATTCTCGATCCGACGATCAATTGGAGCGCATTCCGCGCTGAGCGCGCTGGGCGGTCGTCGTACATACCGCTTTACGCTTATGACGGGACAAGAAAGTACCGAGCCGCAACATGCGCGGGCCTTCTTGCCAGCAACCGCTTCCTCCGCGGACAACACGTCGCCAGCCGGCTCTAGTCGCTGGGACGATCGCGTTAAGGTTCCACAGTTTCGACCGGCCTGAATGGCCGGTCGCTGTTTTTGGCCTGTAGCGGGCAGACGGCGCCAGCCGTGAAAAATAATTTCAATTTCAGAGTGGGGCGAAGATTTGTATTGCCAAAAAGAGCGTGGCCAGCGTATTCTGATTTTTTTGTAGCTATGGAAATTATGAGCGCACCTTTCTCTCGCTTTTATCGAATTGTTGCGCTGACCTTTTGCCTCGTTCTCGTCCAGGCCTTGGTCGCGACTGCCGGGCAACTTGCACTGAACAACGTCGCCCGCGTTAGCGTTGGCGCCCGGGTGGACGACAAAATCGCAGAAGCGGCCCTGATTTCAGGTCAGCCAGGCGTCGGTTATGCCTTGGTCGATGGACAAACCGAGCTGGTACTTTCGCTTTCCAAAATCGAAAACATCGACAGCGTGTCGTTTTTGAACAACGGCACAAAGGGCACCGTGACCGTTGCGACGTCTAATTCGAAATTGGCTACTGGCAGTCTCCAATGGCACCAAATCGCGAAGCAGGATCTCACCGCCAACGTCACCAAAATAAAACTTGGCCCGACCGAAGCGAAGTATGTGAAGTTTACTTTTAACGTTGCCAAGTCCGGTCGTATTGCGGAGCTCGCAGTTTACTCAACGGCGAAACTAACAATCGCCAACACGGCTTTGGTCGATGGCAAGGACGCAAAAGATTTTGGCGGAGGCAAGGAGGCCAAGGAAGTTGCGGAAGGACCGCCTGAAGAAGGACCGCCGCCAAATCTTCCGGATCCGCCGCCATTCGTTTTTGTTCCGATCGTCAGTCCATAACGGTCTGCCGTTAGGCATTCTTAATTAAAGAGACCCACCCATGATCGCGGTGGGTCTTTTTTTGGGCCTACGATCCGGAAAAGGATCTGTTTCCTTTTAAAGCTCGTCTCGAATGATCTTAAAAATCTGCGTGTTGTCGATTGTGCCGTGTAACATCTCCGTGCCAGGGCCGCTTCCGAATGACACAACGTCCTCCACCGTTTCCAACGCTGATCTGGTGTAAAATGCAGCCGGCTCGGTTTGATCTTTTCGGGTAACTTCGTCCGGGTTGGCGGGTGTTTGTTTTTCCGGGCCTTTTGCAGCGCCATACGATTGAACCCCCTTTGGACCGGTTGCCCAAGTCATCCACGGTTCGCCTGACGGGTTCAATCCGAGTAACGCGATTCCGCTGTCCTTACGGAATGGAAAACCGTTCACGTGCAACCCACCGATCGCGGTATCGCCGCTCACAATGATTGTCGATTTCGGTCCGGCGTAACGCTGCGCTGTTGAGAGCGTGCGATCGAGCTCGGCGGTTTCGGTTAACGTTTTTTCCGCATTGTTCGTTTCGGCCGCTTTTCGCATACGACCCGCGTCGACGATGAGCAGGTAACCGCGCTGATTGAATTGTAACAACTCAATCGCACGCCGCACCATGTCGGACAAAGCGGGTTCGTCATTCCAAGCGGCCTGATTGCTACCGCTATTTCCATCCGCAAACGCTCCGAAAAGTTTCGGCCGCCGCCACACCGGAATGGATTCTAATTCCGCTCGGGTCCGGACTACGTCGAAACCGCTTTGGCGCAATTCTAACAGAAGATCGCGATTGTCTTGTCGTTGCCCCTGTTTTGCTTCGGGCAGAAATTCAGCCGTGCTCATTCCCATACAGATATCGATCTTGCCGGCCTCGACGAGTTGACGCGCAATTTGATCACTGTCGTTCGCGTTCGGCGCATGGGCATAAAACGCCGCGCATGTCGCATTTGTCAGCGATTCATTTGTCACTAAACCCGTCGCACGTCCCCGACCCCGCGCCAATTCGATAATGTTTGCGAGCGGTTTGCCGGCGGGATCAATCGAGAGGGAGCGATTATTGACTTTAACGCCGGTGGCCAGCGCGCTCGCGGCCGCTGCCTGATCGGAGACCGCGAAATCTCTGGAGTAATTAGTTACCAGCGCGATGTGTGGCATTCCGTCCAGGGCCAAACGCGCATCGGAGCCTCCGAGGTAAACACGAGTCAGCGCAATCCGTTCCGGTGCGAGCCCCTCCCCGATAACAAGAATTATCCCGAACGGCTTCTGGACGACCCAATGCTGGAAATAAAGAACCCCCAACCCAGCGAAAACAGCGAGGCACAAAAGCGCGAGTAACTGATTGCGCCATTTCACCAGCGCGATGTAGCTGCGCATCAGTTCTATTGTCAATCCCGCAACCGCAGGAAACCGCTTGTCCGACTTCATAATCGTCGGCAGAGTGCGCGCATATGGCCGGCCCGGTGATGCTCATCATTCGTGATGGCTGGGGGATCAATCCCGGCGGTCAGAAGTCGCGCGAGCAAAATGGCGACGCCACCCTTCTTGCCAGCACACCCTTTCACGACCAGCTCTATCGCGATTATCCTGGTAGCAAACTGAGCGCTAGTGGTTCTGATGTTGGTTTACCCGAAGGCCAAATGGGCAACTCGGAAGTCGGGCATCTGAATTTGGGTGCGGGTCGCGTCGTTCTCCAGGACCTTACGCGAATTAATAAGGCGATTGCCGATGGTGAGCTGACCCGAAATCACGTCGCGCAGGAGACTTTCGCAACTGCGCGCGGACATCGCCTTCACTTGTTAGGCTTGGTTTCCAATGGCGGTGTCCACAGCCATTACGATCACATGATTGCGCTCGCGAACGCAGCCAGGGCTGCAAACGTTGATGAGATTTTCGTGCATGCGTTCACCGACGGACGCGATTCGTCGCCCACTGGCGGACGGGAGTATCTGAAGACCTGCGAAGAACAACTTCGCGAAAGCGGCGCGCAAATTGTGACTGTAGTGGGACGATATTTTGCGATGGATCGCGATCGTCGTTGGGACCGGACCAAGAAAGCGTGGGACGCGATCGTTCTCGGACGCGGCGAAATTTGCAAAGATTCTCCTTCGGATGCTTTGGCTCGGCACTATCGCGCGGACAAGACGGACGAGTTCATGCCGCCGCTGATTTTTGCTCAGGCGAATGAACAACGCGTTCGCGATGGCGACGTCGTTTTGTTTTTCAATTTTCGGGCCGATCGCGCGCGCCAATTATCGCAAGCTTTTCTATTCAAAGATTTCGATTCCTTTGACCGGGAAGTGTGGCCGCAAATCAAATTCACTTCGCTGACTGAGTACGACGTTCGCTTTCCGTCCCCGTTCATTTTCCCTCCGCAAGGCCTAAAGAACATTCTCGGCGAACTGGTAAGCGCAGCGGGCAAATCACAGCTGCGCATCGCTGAAACGGAAAAATACGCGCACGTGACTTATTTCTTTAACGGCGGAGTGGAGAAGCCTTTTCCCGGTGAAGAGCGGAAACTGATTCCATCGCCCAAAGTCGCCACCTACGATTTGAAGCCCGAAATGAGCGCGCTTGAGGTAACGGATGAACTGCTATCGCGCCTGGGCAAATTTGATCTGATCATCCTGAACTTTGCCAATGCCGATATGGTCGGTCACAGCGGGGTTGTGAAAGCGGGAATCAAGGCGGTCGAGACGGTAGATGAATGTTGCAGCCGGATTATTCCGAAACTGCTTGAGCTCGACGGCAAATGCATTGTCACCGCCGACCACGGCAATTGCGAACAGATGCGAAATTCCGACGGCTCACCCAATACCGCGCACACCACAAACCTTGTTCATTGCATTTATGTAGCGAAGGATGCCGGGCAATTTCGATGCGAAGACGGGATTCTGGCGGATGTTGCGCCAACGCTCCTGTTCTTGCTTGGAATGGAAAAACCGAAAGAAATGACCGGGCGCAACTTACTGGTCAAACGCGGCTAGGACCGACATATCCTATGATCGACCATGTGCGGTCGCGACGTTCTCGAATGTGATTTCGTGCTGTCGATTTAGCAGACGTGTGCCGGCGGCGGCAATCCGCTCCAAAAAGCGCAGCTGACTTTCGGGCTCCATTTCGTGCCACACCGGTTTGCGCGCCAGGATCAGCTCGCCGTTCGATTCAATCAACGCGCCCCAGCCAATCGGAATTTCCGGCTCGCGAAACAATTCGCTAGGCAAAACGAGAAAGAACAAATTCGCGCAGCGATAGCGAATTAACGTTTCAAATTTTGTGCAATCGAAGAGTCGATTTTGTAATGCCTGCGTTTGGCGCACAACCTGTTTGTAGCCGCGGTGGTCGATCGCGGAGAAATTGTGCGAATCGAATTCGTCGAAGAGTGAATCGGCAACGCGCAGCGCTGGATAATGAACGCGCAGATTTCTCTCCAGAATCTCACGTCGCCGGTGAACTTGCTCGAGACGCCGCATCGTTGTCGAAGTGCATCCGTTGTCGCGTCGAAGATCGACCAGCGCCTGTTTGCACTCAAAAATTGCGGTCACGGCTGGTTGTCTTCCATTCGGGCGATACGCCGCGAGGTCTGCGCGATATCGGCAGCGCGGCAAAGTGACTTCCATCGCGCAGGCGGAGTAGCCTTCTCGTTGAGCCCAAACGAGAGCGAGGCGTTTCAGACGAGCGTGCGCCTCCGTTTCGCCGTTACGATTCCTCAGGCGCTGATCCATTTGGCCAGTTCGCGCGCCCAGTAGGTTACAATGATGTCTGCCCCGGCGCGCTTCAACGAAGTCATGATCTCAAGCACGGCCGCGCGTTCGTCCACGATGCCTTTTTCGGCTGCCGCCTTGATCATCGCGTATTCACCGCTGACGTGGTAAACCGCGGTCGGCTTGCGAAAGCGCTCGCGCACACGCCAGAGAATGTCGATGTACGGTAACGCCGGTTTGATCATCACGATGTCCGCGCCTTCATCGATATCGAGGCCGACTTCGCGCAACGCTTCGTCGGCGTTGGCTGAATCCATTTGATAGGAGCGGCGGTCTCCAAATTGAGGCGGACTTTCGGCGGCTTCCCGAAACGGACCGTAAAAGACAGAAGCGAACTTCGCCGCGTAACTCATAATTCCGGTTTCAGCAAAACCGTTCATATCGAGCGCTTCGCGAATTGCGCCAATGCGGCCATCCATCATGTCGCTGGGCGCGACCATGTCTGCGCCGGCCTGCGCGTGCGAGAGCGCCGTTTTCACCAGAAGATCGACCGTCTGATCGTTCAGCACATGGAAATGGTCGCCGTCGATGCGGGTCACGCCGCAATGGCCATGGCTCATGTATTCGCAAAGACAAACATCGGTGATCGCGACCACATCCGGACATTTTTCTTTAATCGCGCGCAACGCTTTTTGCACGACGCCGTTTTTGGCATAAGCGCCGCTCGCATGTTCATCCTTTTTTTCCGGAATCCCAAAAAGGAGAACGGCTTGGAGCCCGGCGTCGTGCGCCTGTCGCGCTTCATCGACGATTTTGCCAAGTGGAACCTGAAAGACGCCCGGCATGCTCGCGATTGGACGTCGCTTGTCGATCTTTTCGTTGACGAAAAGAGGCAACACGAAATCGTGCGCGGTGAGATTGGTTTCGCGCACGAGATTTCTTATAGCTGGAGACCGCCGCAACCGTCGTGGACGATGGACCAACTTTCGCACGCGACGAGGCTACGCGGTCGGGGATTACGTCGCAAGTTCGCTACTTGACCTCGGTGCGTCTTCGCAGTGAAGTCGCATTTCGTGGGCGCGACAAATTACTTGCTGATCGATATCAGCAACTCGTTTACAAAACTCGCCTTCGCGACCCGGCGGCGAATTTTGAAACCGTTGCGCATTCCCACCGCAAACCTCACGCCTGCCACGCTGCAACGGTTTGTGAGACGGCGATCGCCACGGCGAGTCCGTCCGGGGACGGACAGGATCGATATCTTCGTTGTCTGCTCAGTCGTGCCGAAGAAAAACGGTACCGTCCGGAAAGCGGCGAAGCGATCAAGGGTTTTATGGATAACGCCACGGGTCGAGCTTGGCGTTGGAGTCGATTATCCAAATCCGAAAACAATTGGGGCGGATCGGCTGGCGAATGCAGCAGCGGTCGCGGCGCTTTACGGATGTCCCGCCATTGTGGTTGATTTTGGGACGGCGGTGACATTCGACATCGTCTCGGCCCGACGAAAATACATCGGCGGAGTGATTGCGCCGGGATTAGAGTCGATGACAAATTTTCTTTATCAGCGGACGGCGCTGTTGCCAAAACTTTCGCTGAAGGAACCGCGCTCGGCGGTTGGAAGATCGACAATCGAGGCGATGCGCTCCGGCGCGGTCATCGGCTATCGCGGTTTGGTGCGCGAGATCATCAACCGAATCAAGGCCGAGCGTTTTCCCAGGAAAAAAGTGCACGTGATCGCGACCGGCGGATACGCGGATTTGATCGCAGTGCGTCTGGGCGAGATCGACGCGGTGCATCCGAATTTGACGCTGGAAGGCCTGCGGATCGTGGCAAATTTGAACTGGTAAACGGTGCGGTTCCTTCCGGTATGCCCCGAATGCTTTCGGGGCCGCTACCGCCTGCCGCGGAAATCCTTCCGGCGCGTCAAAAATTTAGGCTTGTCATCGATCCCGTAAAAGGGTTTCATCCCGAGAGGCCATGAAGATTCGCAAAATCGCGGCGGTCGCAGTGTTGGTGCTCGGTTCCTTGGCAGCGGACAACGTTGCCCCTTCGAAAGCGGAACTCGAAGCAATGTATGACAAAGCCTTTCGAGCGTTCGACGGGAATAATTTTCCGGACGCACTGAAAGAACTCGACGCGATTGACGCGCGTCAGCCGGACCTCGCCGAATCGCAAAACTTGCGCGGCGTAATCATGATGCGCCAGGGAATCTACGATAAAGCCGAAGCCGCGCTGCGCGAAGCGTTGCGAATCGATTCGAAATTTTGGAACGCCCGTTTCAATTTGGCCGAGATTCCGTTTCTAAAAAAGGATTGGGCTGAGGCGCGCAATCGCTTTCAGGAATTACTTTCGAGCAACGCCTCTGAGCTGCAGGGCGAAGCGACCCAACTCATTCAATATAAAATCCTCTTAACTTATTTGCTCGAAGGAAAAGAGAACATGGTCGATTCGCTTCTGGCCAAGTTCGAGCTTTCTCCGGACACCCCCGCAGTCCACTACGCGAACGCGGCCATCGCACTCCAGCAAGACAAGACGAAGGAAGCGAAGGACTGGATGGCACAAGCGGAAAAGAATTTCTCGCCCCAGCTGAACAAGCTTTTTGCCGAATCGCTCTACGAGGTCGGTTGGCTACAAAAACAAGCCGGCCAAACACGCGCAGCCCTTGAGTTAACCACAGCGGCTGATCGTGCGGCCAAGACCAAGGCGTTTGCCCGATCCCGCGTTGAGCAGGCGCGGCAGGCTTATCAACAACGCGACTTTGCCGCCGCCAGCAAATTTATCGACGACGCGGACGCGGCTGATCCAAATCAGGCAGCTACTTTGAATTTGCGGGGCGAAATTTTGCTGGAGCAAAAGCAATTCGATCAGGCCGAGGCCGAATTCAAAAAGGCGTTGAAAGCGGATTCAAAATTCCGCCAGGCACAATTTAATCTGGCTTTGGTGCCATTGAAGAAAAAAGATTATGCCGCCGCGCGCGATCGGTTTGAAGCGCTCCTGAGCAAGACACCGGGCGGAGACAAAACCGAAGCCGCGCAACTGATCAAGTTCGACATCTACATGACGTGGTTGCTGGAAGGCAAAGACAGTCGTGCTCAGAAGTTGATGGAGCAGTTCCAGTTTACCGGCGACACGCCGGCTCTCTATTATGCCCAGGCCGCGTGGGAGTTTAAACATAACAATCCGACCAGGGCGACCGATTGGATCACTTCCGCGAAGAAAATTTATTCGCCCGCGCTGAACGTTGTTTTCGCGGATTCATTTTACGATCTCGGCTGGATGCAAAGCCCGGCGCTCGCGACCTCGCCCGCGCCAGCCGGTGAAGCCGCTACTGCTTTGGCTGAAGCACAAACCGAATCAGGTCCGGCAATAGAGCCAAGCCCAATTCCTGGAGCAGCTGTTGCGAAGGGTAAAGCGGCCGAAGCTAAGGCCAAGGCCGCTGCGGCCGCGATTGCCGGAATGGAGGCGACTGCCCCCAAACCGGAAGAGCCCACGGCCAGCACCGCTGTCACACAATCTTCCGGCGCCGCGCCGGGATCATTTGCCGCTGGCAGTCCAGCCAGACCGGAAGAGATTCCGACGTCGCCCGCGCCGAATTTCTCGCCCATCGTAGAAACGCCAGTTGCAGCCGCCCGCGCGCCAGCATCGTCCGCGGCCGTTCCCGCTACGCGCGAAGAGCCGGCAGTTGTACAATCGCAGCCCGCCAAGGCGCCTGCTCAGCAAGCGCCCGCTCCTGTCGCGGCTGCAAAACCGCCAGTCGTGGCCGCGGCATCGGCCACGCCAGCAACCGCGCTTGCTCCTGCGCATGTCGGCGAAGTTTCTCGCGGAAAATTTGAAGCCGGCAATTTACTTGCGGCAATTTTCGTTTTGGCTGGAATTGGCATCATCGTGTTCGTTGTATACGAGATTCGGGGCCGCGGAATTCATTTCCCAAGTTTCCGCCGGGCCGCGCCGGCAACCGGTCCGCAGTTCGAAGGTATGGAATATGCCGCTGCGGCTCCCAGAGAAATGAAAGTAATGCCGCGATTGAGTGGCGGACCGCGCCAGGTCTCTCTTAAATTGAAAGCAACCGAGCCGGCACTGCGCCGCGCAGTAGTGCCGCTCAGCACGCCAGGCCGTGCTTTTGGCGGCGGGACGGCTTTGGAACCGGCAGTCGAGGGAAATGGTGAGCGCCAGTTCGAGCTTGAACCGAAAGTCGAAACATTCGAAGCGGTTGGTTCGATTGTTGAACAGGGTGCGATGCCGATGGAAGCGGTTGGCGAACCGGTCGCGCAATCGGAATGGATCGCGCCTGAGCCCGAGTTGCCACCGATCGAAATTGCGCAACCGGTGTTTGCGCAACCGGTGTTTGCGCAACCCGAATGGATCGCGCCTGAGCCCGAGTTGCCACCGATCGAAATTGCGCAACCGGTGTTTGCGCAACCCGAATGGATCGCGCCTGAGCCCGAGTCGCTACCGGTCGAAATTCCGCAGTCAGTAGCCGCCCAACCGGAAGAAATCACGGTCCCCGAAATTGAGCCGGTCTTTGCCGACGCTGCAACGATTGCCGAACCGGAAGTCGAGCCTGTTAGTCAGGGTCAACCGATTCCTCAGTTGACGCCTGTGGAGGAACCGTCCATCATTGAGGTCACTGAACCTGAACCGGCCGGATTTGACGCGTTTCGTCAACCTAGCGAACCGTCTTTTGAGCCTGTTTTCGAATCACGAATTTACGAACCAACCACACCAGTAAACATGCCTGAACCGATCCAAATCCCAACTGCTTCAGCAGGGCGAGGCGGCATGCCTCAACCAGCCGGGGCGATGCAAACTGCCGTCCAACTCACGTTCGCTTTCGAGATTGCGTCGATGCAACTGACTCCAACCTTCAAGATGGGGGCGTTGCAGTTAAGGCCATTCTCGAAAATCGTGACGATGCGCTTGGCTGGGTCAGCTCCGCAACCGGCAATGAATCTGCAGGTGACTTTTGAGATCGCACGGATCCAGCCCGCCGGCGGAACGCTCGGAAGCGTGCGCCTCACGCCATCGCAACAGCAGCGTCCAACCGTGGTTGGATCGCCTTCGTTCACGGTCGGGGGTTTGCATTTAGTTTCGGATTTCGCGGCCGCACCACTTCAGCTAACGCCGTCCCAGCAGGGACAAGCCACAGTCCACGTCGTTGTTCCGTTCCAAATCGCGACGGTCGAATTCTCACCGTCTTTTGAGATTTCATCGCTTGTGCTCAATTCGAATTCGAAGCAAGTATCAGTGCAGCTCCCGAGCGCCGGTGGCGCTGTCGTCGAAGGCGCACCGGTTTTCGAAATCTCGAATTTGCAGCTCACTGGCAGCGGCGAAATCGGAATGATGCAGCTGAGCCTGACCGGTCACGGTCCCAAGCGCGCGGCCTAATCCGGCGGGCAAGATCGAAATCTTTCGAGCATTTCGACGAATCGATCTGCCTTTGTCGCGGATTACCGGCGTTTAACGAAGTTGCTGCGGTTTAGCGACCGTAGTGGCTGCGGTAGAAATTCGCCGTCTCGCCGGACTAATTTCCGGTCGAAATAAATCTCGCCTCCGCCATAACTCGGTCGCTGGATATTGACCATGTCCCAGTGCACCTGGCTTCGGTTGCTATTGTCTGCTTCCTCGTAAGCCTGACCGGGAGTGAAATGAAACGAACCGGCAATTTTTTCGTCGAAAAGAATATCTCGCATCGGCTCGAGAACGTGCGGATTGAATCCGAGCGAAAACTCGCCGATGTAGCGAGCTCCGGCGTCGGAATCGAGGATCTTGTTGAGTTTCTCAGTCTGGTTGCTTGTCGCCTGAACAATTTTGCCCTCGCGGAAATCGAGGCGAATCCCGTCAAAGGCGATGCTTTGATAAATTGTTGGCGCGTTAAATGTGATATGGCCTTCCACCGAATTTTTCACTGGTGCTGTGAACACTTCACCATCCGGAATGTTCCGGTCGCCTCCGCAAATGACTGCCGGAATTCCTTTGATGCTAAATCGCAGATCCGTTCCCGGCCCTTTGATTTCGACGCGGTCCGTTCTCTCCATTAACGTTTTCAGGGCTTTCATTCCTGGCTGGAGTCTGCGGTAATCGAGCGTGCAAACTTCGAAGTAAAAATCTTCAAAAGCTTGGGTGCTCATTCCCGCCAACTGGGCCATCGACGGAGTCGGCCACCTCAGCACGACCCATTTGGTTTTCTTGACGCGTTGATCTTGAACCGGGCGCATTTTCTTCGCGACCAGCTGCATTTTCGCCACCGGTACGTCGGATAATTCGGTAATGTTATTGCTTCCCCGCAACGCGATATAGGCGTGCATTTTCTTCATGCGTGCCAGCTCATGCCGCGCGGCCAGCGTCAGTTGTCGGTCCGATGCTTCCAACGCTAGCTCGCGTCCGATGCGGGCCCGCTGGATCTGGACGAATGGAATTGCGCCTGCTTTTCGAACTGCGCGAATGAGCGCGATGGTCATTTCGTCGGGGACGTCGAAAGCCTCAATCAAGACGTTCTCGTTCCGTTTGAGCCTGGTCGAATATTCCACCAGGAGTTTGGCCAACTTGTCGAAACGCGCGTCGTGCATAGGACGCTACGATTCCATCGAGTTCGCGGGATGCAACCGTCTGGCAGGCGATCTGATTAACCGTTTCGGCGGAAGCGCGCGCCGAACGCGCCGTCGAAATTATCCTGAAAGGGAATAGAACGCCTTTCTTCCTCGAGCTGTAAAATCGACATCACCCGGAGCAGCGTTTGAACAACGTCCTCATTTTCCTCTCGTTCTAAGCTGCACGTGCTGTAAACGAGAATTCCTCCAGGCTTCAGGAACGGGATTACAGCACGCGTAATCTCAATTTGCCGGGCGCGCATCCGATTAAAGTCCGCCGGTTTCAAGCGCCATCGGACATCGACGCGGCGTCGCATCACGCCAGTATTGGTGCAGGGAGCGTCAATCAAGATTCGATCGAATGGCGCTGCCGAAAGAATCTCCGGTGGAACGGCAGATTTCATCCAATCATGGCAAACGATTTTGGCAATTCGAACACCGAGCCGCGCGAGATTTTCGTCGAGTAGATTTAAGCGGGCAGGTTCGCGATCGCACGCGATGAGCAAGCCTTGGTTTGCCATCAACTCTGCCAGATATCCCGTTTTACCGCCGGGAGCGGCGCAGGCGTCCAGAATCTTTTCGCCTGGCTTCGTTTGCAGTAACTCGCATGCGATCGATGTGCTCGGGTCCTGAACATAACAATCGCCCTGGTCGAGCGCGTTCGCGGGTGCCGGCAGTTCGACAAAGTTGGAGACTTTTGGCAGCGTCCGCGCGTCGCGATAGCGCTCGAGGAAACTCTGCCGATCAATTTTCAGGCGGTTAATTCTCGCATAAATTGGCGGTGCCTGATTGTTCCAAGTGCACAAAGCTTCGGCCGCACCGCCTCCAAATTGTTTCGTCCAACGCTCAATCAGAAACTGTGGGTGCGAGGTTCGAACATCAAGCGACTGAGAATTTGCTCTCCTTTGCAAGCTCCGGCGGTCGCGCGCAGCGGAGCGCAGTATCGCATTGATGATCGCATGCTGGCGTTTTGGAGACAGGTCGACCGTTTCATAAACCGCCGCATGTTCGGGCGTCTTTAGGATAAACAGTTGATAGAGACCGATGCGCAGAATGTCGCGAAGATCTTCATCCACGCGTCCGCGCCGAAGCTCGCGGATCCAAAAGTCCAGGAGTGTGCGGTTGCGCACGACGCCGTAAAAGAGTTCGACGGCGAATGCCCGATCGGCGGACTGGAACTCCGCCTTGGAGAGCGCGCTGGAAATGACCGCGTCGGCGAACTCTTTTTCTCTACGCCAGGTTCTCAGCGCGGCGAGAGCGACTCGGCGAGCAGAGGTCCGCGCCACAAAGAATTCTACCGCGGAATGATGCTCGCGCGGCCAATGGAATGATAATGGAAACCGAGCTCGCCCATCGTCTCGGGATTCAACAGGTTTCTCCCATCGAATACGATCGGCGTGGTCATTCGCTTTTTGAGCGCGGCAAGATCGACATTGGCAAACTCATTCCATTCAGTGGCGATGACGAGCGCTTCGGCGCCGTCAACGGCTTCTAATGCAGAAGCCGCGAATTTTGCGTCCGCGATTGCCTTGAGTTCGCGCGCTTTCTCCATCCCTTTCGGATCGTAAACGGCCACATGCGCGCCTTCGCGCAGCATCGCGTCGACCAATTCGATCGCGACCGACGACCGAATGTCGTCGGTGTCCGGCTTAAACGTCAAACCCCAGACCGCGATCTTCTTTTCTCGCAATACCCATAGCGTATCGCGGATGAGTTTGAGAAAACGCTCTTTTTGCCCGGCGTTAATTTGCTGCACTTCTTTCAGAAGAGTAAACGGAACACCGAGTTGCTCGCTAATATGGATGAAGGCGGCGACGTCTTTTGGAAAACAGGAACCGCCGTATCCGATTCCGGCATTGAGAAATTGGCGGCCTATGCGCCGGTCCATTCCAATTCCGTCCGCGACTTTTTCCACGTCCGCTCCGCTCGCGTCGCAGATCGCGGATATGGCGTTGATGTAGGAGATTTTCAGGGCGAGGAACGAATTCGCAGCGTGCTTGATTAGCTCGGCACTGTTAATTCCGGTGACCAGCACCGGCGCCATGAACGGTTCGTAAACCTTTTTCATCAGATCGGCGGCGTGCTGACTCTGGGCGCCAATGACAATCCGATCCGGATGCATTAAGTCGTGAATGGCGCAGCCCTCGCGTAGGAACTCCGGATTGCTGACCACGTCAAACTTCGCGCCGTGCCGATTGTAACGCTTGATTGTTTCCGCGACGCGCTCGCCAGTTTTCACCGGCACCGTGCTCTTATCGACAATGACCCGATAATCGGTAAGGACGTCGGCGATCTCGCGGGAAACTTTTTCGATAAAGCTAAGATCAACATCTCCATTTGCCTGCGGCGGCGTTGGCACGGCGATGAAGATGATGTGTGATTTGTCTACGCCTTCGCGGATGCTGCTGCTGAAATGCAAACGGTGCGCGGAAACATTGCGATGGACAATTTCTTCCAAGCCGGGCTCATAGATTGGAATGCGCCCGGCCTGGAGGGTTTTAATTTTTTCCTCATCATTGTCTACGCAAATGACGCTGTGGCCGACGTCCGCAAAACATGCTCCCGTGACAAGCCCAACGTAACCCGAACCGATGATCGCAATATCCATGGTGAATTAGTGCCGCTGGCTCGCCGCGGCGCCCGGATCGCGACTCATCTTTACGATTCCGGCCCCTGATTGCAACCGGATCATTGTCCTTGACTGCCCGGATCAAAATTTAAATCGAAACCAAACTTGGGAAATGCTTTCAGGGTAAACGTGAGCAGAACGCCGTACTCTTTCTTGTTACCGGTGTTGTCTCGTACCACCGCGCCAAAGGAGGCGACCCAGTTCGTCAAATCACGATAGATAGCGTAGCGCTGTTCCTGGAAGATGCCGATTGTGCCTTCGTATTGCCCCTGAAATCCGAAACCCCAGTTGTCGTCCAGCCGGTAATACCCGCCCAGCACGAAAAGACTACTGTGTTGGAAGAATGGGTTGTCGTTGAGATAACGATGAGCGAAGCTGAGCTGTAAATTCGAGACCGGTTGCACGGTGACAGCAGTGTTAACCTCGGTAAAACCGGTGTTAAACGCGGGAATCTGTGAGTCAATTGTAAGCGAGGCCCACGGAAGCGGGATGAATCGCAATTTGTTGAACAGGTTCGAGAACGAGCGCCGATCATATGGATTGTCAAGATTTACGTCTGCAAAAGTATCCAGTTCAAGCCAAGTAACGGTCTGATCGTCGCGCCTCGTCTCCAACCGGTTACGAAGGCCGAGGCGCCACACTGTCCAACTCGCGATCGAATCAATTGAAGTGAAGTTGGGAAAATCAATCGGACGCAACTGCGTCGACGGCTCAAATCGATCGAATTGCAAAATTGCTGCTGGGTTAATGCCATTCTCACGGACGTAGGAAAAATCGGTGTAGGGCTGGACCACGTGAAGCAATCCATCCAAACCGAACGTTCGGCTTTCTACCCCTTCCCACGTTCGAGATAATTTAAAAGAAGCCTCAACCCCAGTGTCGAATACGGTCCGAACGCCGCTGCCGGCATCGACAATGGGATTTGTTGAAGTGGGATCGGGAAGGATGAAATTGGGAACCAGCGGATCAGTGTTGGTTGGGAAAAGGGTATTGCCGAGGTCGCGAGTCTTATCGTAATAGGTCGCTCGAAAGCCGGCGCGGGGGACGATCGACAGCCAGCCGAAATAGGTGTTCGGGTAAAGCAACTCGTGAAAGGTATCGAGCCGGGTCGTGCTGTAGTCCTCGAAGCCGGATCCCTCCGCGAAATTCCGATGGAGGTCGGCAAAGCCGGTTTCGCCTTGGTAGAAAATGGGACCGCCAAAGAGCGCGTGCCGCTTAACGTCGAGCACCACCTCCGGCAAGCGCTCAGTTTGCTCGAAGAAATCGTTTGCCTGAAAACGGGCGATCGCGGTCAGCGTATAAAAAGGGTCGGTCTTGGCTAGGGCGACAACATTGTCTGGAACGGGATCGATCCGGAACTCGCTTTGGTAGAAGTCCTGCATCACAAACGGGTCGCTCAACTTCGTGACATCGACGATTCCGGAGATGTCTTTGGTAAACTCGGTCCGATCTTCCAAGCTCAGCCGATATCGGTCCGTTGGAACGTCCTTCCGTGGAAGCGCGGTCGGGTTAATGTCCGGGTTTTGATCATTAATATAATAAGTCTTCAATTTGACGTTACTGGACTTGTCCTTCCCGTAATCGGTATCCGATTCGAAACCGACTGCGATGCCGCGACGGCCGCGATAGTCGAGTCGGACCCGGCCTTTGACATCATCCGTGATCGGGAACGTGAATTGAGTCAGGAGCGACGGGCCCCAGGAACTGAGGTCGGCTGGCGCAATCGTAAAACTGAAAGCGTCATTCAGCGATTGGTACATGTAGGGCCACCAGAACACCGGGACCTTCCCGATGTACATGGTGACGTTTTGAAAAACGACGTGGTCATTTTCATAAACGCGGACCGTTCGTGCGCGCAGGTGAAAATCGGGGCGAGGAGAATCGTCCGTGGTGAATGTGCTATCTTCGACGCGATACACGTTCGCCGAAGTTTCGGTCACGTTTTGGCCGCTGAGGAAGTAAGGATGAAAATCAGTGCGCGTATTGCTCGTGCGGATTTGTTTAGTCTCGATGTTATAAACTCCGCGCTCGGCGACATAAATGCTGACATCGCGGTAAATCCGGACGTGGCCTTCTACTGAGACTTCGTGGGTGCGTGAGTTGTACTGGGCGAAGTCCCCGTAAATGTCGGTATCACCGACGTGAATCGCTACGTTATCTCGCGCCGTCGCGATGCTGTTTTCGTAAGTGGTTTCGCCAGTCGAAGTGATCTCCACCGGCTCATGGTCGGAGACGTTGGCCGCCGCGCCCGCGATGCCGGCCGCCAAAAACATAAAAAAGACCCCCCAGACCAGCGTTCGCATGGCGGACGCCGAAGGTACCGCATGCGGCCACGGTTGCAAAGGTAAAAGCAGGTCGGAGGCCATTTGTTTTAGATCGATAACCCCGAAAGAATTGGGGCTCGCGATCAAATTCGGAGTCGCAGTCCGGCGACCTGTTGATTCAGTCCACAGCTAAGAACGATCGCTTTCCGGTGCAATGTCTCGCCTGACTCTGGAAAGCTGAGGCCTTGCGGCGCGTCCGAACCTAACATTAGCGGGAGTCGCTTCGTTCGCAGCGACTGTGCGGCGACAATTACCTGCCAGATCGCGCTCGCGCCGACACTTTCGCCGAGAGCCGCTTTGGGGCTATAAACTAACGCACCGGGCAATTCATGTTGGATCGCTTCTCGTTCGGCAAGATCCACAAAGGTGCCGTTTGCGCTGGCGACGATGCACGCATTTTCGTCTGCGAGACTGTGCAAAACTCGGCCCGCGATTTTTTTGGCCTCGCTCCGCTGAGAAAAATTTCCGCCCAGATCAATCGCATCGATTTGCTCCCTACCTTGACGAGCGAGTAAAACGGCGCCGGCTCCCTCACTCAAAATCATGCCGCGAGGCGGATCGCGGAACAATTCGATCGGCGGCTCGTTTTTGAGAAGTCGCCATTTGTGATAGGCATCGCAAAGCAACCAGTCCGCTTCTTCCGCGCCCACTACGAGGCAAAAATCGAACGCTTCATTTTCAAGTAAATCGCTCGCCATCTTGACTGCCAGCACTCCGACCGCCCCATCTCCGACAAGGGTGTAGCTGGTGCCGGTGATTCCCAAAATCGCGGCAAGATGACTGGCGGGCGCGTTGAAAACTGTTTCCGGAAAAAGCAATGGACTGGCCGATTGAGCGCCCGTCT
>Ga0193729_1000640_pt1 | contig 18444 bp, 14 predicted proteins | sample U1c2metaG_FD_143036 | JGI IMG/M metagenome (GOLD analysis project Ga0193729, IMG submission 143036) | Soil microbial communities from a riparian zone of the East river system, Colorado, United States - U1c2 | ecosystem: Environmental > Terrestrial > Soil > Riparian zone | place: USA: East River...
GGGTGCGCACCGGTGGACGCCGGTTAGTGTTTGTGTTGCTGGCCGCGCGATTCGCAGGAGCTGTGTTCGAATTTGTGTGTACCGGAGTTGCGTTCGAATTCGCGTTGCCATTTGCCGGGCGATTTGCATTGCGATTCTGATTGCGGTTCGACAATCGGTTGGCGTTCCCGTTGTCATTCGCATTGGTATTCCGGTTCGTTGGCTTCTTCTTTTCTTTGTTCGCGTTTGCCTCGGGGGAAGAATTGTCTTGAGGGTTGGTCGAACCCTCGGTATTCGTGTTGGTGTTCGCCGGCGTCGATGCTTCGCCTTCTTTCGTGGGGCGGCTGATGTCGACCGCGACCGTCTGGCCCACCTTTACGACTTCGCCGGCATGGGGAAGTTGAATCAATACTGTGTCCGGCTTTGCCTCGCTGGTCGGCCGCGTGGCGCGCACGCGAAAGTTGAGGCCGGCATCGCTAATAGTGTTCTCTGCCGCAGTCCGATCTTTTCCGACAATGTCAGGCACGCGTGTTTCCGAACTGCGGAGTGACAAATAGATTGCGCCCAGCAAGCCAAGCGAGAAGGCGATCGCAATTCCCACCACAATGGCAACTCGCTTTATTACCGTTAGCGTTTGGCGGATGGCAGACACGATGTGTTCAGGGTTATTTGAAGCAGTTCGTCGGCAGCAATGCGCAGTCTAGCATGTAGGGCGGCGTGAGCGATAGCGATGAGGTCAGTACCGGGAGCGGTAGCGACCGGGTTGCAAGCGAGGACGCTTGCGCTCCAGTCGCTACCGCTTCCGCTGAAACGCCATCACAAAGAAGCCGTCGACATCGTTAAGATGTGGCCACGTGCGCAGCGCGTCGCCTTTGGTTTGTAAATCATCGTGCGTCTCGAACCGTGAAACTGGAAAGTCAGGATGGTGCTCGAGAAACTCTGTCGTCACTGCTTCGTTCTCATCTTTTTCCAACGAACAAGTCGAATAGAGCAGCAAGCCGCCAGGGCGAACCATCGCGCTGGCGGTCTCGAGAATTTGCCGGCGCAGCGTTCCGGTGCCGGAACATGGCGCATCGACCAGCACCCGGTCGAAAGAACGCTCACCAAAAGAAAGACCCTGGGTGGCGTCAGAAACGACAAACAGAATGTTGTCGACTTGCTGATGACTCGCCAGCTCTTTCATGGTGCGCACCCGATGTTGGTAAAGATCTGCCGCGACAATCGTAGACTCAGGCGCTTGCGCAGCAATACTTGTCGACTTACTGCCTGGCGCGGCGCAAACGTCAAGAACGCGATCGCCAGCCCGCGCGCGCAAAAGATGCGTCACCAGTTGCGAGGCCTCGTCCTGCAAATAGATGAGGCCACGGTCGGCGAGTTGTCTAAGGAGCGCAGACGTGCGTCCCGCTCGCCAGGCGCCCGGCACAATTTGCGATTCAACTAATTCACTGCCGGCGTCTCTTAACTCTTCAATGATCCTTGAGCGCTCAATTTCTCCAGACGCTCTGGCAGTGAAGCGAAACGCAAGCGGTGCCGGATCGTTGTTCGCACGCGCGATCGCCGCAGCCTCTTCATAACCGAATTGTTCGGTCCATCGCGCGACGAGCCACTGCGGATGAGATGTTTCTATCGCGATTTTCTCGATCGGATCAGTAGCGGCCGCGGATGGATCATAGTTGGGTTCGCGCGTCGCGCGTCGCAGCACTGCGTTTACAAAGGTGGCCGCGGATTTGAGCCGCGCGGCTTTGACTAAGTTGACTGATTCGTTGATCGCCGCCGACGCAGGAATGCGCGAAAGAAATCGAAGTTGATAAAGGCCAAGCCGTAACGCAAGCGTCACAGGTAGATCGAGCGAATCGATCTTGCGGGCAGCCAAATGCTCAAGCGCTCGATCGAGCCACAACCGGCGGCGCAGGACTCCCAAGACCAATTCGTGAGACAGCCCCCGGTCCTTTTCATTTAGATCGTTGTCCGGGCGCGCCAGCAAGGCGGACGAGTAGGAGCCCTCTTGCTCTACACGCCGCAGAATTTCAAAGGCGGCGCGGCGTGCAGGCGAGATTTGCATTACGACTGTTGCCAGGATTAGGTGACGAACTGAATATCAACTTGGTGGGGAATGATGCCACGCTCGTAACCTTCGCTCAGTAGTCGCCGCACTGCTTCGCGGCCGCGCTCACCGTAATCGAGAGTCAATTCGTTGACCCACATGCCGACGAACTGGTCGGCCAGCGTCGTGTCCATATCACGAGCGAACTGCATCGCGTATGCTAACGCATCTTCGCGATTGTCGAGTGAGTAGCGAATGCTCTCTTTCAGCAACTTGGAGACTTCGCGGATTGTTTCTTCGCCAAGCTCTCGACGAATCGCGTTGCCACCCATCGGCAACGGCAGTCCGTTGGTATGCTCGTGCCACCACTCACCGAGATCAAGCACTTTGCGCAAGCCAAGATCCTGATAGAAGAGCTGGCCTTCGTGGATCAAAAGGCCCGCATCGCATCGCCTTTCGGTGACGGCTTCGATGATTTGATCAAAAGGAACAACTTCGTATTTGAAGTTTGGCGTGTGAATACTTAGCGCCAGGAAAGCGCTCGTCAGAGTGCCGGGTACTGCGATCGTAACAGTGGATAGATTTGCCGGATCGAGTTCTTCGTTAGCTACGAGAATGGGACCGTAGTTATCTCCAATCGAAGCCCCATGCGGCAGCAGCGCGTACTTGTCGGCAACGTACGCGTAAGCATGAAAGCTAATCGCGGTTACATCGTAGGTTCCCTTGCGCGCTTCTTCATTCAGAGTCTGAATATCCTGGAGCGTGTGCTGGAATTCCAGGTCGCCGGTCTCGATCTTGTGGGTCGCTAGACCGTAGAACATGAACGCATCGTCGGAATCAGGCGAGTGTGCGAGTGTTATTGTTCGTTGTTGTGTAGCTGCGGTCGTCATAAATGTTCTTTATTCCTGCTCCCCCTGTTAGAGGGAGATAATATAATTACGCAATTGCTACTTTTTCAATTCGATTATAAACGGTGTCGCGTTCGACCGCGTCAAACCCTGCTTCTTCGATTAGATTGATCAATTCTGTTTTCGTCATCTTCACTTCGTTGTTGCTCTCCACTGAATAACTCTCAGTCAGTTCGCCGCCTTCAGTAATGGTCCCGTCAACATCATTTGCGCCAAAGTGCAGTGCGACCTGCGCCAGCCGTTTGCCGAGCATCACCCAGTACGCTTTGATGTGCGCAAAGTTGTCGAGCATCAAGCGCGAGACCGCCATTGTCTTCAACGAATCGACGCCTGAAGGCCCGGGCAAGTGCGCCATCTGCGTATCTGGCGGATAGAACGCCAGCGGAATAAAGCATTGAAAGCCGCCCGATTTGTCCTGCTGCTCGCGCAAGCGGATCATGTGATCGACGCGATCTTCAAACGACTCGATATGCCCGTAGAGCATCGTCGCGTTCGTCTTCAAACCTGCCGCGTGAACTTTCCCCGCCAGATCGAGCCAGCGCTCGGCGTCGCACTTGTGCGCGCAAATCATCGAGCGCGTCGGCTCGCGGAAAATCTCGGCGCCGCCGCCCGGACATGAATCGAGACCCGCATCGATCAGCTGTCGCAGCACGTCTTCGTCTTCCATTTTGTAAAAATGCGCAAAGTGATCTAACTCAACCATCGTGAATGCTTTCAGATGAAGCTGCGGATACTGTTTCTTCAGAGCTGAAAGCAGATCGGTAAAGTAACTGAACGGCAGTTTCGTATTCAGCCCGCCGGTGATGTGCAACTCGGTCGCACCTTCATTCACGGCTTGTCCGGCGATCCGCAGCGAATCCTCGATGTTGTGCGTGTAAGCATCCGGCTGGCGTGGCGTGCGAAAGAAGCCGCAGAACTTGCAGTCTACATAACAGACATTCGTCGGATTGAAATGGCGATTAACGTTGAAGTAAGTCGTGCGGCCGTGCTTTTGGCGCCGCACGGTATCGGCGAGTTTGCCGAGCGCGTTCAGATCGGTTGTGTTGAATAAAGCAACTCCGTCGTCCAGAGAGAGACGCTCGCCGGTCTTAACCTTCGCGCAGATGTCACTCAGTTTTGTGTCGTGTGAAAAACTCATAAAGCGTCTCTAGTCCCAAATAGATCGAACGTCTAAAACGAATCCTTTGAGCAATGGTTCGCCGGAAACTTTTTCGGGATTGTCCAGAACCTCGGGTTCGGCGGCCGGAAGATAGATGTGAACCTTTCGCTCTAAGGGATCGATCAGCCATCCAAGTTGAGCACCGTTAGCAATGTACTCCTCCATCTTTGCCTGCAAGGTATTCAGCCTGTCCGTTTTTGATCGGAGTTCGAGGACAAAGTCAGGGCACAGTGGAGGGAATTGCTCCTGTTCCTTTTCACTCAATGAGTCCCACCGCTCGTTGCGCACCCAGCTAAGATCCGGGGCGCGGCCGGCACGATTTGGCAGGATAAACTCCGTTGAGGAATCGAAGAACGTTCCGCTTCGGTCTAGTTCGGCCCATTTTCCGAACGCAAGAATAAGCTTTGCGTTTTGTATTCCACCCTTTCCTCCTGTGGGAGCCATGACAATGATATCTCCTTCGCTGTTTCGCTCAATGCGAAGGTCGCGGTTGAGCTGACAGAATTGAAAGTACTCGTCATCGTTCATTTGGAATTTCGATCCGTCGAAATGAACTTCAACAGGATTTGAGATGGACAGGACCAGCGGATCAGAAATTGAGAGACTTAGAGTTGCGCTCATCGTATTAATCTTCCTCAGAGTTTCCAGAATACCGCACTACCAAAAGTCAGAAACAAGATGACGCTCACAAACGCGTTGGTTGTAAAGAACGCGGCGTTCAGTCGGCTCAAATCATTCGCGCGCACCAGCGTGTGCTGGTAAATCAACAACGCGCCGGTCGCGACTACTCCGATGACGGCCAGGGTCCCCAACTTCGTCAGTGAGTATAGCGCAATCAACGCAACGAACGCTGTGACGTGCAGCGCTCGCGAAATCCATAAAGATTGCGCAATGCCGAAGCGCGCGGGAATCGAGCGCAAACCTTCGCGCCGATCGAAATCATAATCCTGACAGGCGTAAAGCACGTCAAAGCCGGCAGTCCACAGCATCACGATCAAAGAGAGCAGGAGCGGAACCGGGCTATCGATGGCGCCGCGCACCGCGATCCATGCGCCGGCCGGTGCAATGCCGAGACACCAGCCGAGGACCAAATGTGAAAGCAGCGTCCAGCGCTTTGTATATGAGTAAAGCACGACGCTCGCCAGCGCCACTGGCGATAACAGCAGTGTCAGGCGATTGAGCATGGCCGCCGCCAGAAAAAAGATCGCCGCGCTCACGATCGTGAACGCAGAGACGAAGGCTACGGATAACGCACCGGCCGGGATGGCCCGCATCTTCGTGCGCGGATTACGCGCATCGTAATCCCGATCCGCGATGCGATTGAAAGCCATTGCTGTCGATCGCGCTCCGACCATCGCGACGACAATCCAGCTGATTTGCCAGAGAGAGGGAATTCCGCGCGCCGCCAGCACCGCACCCAGAAAAGCAAATGGCAGCGCGAACAGCGTGTGCTCGATCTTGATCATTTCGAGCGTCGTGCGGATGTTGTGTGTGACCGTGGCCATCGAGATTCTCTAAAGTTCTTGCACTCTATATCCCAATATCTAATTAGTGTAAGTTCCGTTCGGTTCGTGTACCTTCGTGGTCCGTCTTTTCTCTTTTAGCAAAACAACCACGAAATCACACGAAGAGGCGCGCAGCTTATTACCACAGTGTGGCATTACTCGCCTTTCCATCTCGTCGCGGTCGAATGCGGAATCCCAAACTGATCTAGAATCCGAAAGCATAAATGATCGACCAGGGCTTCGATCGTTTGTGGCCGATGATAAAAGCCGGGGCTGGCCGCGACGATCTGCGCGCCCGCGCGCGAAAGCTTCAGCATATTCTCAAGATGAATCGCGTTGTAAGGTGTCTCGCGCGGCACTAGAACCAGCTTGCGACCTTCTTTCAAAGTTACATCCGCGGCGCGATGAATCAAGTTTGTGCCGGCCCCGGACGCAATTGCTCCCAGGGTTCCCATCGAGCAGGGCACAATGATCATTCCCGCCTGCGGATGTGATCCCGACGAAGGCGTCGCAGCCATGTTATCCAGGCGGTGCCAGCGAATGGTTTTTGCATCGGCAGCCAGACCGACCCACTCGTTGATCTTTTTTTCATCGGCGCTGCGCAAATCAAAGCCCAGCTCGACCATCGCCACTGTCCTGGCTGAGTCAGAAATGATCAGGTTGATGCGCTCGACGACTCCGCTCGCCGCCAGATGAGTTAGAGTCCGGTGCGCATAAATCGCGCCTGAAGCTCCGGTGATTGCGACCGTGATTTCCATGGGCTTGGCAGGTTTGACGGATGATCTTACGGCTTGCGGGGAGGGAATCGCAAACCAGCTTTTTCAGGACTCGATTTAGGTGGCACGGGCGTCTCGCCCGTGAACTCACGCGCAAGATGCGCGTGCCACAATCAACTTAACCAGAGCTTTTTCAGAGAGAAAGCGTTTGGGGACCGAGCTTCGATGTTAGAATCGGAGGGTCTGACCAGGCAGTAGCACCTCTTGATTGCCCGCACGGATGACAAAGTCACGCAAAACAACTCCGGCGAAACATAAACCACCATTTCCGAAGTCCGGGCTAACCAGGTTTGCGCGAGGACTGTTGCAGGAATGGAGAAAGCTCAACCTTTCTTTCGAGAGCGCCACCGTCATCGTCGCTGTTTCCGGTGGAGCTGATTCAGTCGCGCTGTTACTCGCACTGGACGAATTGGTCCGCGCAAAGAAGCTGAAAGTTAAGCTCGTCGTCGGCCATCTGAATCACAAATTGCGCGGCGCAGCGAGTGACGCGGATGCGCGCTGGGTGAGATCGTTGGCGGGAGATCTCGGGCACCGCGCGATCGTCGGCACCCGTAAAGTCAATTCACTCGCGTCTAGGACTGGCGACAATCTCGAGCAAGCGGCGCGGCGGGCGCGCTATGAGTTTCTCGCCAACACTGCCAGGTCAAACAAAGCGAACCTCGTATTGACCGCCCACACGATGAATGATCAGGCGGAAACAGTCTTGCTGAATCTGATGAGAGGGAGCGGTGGTGAAGGGCTGAGCGGTATCGAATCCGTGCGGCCATTGATTCGCGGAAGCGAGATTATTCTGGCGCGACCTTTATTGTCATGGGCGCGCCGGCCGGATACCGAAGATTATTGCCGACAACAATCAATCGATTATCGCAGCGATGAGATGAATGCTGATGAGAGTTTTGCGCGGGTGCGCGTGCGAAAACAGCTCTTGCCGTTGATGGAGAGCTTCAATCCAAAATTCATCCAGGGCATAGCGCGCAGTGCAGAGATTCTACGTGAGGACAACGCGGCCCTGGAGGTTGCCGCGGCACGCCTGCTCGAGTTGTCGCAGCAGTCAGGTGAGAAGCGGCCAGGGAATTCATTGCGCACGGATTTGCTGAGGGTGGCGCCGGTCGCGCTCAGACGGCGGGCGCTAAGGCTTTGGCTTGCTCAACATCGCGGCGATCTCATCCGGATCGAGCACGTGCATATCGCGGCGCTCGAGAATTTGCTGGGCAGCACCAAGAGTGGCCGCGCAATTGAGTTACCCGGCGGCGCTACCGCGTATCGCAAAGGCGGCCTGTTACATTATCGCGGGCGCCGGAAAACGCCTTAGCTTGAACCGAACCACGGCCAAGGCCGTAATACCGCCAGCGGATGTTGGGCACCGGAAGCCCAGGCCAACGCATCATAAACTGTCGCCCTGACCGGCTGAGCCTGATGAAAGCGAAGCAGGGGCGATTATTTGGCCGGCTCTTACAAGAATGGCCGATTTAAGGTATGATCGGCCCGGAGGAATCGAAGGCATTGAGTTCCACAGCAAGACAAATCATCTTCTGGCTGCTGATCATCGCGGGAGCGCTGTTGATCTATAAGCTGGTAAACCCCGGCACCAAGAACACCGCGAATATCGATCTTACGCAGCTCGATCAGAAAATCAAAGAGAAGTCACTGAAGCAGATTACCGTCAAGCAAACGGAAATTGTTGCAGTCGATAAGCAACCACCAAACGTCGAATATCACGTTGCGCTAACAAACCCGACTGCTCAGAACGATATCATTAAGGCTGCGATTGCAACCGATCCGTCTGATAACAAGCGCTACGTCGAAAAGGTCGACGATGAGTCGGGCAGCAGTAGCTATTGGTGGCCGGCGCTCTATTACCTGCTGCCGTTTCTGCTGATCTTCGGCTTCTGGATTTTCATGTTGCGCCAGATGCAGTCGGGTGGCAACAAGGCTCTGTCGTTTGGCAAGTCGCGCGCGAAACTTCTCAGTAATCAACAGAAGCGCGTCACCTTCAAGGACGTCGCGGGTGTTGAAGAAGCCAAGGAAGAACTTCAGGAAATCATCGAGTTCCTCAAGGAACCGCAAAAGTTTCAAAAGCTCGGCGGCCGTATTCCTAAAGGCGTTTTGATGATGGGACCGCCGGGAACGGGCAAGACCTTGCTGGCGCGCGCGATTGCCGGTGAAGCAAACGTACCGTTCTTTTCAATTTCTGGGTCGGACTTTGTCGAGATGTTTGTCGGCGTGGGCGCTTCGCGCGTTCGCGATTTGTTCGAGCAAGGCAAGAAGAACGCGCCATGTATCATCTTCATCGACGAGATCGACGCCGTTGGCCGTCATCGCGGCGCAGGCCTCGGCGGCGGTCATGATGAACGCGAACAGACTTTGAATCAGTTGCTCGTTGAGATGGATGGATTTGAATCGAACGATGGTGTGATTCTGATCGCTTCGACTAATCGTCCGGACGTTCTTGATCCGGCATTGCTTCGTCCGGGTCGCTTCGATCGGCGAGTCGTCGTATCTCGACCCGACGTGCGCGGGCGCGAAGGCATCCTCAAAGTTCATACGCGCAAGATTCCGCTCGGCGAAGACGTTGACATCAGCATCATCGCGCGCGGCACGCCTGGATTCACCGGCGCGGATCTCGCCAACCTGGTTAATGAAGCGGCGCTGAACGCCGCCCGCTACAACAAGAAGGTTGTGGCGATGCCTGATTTCGAATTGGCCAAAGACAAAGTCCTGATGGGCGCAGAGCGCAAGAGCATGGTCATCTCGAATGAAGAGAAACGAGTGACGGCTTATCACGAAGCCGGACATACTCTCGTCGGCCTGAAAGTTCCGAACGCCGATCCGGTGCACAAGGTCACGATCATTCCACGCGGAATGGCCCTGGGTGTGACCCAGCAATTACCGGAAGGCGATCGTCACAATTACACGAAGGAATATTTGCTCGGCCAGATTTCTATCCTGATGGGCGGGCGCATTGCAGAGGAAACATTCCTCGGCAACATAACGACCGGCGCTTCGAACGACATCGAGAAGGCCACTGAGTTGTCGCGCGCGATGGTTTGCGAATATGGCATGTCTGATCTCGGACCGCTGACGTTCGGCAAGAAAGAAGAGCAAATCTTTCTGGGCCGCGAGATTGCGCAGCATCGTGATTATTCGGAAGAGACTTCGATTCGCATCGATTCCGAAGTGCGCAAAATAGTGACTGATCAGTACGAGCGAGCGCGCAAGATCATCGAAGAGAATCGCGACACGCTGGTGCGTTTAGCAGAGGCTCTGCTCGAGCACGAATCGCTCGACGGCGTGCAGATTCGCCGCATCGTGGCGGGCCTGACGCTCGAGGACGCTGGTGAGACCAGTGGACCAGGAGTTCAGCAGGAGCTGCCGGCCGCGAAGGAACCATCAGCGAAGCCGCTCAAGCCGATTCTGCCGCCAATCACCGGAGGCACACCGGCGCCGGCATAACCTGCCGCGCGGGTCGCATGTCAGTACCGCGAGCGGTAGCGACCGGGTCAATCACTTAACACAAAGGCGAGAGCAATTGCTCTCGCCTTTTTTACTGATTGACCTTGGTTCGAGGCCGCTACTGGATTGGAACCCCAAGTTCAGTCAGCAGATTCTGTATTTCCAGGTTATCCGATTTTGGGAAAATGACTCGGCCGCCGGTTTGCGTCGTCAGCGACTTTAGAAAGTCGCTTGCTTTCCCTCGCTTACTTCCTTCCAACTGCTGCACCAGACCAATTGCATAGACGCTGATCTTATTTTCCCTTAGTTTGGCGACGACTTCTTTCTGATTCTTCTCGCTGACTCTATCCTCACCGTCGGTAATCATGATGATCACTTTAGCCGTCGCCGGTGGTGGTTGATTCAAACTTTCCGCCATCGCTTCAACCGCATCGAGCAGAGTCGTTTGCCCGCCTTCAACGTAGAGACCATCGATAGTTCGATCGAGAGCGCTCTCATCCTGACTGCGTTCGATGCGAAGAGTCGGTATCGCCCGTGGCGTTTTGCCAAACTCAGATCGAAAATTGAATATCGAAACTGGCCCGTAATCATGCACCTGATGGACTACGGCTTTGCCCAGGCGTAATACTTCTGGAAATTGCGATCTCATTGAACCGGTGCTATCGATGAGAATGGCGTACTCGAGCTTTTTGTTTTCCTGAGCCGTGCTGGTGATCGAGGCTGCCAACATCAGGAAAACTGCGCTGACCAAAAGAAAATGTTTTGCGCGTATCATCATGGCTTTGTACTTTGTATGTTGTAGGATACCGCTATGTTCGGTCTGAACGAAATCGAATTTTTGAGGATCGGGGATCTGCCCTCTCATGACTGAAACTGCAGACGTCGTCATCATCGGCAGCGGCATCGTTGGATCAAGCGTCGCTTATCATCTTGCGCAAGCGGGTTGCACGAACGTGCTGGTGCTTGAGCGCGAAGCGCATCAGGGCAAAGGCTCAACCGGGAAGAGCATGGGCGGAGTGCGCGCGCAGTTCTCAACGCCCGTCAACATCCAGATGTCGAAATATTCGATCGACTTCTTTTCGAAGTTCGATGAAGTGGTAGGCCACCCGGCGGATTATCGCGCGCATGGATATCTCTTCTGCGCGACCAACGAAAAGCATCTGGCTTATTTGAAAGCGAACAAAGAAAGGCAAAACGCGCTTGGCGTCACGAACGTCGAGTGGGTCACGCCGCCAGACATCGTGAAGATGGTGCCGCAGCTGCGTGTGGACGACATTCTGGGCGGCACGTTCTGTCCGACGGACGGCTTTGTAGATCCGCACAGCGTGATGATGGGATTCATGCTGAACGCGCGCGAGAAGGGCGTGCGATTGTGGTTGGATACGCAAGTGACTGGAATTGATGTGGAGTGCGGCGACTCGTCGCCGCTTTCTAAAGCGCAGACAAGTCAGCGCACTCCAAAAGGAGAGGGCAGCATCACAGGCGTCCACACTTCTCGCGGTTTCATCTCAACCCGCGTCGTCGTAAACGCCGCGGGCGCCTGGGCTGCGCAAATCGCTGAGATGGCCGGCGCCGAATTGCCGGTCGAGCCTTTGCGTCGTCAGCTGGTTCCGACCGAACCATTCGATCAATTGCCGCAGCGCTTTCCGATGGTCATCGATATGTCGACCGGATTTCATTTTCGCCGCGAAGGGAAGGGAATCCTGCTTGCCTGGAACGATCCGAAAGAGACCCCCGGATTCAAAACTGAATTCGACACAACGTTCGTGGAAAAGATTCTGACTCGCGCGGCTTCACGCGTGCCCGTACTCGCCGAAGCTGGAGTCAATCCGCGACGTGCCTGGGCCGGACTCTATGAAATGACGCCTGACCATCACGCGATCATCGGCCCAGCGCCGAACGTTGAAGGCTTGTATTTCGTGAACGGCTTTAGCGGCCACGGCGTCATGCACTCGCCCGCGTCTGGGCGTGTGGCTGCGGATCTGGTTCTGCAGGGTCACTCTGATTTGATTGATGCTTCCCAGTTGAGCGTCAAAAGGTTCGCGGAAGGTAGGTCGCTGGAAGAGACGGCGATATTGTAGGTACGCGGCTCATTATTTAGTTGGTTGGAGAAATTGATGCAACGAAATTCAAGTCTGGTAATCGCGGTTTTCGCATTGCTCGCTTTCGCATCGTTCGCGACTGGTCAACCGGCCACGAGCAAAATTAACAGTTCAATGATCGTGTCGACTGACTGGTTGTCAAAGCACCTCAATGACAACTCACTCGTGCTGCTGCAGGTTGGCGACAAGAGCGAGTATGACGCCGCACATATCGCCGGCGCGCAATTCATTCAAACGTCAGACATCTCAACGCCACGGGGCGCCGGATTAATTCTCGAACTGCCGCCGGTCGATCAGTTGAAGAGCACGTTCGAAAAGCTTGGCGTCACTGACGAATCTCGAATCGTAATCTACTTCAGCAAGGATTGGGTGACACCCACGTCGCGCGTTTATTTCACGCTTGATTATCTGGGCTTGGGCGATCGAGCGTCGGTCCTTGATGGCGGTTTGCCCGCGTGGCGAGCGGAAGGCAAACCGGTGACGACCGAAGTTAAGCAAGCAAAACCAGGACATTTCACGCCGCATCCGAACGCGAAGCTGGTCGTCGATTCCGCCTGGGTCAGTTCGAATTTGAGCAAGCCAGGTGTGGCGATTCTCGACGCGCGTGCGGCGAAGTTTTATACGGGTGAAGATGCGGGACAGATGCCGCGCGCCGGCCACATTCCGCACGCGAAGAGCATTCCGTTCTCAACGCTGGTTGAAGATTCAAACAACAAGTTCAAGAGCGCAGATTCACTCCGGGCGTTGTTTACCGGAGCGGGTGTGAAGCAGAACGACAGCGTGGCGACTTATTGTCACATCGGTCAGCAGGCGAGCCTGCTCTACTTCGTGGCGCGCTATCTCGGTTATGACGCGCATCTTTATGACGGCTCGTTTCAGGACTGGAGCAATCGAAGCGATCTGCCGGTAGAGAAATCGAACGAGTCAAAGACTGCGACCAAGCCTTGAGAGCAGCAGAGCCGGTCCCCGGTTGATCTATCAGCTTTTCGAATCCCCGTACAAAAGCATCTGCGGCTGATCTTTTAGCGCAGCCTGTCCTTTCGGAAAAGTGATTTCCCAGACGCGATCGAAAACTTTGCCGTCCCACTTTGGCGACTTCGCAATTCCCAGAGCTTTCGCGATTTCGGGAATCTTACCGTGGTGCCAGCAGATCAAAACTACCTGGCCGGGAAATTCGTTAAGAACTGCGTTGACCAGTTTCTTGATGCCGGGGTCGTCGTCCTTGATGCTATCGTAAACCGGCAGATTCAGAGCAGTCGCCAACGGCAGAACGGTTTCAAGCGGGCGTTTGCTATTTTTCGACGGCGCAGTCGCAAAGATGTGATTAGGGGTCGAAAACCTTGACGCCGTACCCTTCAAAGGAATCTGCCGGTACTCGCCGACAAAGCCCTCTTCGTGCGCGTGAAACTTGCAGCTCAACTGTGGCATTGCAGGGCTAAACAGCGAAGGCAATGCGACGGCGCGGGCTGAACCTCGAATCGACAGATTACGTCCGCCGTCATCATCTTTTTTCGGATCGCCCACCTTTTCTCCGTGGCGAATAATTAGTATCTGACTTGGTCGGGTGTTCGTGCTCATGATTTTGTCCTTTCAATGTTAGTTAGCGTGAGTTTTGTTTCCTTCATTGCCCTTTCTTAGACCATCCGAGGCGGGGCAAATGACTACGTCTTCTATTTCTGCTCCGGAAACTTGAACCCGATGTAAGTTCCCGAGCTGATGCCCATCAATCCCAATAACGTCGTGCTGAATTCCGGCATCGTGAGGTTGTTTTGAACGGACGAGACGAGAATGGCGGCTGGGCCAACCGCCATTCTCGCTATTTTCCGGACCACAATCGATCTATTTCTTTTGCTTCATCTTCTTTTGCTTCATCTCCAAATTCTTCCTGATCAGACTCTCAATAGAGAATGCATATTTATTAGCCAGCGTTGTCGCGGGCGTTGAGGGAAAGTCAGGCGCTGCATCTTGTGCAAACTTGAGAATGAAACTGAAATCGAAACCGGCTGATTGGGCGTTCGCGTGGCAACCCATGCAGCCGCCCATGTTGTACGACATGACGCCAGAGGGTGGTGGCGGTGAACCGCTGTAGACATAATCGTTGGGAGGAATGACAGGCACGAGCGGCGACGGCGTCACGCTCGGGCTTGGGGGAATATTGGTTACAATGAAACCGTTAAAAAGCCTGCCGCTAAAATTCTGCAGCGTGTAGTTTGTCTCGACCACGCTATTAGATTGAAAGAACGTCGACAAGCCGTGGTTGGGATCCGAATCGTCCGCCGGCTGGTTGAAGGGATAAGACTGGACGTTCACCAGCTTGTAGTACTGCCAGGGCGAGTTCGGCATCGAGTTTGGCGAATTATTCATCGCGTTATGCGCAGCCTGATTTGCATCGATGATCGCCTGAGGAATTGGGTGGTCGCGGTAGTTGACGCAGATGTTACCGCCCACCGGCTCGTTGAGCGGCGGAGGTGGAGGAATATTCTGGTAATAGATCTGGTTCCCTGGACTTGAACACAACGGGCCGTTTGCGGTAACCGTCGGCGGGTTCGGATTGCCTTGGGTTGGGCCGTCCTGGTAAGACAGGCCCGGCGTGGTGGGTGTCGAAGGCGTGGGAATTGGAAGGTTCTTCTTAATGTTTCCGTCTGCGTCCTCGACTGATACCGGTTTGCCGGCGCTATCGTTTTGCGGCAAGAGAATATTGTCGGCTTGCTCGAAGGTCGCGTAAATAAAGCTCGGAGCCGACGGTGTCTTTTGAATGATGTGAAGCGCGATCAGCGCCATCGGAGCCTCGCGGTAGCAGCCTTGGCCGCTGCCTTCTTCATAGTAGCGGACTGTGGTCACGTGGAATCGTTTTGGGTCTTCGTTGGCCGCGAGTTCTCGAAAAGCCGCTTTGACCTCAATCGTCCCCGGCGGAAAACTCACGAACGGAGACTGTGGCTGTTTGGGCGATGTTTGTGAACTGGTGGTATTGATGAAGCTCTGGGCCGCCATTTCCACTGGAGAGCTGCCATCCTGATACCAATACTTATTCCCGACCACGTATTTGTACTGCGTCCGGTTTGCTTTCGCCAAAAAGCGAATGAGTTGCGGCTGAGAGTTCACCGGAGTGGGGCTGGAATTCGGGCTGGGACTGGGACCGGGAAGAACGCCTGCGTACATATGGTCGAGTGAGATTTGACTGATCTCATCCGCATTGACCCACGCAGCCGACGCAACCGGAGACTGTGCCGGCGCCGGCGCCGTGCAAGGCGGCACGTTCGAAGCATAAATGTATTGCGGCGAGGCGTCGTACCCATAGTCGGGAAGCGCGGGGCTCGGCGTTGGACTGCCGATTCCGGAGCCCGGCGGGCCGACGGTAGCGCTGCCATTGCCGGGGAACGTTTCCACCTTGCCACGATACGTTTGCCAGACCAGTGGTCCACTCTGGTCGCCAAATTTCTTGCCCTGATCCGGCATGTCGCGAGTATTGGCGGCGCCAGTTTGATTCGCCGCCGGCCAGTTCAGAGCAATGAATTCTTGCCAGGCAAACGCCGCGGCTTGCTGAAGCGTAGCTTTTGACGCCCCGCCGCCTGACGGGTTTAGCTCATTCGGCACGTCGTAACTAATATTGATTGAGTTGGGGGGCGGCGCTTCTGCACCAGGCTGTCGGGCAGTTTCGGGCGCAGGCTTAGGAGCGCAGGCGATAAGCCAGATAAGAAAAAGGTTGACAGCAACAACGGCGATGAGAGTGACGGTTCGTTTTTTCATTAGAGTCCTCCTCTGGTGTTTGGCCTTTGATTCAGAGGCCTGCTTTCATGTAGTTCGCCCAAATCGCTTGGAACCGATACAGGCTGCGGATCGAGACCCGCGCAAGCGTTTTTCAAGGCCGATACAAACGGGCGCATCAGAACCCTAACTATCTATGCAATAAAGAGAAACGCTGGCCTGCGACAAGAGCGGCAAGTGGGCGGACTCTATCACGCGATCGCTAAGATTGACAAGAAGTTCTTGGGCTGCGGAACTATTTCGTCTCCGGGAACTTGAACCCGATGTAAGTTCCCGAGCTGATGCCCATCAATCCCAATAACGTCGTGCTGAATTCCGGCATCGCCAGACTGTTGTAAACCGCGGACAGGAAAATAATGCCAAGCACGATCGACCAGGCGAAAATCTGAAAGCGGTGGAAGCTGTATCCACTGCCGTCCCTGAGAATGTCACGCAGCAGGCCCTGACTGTGACCTGCTGTTGAAGGCGGGTGGATGGCTTGAAGCTGCTGATTAAGTTGGGCCAGGCGCGTGCGACTCTCCTGTAGTTGCCTGTTGAGGCTGTCGCGGTTGGCCGTATCATCGGTGGTTAAGCTGAGCTTGGAGTTGAGCGCGCCGATCTGAGACTGAAGTTCCGGGATACCCTGATCCAGCGACTGCTTCTCCGCCGTGAGATCACGGAGTTGATTAGCCTGTGCGGTGTCTTTCCCCGAATCAATTAAAGCTTCTCCCAAAGCAGTGCCGGCGCTGATTCCCATCAATCCCAACAGGGAGGGCGTAATGGTGTCGAGTGACGAGGTGACCAACCAGATCACCACATACGAGACGTAAACCAGAAAGAACCAGAAGGCCATCTGTGTCCGGCCCAGGTTGTAAGGCCGGAGCTTTCCGGCAACTGCCGTCCCTGGCTCACGGATCAGATTGGTCGTGCGCGTCAACCAGATAAATAGGACCAGGGTAAACACGATGATGAGCAAACTGATCACGCCGTAAGGCGGTGAAATCACCGTAAGCGGAAGAGGATTGCTTTGATCAAAGACGCTATCGAACGGCGATTCAGTCTCCAGACCAACGGTGAAAGTGACGGGATGGCTTAAGCCGTGTGGCGCACCTAATAGATCGATCCAGAGCTTCTTATTCTCCGGCGTGACCAGCAAATGAAAGCTGAGCCGCCGGCTATCGGGATGAAGTTCGTTCGGATAGCCACCACGGACCGCCCGGCCGTTAAGGAAGGGGACGAGCTTCGTTGCATCGTGCGTGGCCGCCCATTCCGAAAAGTTTGCCACTTCAACTTTAATGATGGTGTCCAGTTCCAGGTGTCCTTCAATCCCCGTGACTTTGGGATGCGTTGTCACTGTCACCGCCGAAGGAATTGGAGAAGCAACCGGCGCCGGTGAACTATTGTTTGCCGGCGTTGGAGTCGCCATCTGTGCCCGTGATTGAACGACAAAGGAGATCGCTGTCGCTGAAAACATCAGGACAGCGATTGATAGTCGGATAGTTTTCTTCATCGGATCGCTCCCTGCAATATTTCAGGCTTTGAATAATTCAGCCACGTCGTATAATCATGGCATGCAGAAAAATCGAGAAGATGCCGGCGACAGCTCTAACGATCAAGCCGATAAAAGCGATGACGTGAGTCAGCCGGATAAAGCTGACGAAGCCGAGACAGGTTCAGACGCCGGAGCCAAACGCGGCGAGGGTTCCGATAATCTTCGGCGGCGCTCAGAATGGTTTCAAAAACGGCACGGCGGCGGATGATGTTTATCCGAACCCTCACACTTCGAGAAACCTACTTCATATTCAGTCGCCAGATGCTTCTTCCATACGTCGCGGCAAACAGCGTCGACTCCTTGAGGTGATAGACCAGGTCAATCACCATCGCATTCGGTAGATTCTTCGTCAGGTTGCTCCAACCACCGGTGGCCGTATCGAGAACAAAGACGCCGGCATCATTGCCCGCGTAAACATTATTTAGATCGTCCGGCCTAATCATTACCACATGATGCGGCACGTCCGGTAGCTGACCTTTATCAACATCTTCCCAGGTGTCGCCGCCGTCTCTTGATCGAAAAATATGCGGGTGCCCAAAGTTAGCAACGGCGACGTAAAGAAGATTTGCGTCTTTCGGGTGCGACTCGATACGCGTGATCGTGTGGCCGGGCAAGATCGAACTCGAGATGTTTGCGCTCCAGGTATCTCCGCCGTCGACGCTTCTGAAAAATCCGCCGTTCTCAGTTCCTGTATAAATTCGTTTGGAATTGGCGGTGGCAATCTCAATTGCGGAGATGGCGCCGCCATCGAGACTCGGTGAAACGTGTTGCCAACTGTTGCCGTCATTTTTCGTGCGCCACACGCGGGTTGACCCGGTGAACAGAGTATTCGCGTCGTTGGGATCCATCGCGATGTAACACATCCAGACTGAATTCTGTTCGTCGCTGGATGCCGGCGGCGAGACGTCCGCGGGGCGCTCATCCAGCCCGTGATAACGCTGGATGAGGAGGTTGTACGCTGAAGTAAAAACGTGACCGGCATCGTCGGGATCGAAGACGTTCCAACCGCCATCGCCGGTATCTATGGGGAAGAAACTGCCGGCGAGCCCGGTCTTGGTTGCTACAGTTCCGTTGTCCTGTGCGCCACCGCCGAACACCAGTGGATCGGTTTGGGCTACGTCCATGTCATAGAACATCGTGACGGCGAGTCCTTTGCTGCGATTAGTCCAGGAGTTCCCGCCGTCTTCACTTACATCCAGTCCGCCATCGTTTGGATCGTAAA
>Ga0193729_1000642_pt1 | contig 18433 bp, 17 predicted proteins | sample U1c2metaG_FD_143036 | JGI IMG/M metagenome (GOLD analysis project Ga0193729, IMG submission 143036) | Soil microbial communities from a riparian zone of the East river system, Colorado, United States - U1c2 | ecosystem: Environmental > Terrestrial > Soil > Riparian zone | place: USA: East River...
GACGCGTACGCGCGACCGTAACCGCGGACCTCGACTACACGGTCATCGAAGAGACGCATGAGAACTACGATCCGCAAAAGACGGCGGTACGCAGCGAGCAAACCAGCAACGAGTCGCGCAAGGGCGGGGACGGGTCGGAAGGCATCCCCGGCGCGTTGAGCAACCAGCCGCCGGGCACGTCGGGTGCGCCGGCGATCCCGGGCGCGGCAACGCCGGGAAATCCGGTGGCGGCACCGGCCGCGGGCGCGCAAACCGCCGCGGGCGCGGGACCCACCTCCAGCTCACAGCGCAGCACGCGTAATTTCGAAGTGGACCGTACCCTCTCCTATGTGAAGCAGCCGGTGGGGATATTGAAGCGCCTCAATGTCGGCGTGGTGCTCGATGACTGGCAGAAGGTGGACGCCGACGGCAAGGTAACGACCGCGCCGATGAGCGAAACGGACATCAAACGCTTTACGCAGCTGATCAAGGAATCCATCGGCCTCAAAGATGATCGCGGCGACCAGTTGAACGTGCTCAACCAGGCGTTCAAGAGCGGCCCGGCGCTCGGGCCCGTCGAAGGTCTGCCGCTGTGGCAGCAACCCTGGCTCACTCAGCTCGCCAAGCAAATCGTCGGCGCGGCGCTGGTGCTGGTCGTGGCATTCCTGGTGCTGCGGCCTTTGATGAAGTCGCTGACGAAACCCACGGGCCGCTCGGCGGCGAAGAGCGACGATCTCGAAGGCGACCGCTTGAGCCTCTCCGGCCAGGGCAAGCCCATCAAGCTCGCGCCCAGTTTCGAGCAGCAGATTGCGGCGGCGCGAACCTTGGTGGGGCAGGATCCGCGGCGTGCGGCACAGGTCGTGAAGGATTGGGTCTCGGCGGATGGCTAACGACGAACTCGCCGGAACGCAGCGCGCCGCCATCCTGCTCATGAGCTTGGGCGAGCAGGACGCGGCCAATCTGCTCAAGCAGCTCGATGCGCGCGAGGTCCAGAAATTGGGCATTGCAATGGCCGAACTCAAGGAAGTGTCCCGCGAGCAGATGAGTTCGGTGCTCGATAAGTTCATCGGCATCGCGGACGGCAAGGCCAATATCGCCGGCGGATCGCAGGATTACGTGCGCCGGGTATTGACGCAGGCTGTCGGCAAGCAGAAGACGGACACGCTGCTCGATCGGGTATCGAACGGTCAGACCGGCCAAGGCATCGAGGCCTTGAAGTGGATGGAAGCCAAGGCCGTCGCGCAAATCATCAGCGGTGAGCATCCCCAGATTGCGGCCATCGTACTGGCACACCTCGAGCCGGAGCAATCGGCCACGATCCTGCCGCTGCTCAACGAAGACCTGCGCACCGAAGTGCTGATGCGCATCGCGTCTCTGAACGAAGTGCCGCAGTCGGCACTGACCGAGCTCGACCAGTTGGTGGAAAAGCAGGCGAATGTCGCGCCCCCCGCGCCTTTGCGGCGCGTCGGCGGCGCACGCACCGCGGCCAATATTTTGAATGCCATGGAGCGCGAAAAGCTCAGTGACGAGCTCGGCAAGATCGAAAAAGCCGACAGCGGGATGCATCAGCAGATCAAGGACCTGCTGTTCGTGTTCGACAACCTGTTGGATGTCGACGACCGCGGTATTCAGGCGTTGCTGCGCGAAGTGGGTTCCGACACCCTGGCGGTGGCATTGCGCGGCGCAGAGCCCGATGCGCAGGAAAAGATCCTCAAGAACATGTCGAAGAGGGCGGCGGAAATTCTCAAGGACGATATGGAAGCGCGCGGTCCGGTGAAACTCACGGATGTCGAGGCGGCGCAGAAGGAGATCATCGTGATCGCTCAGCGCATGGCCGAAGAAGGCACGATCAGTCTTGGCGGCAAAGGGGCCGGCGAATTTGTCTGACGCCAACGCAAAGGCGGCGGCGACTGTCGCATTGTGGGCAGCACCCGACATGGAGAGCCCGCCCGCCCAGCAAAGGATGGCCACCGTGGGTGGTCTCGCCGATCTGCAGGCGGAAGCGCACAAAGAGGCGTTCGAGCAGGGCTTGGCCGAGGGCCGCGAAGCGGGGCGCGCCGAAGTTCAGGCACAGGTGGACCGGCTGGCGGGCATGTTTTACGACCTGGCCAAGCCATTTGACGTTCTCGATGCGGACGTGGAGCGGGAGCTTCTCACCCTGGCCATGGCGTTGGCGCGGCAAATCGTGCGCCGCGAACTCAAAACCGATCCGACGCAGATCATCGGCATCATTCGAGAGGCCATTTCAGCCTTACCGGTGGCGACGCGCGATGTACGGGTGCACTTGCATCCGGAAGATGCCGCGGTGGTCAGACAGCACTTGGCCCCCACCGAAAAAGAGCGCGCGTGGACCATCATCGAAGATCCGGTGATGGCGCGCGGCGGGTGCCAGATCATGACCGTCACCTCGCGCATCGACGCCCGCCTGGAGACGCGGCTCGGCAGCATCTTGAGCGACCTGTTGGGCACGGAGCGCCAGGCTGCGACGCCGCGCGGCGGGTCGAATGATCGAGGCTAGCATGGCCGGTCTGCGGCCGAAGAAGTGGCTGGAGGCGCTGGTTCAAGCGCGCGAACGCATGGCGAGCGCGCCCGAATTCGTGGTCGAAGGCACGCTCAATCGCATGGTCGGCATGACCTTGGAAGCGGTGGGATGCGAGGCGGCGGTGGGCGGGCGCTGCCTGGTCGACACCGCGGAAGGCAGACAAATCGAAGCGGAAGTCGTGGGCTTCTCCGGCGACAAATTATTTTTGATGCCCACCGGCGACATCCGCGGCTTGATGCCCGGCGCGCGCGTCATCCCGACGCACAGCGAGTCCTCCGTTGCGGTCGGAGACGGATTGCTGGGCCGGGTGTTGGACGGTGCGGGCCGGCCGCTCGATGGCATGGGCGAATTGCGCTGCACGGATCGTGTGTCATTGACGGGCGAGCCCCTGAATCCTCTCATGCGGCGCGCGATCCGTGATCCGCTCGATGTGGGCGTGCGCTCCATCAATGCGCTGCTCGCGGTCGGCGGAGGACAGCGCATCGGCCTGTTTGCAGGATCCGGCGTGGGCAAGTCCGTGCTGCTCGGCATGATGACCCGATATACCAAGGCTGATGTAACCGTGGTCGGTTTGATCGGCGAGCGCGGCCGCGAGGTCCAGGACTTCGTCAGCAATACCCTGGGACCCGACGGCATGCGGCGCGCCGTGGTCGTCGCCACGCCGGCTGACAATCCGCCGCTGATGCGCCTGCACGGCGCGTGGTTGGCGACGGCCATTGCCGAGTACTTTCGCGACCGGGGCTTGAAGGTTTTGCTGCTGCTCGATTCATTGACGCGCTTCGCGCAGGCGCAGCGCGAAATCGCGCTGGCCATCGGCGAGCCTCCCGCAACCAAGGGCTATCCACCGTCGGTGTTCGCGCGATTGCCGCAACTCGTTGAGCGTGCCGGCAACAGCGACCGCGGCGTGGGATCGATCACCGCTTTTTATACCGTGCTGGTGGAAGGAGATGATCAGAACGATCCGATCGCCGACGCGGCACGCGCCATCTTGGACGGACACATCGTGTTGTCGAGGCGCTTGGCGGAGAACGGCCTGTACCCGGCCATCGATGTCGAGGCCTCGATCAGCCGCGCGATGCATCAAATCGCCCCGCGCGAGCAGCTTGATCTCGCGAACCGCTTCCGGCAGGTGTATTCCACCTATCAGCAGAATCGCGACCTGATTACCGTGGGTGCCTATCGGCGCGGTTCGGACGCACGCGTGGATTTGGCCGTCGAGCAGTGGCCGAAAATGCTCGAATTCCTGCGCCAGGACATGTACGAACCGGTGGGAATCGAACGAAGTTACGCGGATCTGAAGCAACTCGTGACGCAGTTCTCGGCGCCCGCCGCGCCAACGAGCCGATAGTGACACGCCCATGATGAAGTCCAAACGGTTTGAACCGATTCACGAGATCGCCGCAACCTCCGCGAAGGACTTGAGCCGCGCCATGGCCGAAGCCGGGCGCAAGGTCGCTGAATTGGAGCGTCAGCTCGAGCAGCTCCACGCGTATCGCGACGAATACGTGCGCAACTCCACACAGTCCGCCGGCGCCATCGATGCCGTCAAGCTGCAGAACTACCGTTCGTTCCTCGCTCGACTGGGAGAGGCGCTGAGCCAGCATTTGAAATCACTCGATATCGCCCGCAAGGAGTTCGAGAAACGGCGCGCGCAGTGGAGCGAGAAGCGCATGGAAGCCGAGTCACTGAATCGGGTGATCGACCGCTTTCGCAAGGAAGAACGGCATGCCGCGGACGGACGTGAACAACGCGAAGGCGATGACGCAGCGATGCGCTGGATGCTGGCGGCGCGCACCGACACGGGGAATGCCTAAGCCGGCGTGATATTCTCGGCGCGATGGCCAGCATTTGGGTGGACGCCGACGCCTGTCCCGGCGTAATCAAAGAAATTCTGTTTCGCGCCGCGAAGCGTACCGGCGTAGATGTCACGCTGGTCGCCAATCAAGCGCTGCAAGTTCCAAGAATTCCAAGCGTGCGAGCCGTGCAGGTATCCGCCGGATTCGATGTCGCCGATGCCGAGATCGTCAAACGCATCATCGCGGGTGATCTTGTGGTCACGGCCGATATCCCGTTGGCGGCCGACGTCATCGCGAAGGGCGCGGAAGCGCTCAATCCGCGCGGTGAGCGCTATTCGCCCGACACCATACGCGGGGTTCTGGCCATGCGTGATTTCATGGACACGATGCGCTCCAGCGGGGTCGTCGGCGGCGGACCGCCGCCGCTCACGCAGGCGAATCGCAATGCCTTTGCGGCCCAGCTCGATACCTGGCTGGCCAAGCGCCCGATTCCCCAGACAGGTTCGTAGTGGAGAACGAGACTCTCAAACCCATAGAAGTACCGCACACCGAGTTGTCGGCGGATTTGCTGCAGGCGGTGATCGAATCCTTTGTATTGCGCGAGGGCACTGACTACGGCGAAAAGGAATTTTCGCTGGAGGACAAGGTGGCGAGGGTCATCGCACAACTGAAAAGAGGCGAGGCCAGGATCATTTTTGATCCCGAGTCCGACAGTGTAACCATCGTCGTCAGGTGAAGAAGCAAAGAGCCAGGATCAAGCCTGCGAACAGATCCTATACCAGGCTCATGCGGGGCGCCGCGCGCCTCGCGCGCCGCGTCCGGCGCTGGTGGCGCCCGGCGCCGCGCCCAGCGAAGATCCTCATGGGTGTGCTGGTGATACTTGTTGTGTGGCTGCTCTGCAATTGGATTTATCAAGTGGTGCGCAAGCCATCGGAATTGTTCTTTCCGGTGAGCGGAACGTTGAACAAATCGCCGGCGGAGACCTGGCGGCAGTACGCGCCGATCTTCAAGAAATTCGCGACGAATGTGATGACGCCGGACTTATTGGCGGCAATCGCCCAGGTGGAAGGATCCGGAAATCCCGTGGCGCGCACCTACTGGCGCTGGTCGTGGTCGTCACAGCCTTTCGAGGTGTACCGGCCGGCCTCGAGCGCGGTGGGCATGTACCAGATCACGGACGGCAATTTTGCCGAGGCGAGGCGCTACTGTATTCATGATCATGTCGTCGTCGACGACGGACCGTGGAATAACTGGCAATCTTGCTGGTTCAACAGCCTGTATGCGCGAGTGCTGCCCAGTCACGCGGTCGAGCTCACATCGGCCTATCTTGATCGAAGCGTCACGAACATCCTGGAGCGGCATCGAATTGGTGCCGCGACGCTGCAGCACAAGCAGACGCTGGCCACGCTGATACATTTGTGCGGCGCCGGCGCCGGCGACGGGTTTGCCAGACGGGGATTTAGATTGATCGAAGGTCAGCGCTGCGGAGAGCATGCGGCACGTGTCTATCTCGATCGGGTGAGCGCCATGAAGGCCGTGTTCGATCGGCTCGAGCGCTAAGAACCGGCGCACTTCGCCAGCGCATCCTCGACGGGAATTCGCGAGACCGTGCCCGCGTGATAGTCCGTGAGCCAAATCGCTCCGTGTCCTACCCCTAAGGAATCGCCGCCCGGGCCCGCCCACTGACAGATCAGTTTGCCTGCTGCCGCATCGATTACCGAAAGCGGCATTTTCGGCATGGTGGTCCAAACTCGGCCGGCGCTGAAGGCGATGTCGCCGCCGTGACCCGGCGTTCCCAGGGCAATCGAGCTCGCGTGTCCGCTGCGATCGACGCGCGTGACGTTGCCGTCCCCCTGATTGAGGGTCCAAATGGCGCCCGCGCCTGCGGTGAGAAACCTTGGATTGGGTCCGGTGGCGACCGTTGCGCTTACCTTTCCAGTCGCTGCGTCGACGCCGGTGAGTTCAGCACCCTCTGCGTGAGAGACCCAGATCGTGCCGTCGGCGAATATCGGATTGTAGGAACCTGCCGGCAGTCTATAGGTGCGGAGAATCTTTCCGCTGCCGGGCTCGATTCGCGCCAGATCGCCGGATTTGTTGACGATGAGCCAAACGCTTCCTGCGCCGTACGCGATGCCGCCCTCGGCCGCGGCGGGGCCGACCGGGAAGATCGACACCAATTGGCTGGATTTGAGATTCACTTTGGCGAGCGAGGTTGGGGCCGTGCACAAGGGAACCCACAGACTGCCGGAACCCACGGCCAAGCCGGCGCATGGTTCGCCGGGAAGATTTACGCTGGCAGCCAAGCGGTTCGTTTTCGGATCAATGCGATGCACGGCAAAGGGGCCCGTGCTCGCGACCCAGACCGCGTCGGCGGTGATGGCCACCCAGTCGGCGGTCTGGCCCAATTTAACAGTGGCCAATGGTGCAAGTTCGGCAATGGGCCTGGGCGCAGCGGCCGGACTCGAGGACAGCCAGCCCAGTGCGAGCGCTTGGCCCACGATTAAAATGCTGCGATTCATCGTGAGAGTATGTACCAGCCGCGCCGTGATTTCGCTGGTGTATGCTTCGACAATCAATTTCAATGTCTAAACCGTCAGGGGAGCAGCAGCGTGCGATTCATTCCGTTGATGATCATATTGTTCGGCGTGCAACTCGCGCAGGCGCAGGCGGCTGCCCCTGATGCCGAGCCGGTTCAGCACGAATTTATAATCAAGAATTTCAAGACTGACAGCGGCACCGTCCTGCCTGAAGCGCGCATCGTCTACGGCACCTACGGCAAACTAAACGCCAAGGGCGATAACGCCATCCTGCTGCCGTCGCACTACATGGCTGAGATGCACGGCTACGGTTGGTTGATTGGGCCGGGCAAGGCGCTCGATCCGACGAAGCTGTTTCTCGTCACCAGCGAACTGTTCGGCAATGGGCGCTCTTCCTCGCCCAGCAACACACCGGAACCCTTTCATGGGCCGAGATTTCCGGTTACCACCATCCGCGACAACGTTGAAGCCGTGCATCGCATGCTCACCGAGCAGCTGCATGTGCAGCATGTGCGCGCGGTGATCGGATTCTCCATGGGAGCTCAGCAGGCGTTTCAATGGGCGGTCAGTTATCCGGACTACATGGACGGCATCGTGGCCACGTCAGGGACGGCGAAAACCTACGGCCACGGCATTGTCCGCCTCGAAGGCGAGATCGCGGCGCTCACCGCCGACCCAACGTTCAACGGCGGCGATTACAAGACTCAGCCCACCAAGGGGATTCAGGCTTTCTCCATGGTATGGGCCGGTTGGCTGTTCTCGCAGGAATGGTGGCGCCAGGAGTTGTGGCGCAGCAATCCTGCGTTCGGCAAAACCTTCGACGGCGTGGTCGAGCACTTTCGAACCAACTTCATTCCCGGAGCCGATGCGAATAACCTCATCCTGCAGATGCGCAGCTGGGAGTTCCACGACGTAGGCAAGACGGCGCCCTTCCATGGCGACGTTGAAGCGGCGCTGCGTTCCATCAAGGTGCCGGCGCTTTACATGCCCTCTGAAACGGACCTGTACTTCCCGATCACCGATGCGCGATACGAGGCCGCGTTCATTCCGAAATGTACGCTGGCCATCATTCCTTCACTGTGGGGACATCCGGCAGGCGCCGGGGTCACGCCGGCGGACGGGAAATTTCTCAACGATCATGTTGCGGCTTTTCTCGCGGGCTTGGGCAAGAACTAGAAGATGCGCCGGCTTGGCATGAAGCTGCCGCAAAAGTAACGCGGTGCGCGGATACCGGACGGGCTCGCAATGACCTTCAAGACATGGCTGTTATTTCTCGTGATGGAAACCGCGCTGTCGCTGTCGCCGGGTCCTGCGGTTTTCTACGTGGTATCGCAGGGTGTGCGCGGCGCTTTGCGCCGAACATTGCCGGCGGCCGCCGGCATTCTCAGCGCCAACGGCATCTATTTCGCGCTCTCGGCAACCAGCTTGGGCGCCATCATCGCCGCCAGTGCGCAGTTCTTCACGGTCGCTAAATGGGTTGGCGCGGCATACCTGATCTATCTGGGGATAAAGGCGCTGCGCTCCGCCAACTCGCTGCACTCGGTTGCGCTCGGAGGAGAGGGCGCGGCCAAAGAGGGCGATTTGCGCGGTGTGTATCTGGGAGCGTTCACGCTGCAATTGGCCAATCCCAAAGCGCTGCTGTTCTTTTTGGCGTTATTGCCGCAGTTCATCGATCCGCAGCTCCCGGTGGTGCCGCAAATGTTGATTTTGGCGGCGACCTCCATGGTGCCGGAGTTTTGTATTTTGACCGGCTATGGGTGGCTGGCGCATCGTGCGCTGCGCGCCACCGCCAGGTTTGGCGTGACCGGCAACATGAACCGCTGGCTTGCTCGAATCGAGGGCGCCGGGTTGTTGGGGTGTGCGACTCTCGTACTGAAATTCAATCGCGGTAACTAGCCGCAATCAATCTGGAAGAGGGGAATGACATGAGGCAGGTATTGGGGGTTGCGATGCTTTGCATCGGCATCGGGCAAACGGTTGCGGCGGCGGAGTCACAGGCTCCCGATCGCCAGGTGCATCGCTATCTCGGCGTCGAGATTTCGCCGAATGGCGAATTGGTCGCCTCGGTCGAAGGTGATTCATCCAAAAGCGGCGGGGCGCCGACGGTTCGCGATCTGGTGATCAGAAATGCCCGGTCCGGTGCCGCAGTGACCATCGCGATGCCCTGCGGCCGCGTACCGCAGTGTTGGCCGGATTCGCCGGCCTGGAGTCTTGACTCCAAGCGCCTGACGTTCACCTTGCGCGCCCCCGGCACCCATGCACGCTCCGTGTACGCAGTTGGTTCCGACGGCCGCGAGTTGATCAAGCTGCTCGATTTCAGCGGGACGATCGAACATCTGCGCTCCCTGCCGGATGGGCGTCTGGCCATGCTGGCCATTCAAAACGCAACCAAGGAAGTCGGCGCAACCCAGGCCGGTGCGCCGATTGCCGGCGATTTGGACGCCGCTCCGCCGGAACAGCGAATCGCAATTCTGGAGAACGGTGCGTTGCATTGGGTCTCGCCTCCCGATCTGTTCGTCTATGAGTACGACTGGCGAGCGGACGGCAAAGGCTTCATCGGAACGGCTGCTCCCGGCGACGGTGACAACAACTGGTGGACCGCGAAGCTCTACGCCTTTCCCGAAAACGGCGCCGGCGCCCGCGTCATTTATGCTCCGAGCGATAATCGCCAACAGCTCGCGATGCCGAAGGTGTCGCGGGATGGATCCACGGTCGCTTTCATCGCCGGCATCATGAGCGACTTCGGTTCAACGGGCGGCGATGTGTATGCGTTGCGCTTGGACGGCGGCACCGCGGCCAATTTGACGCCTGCGATGAACGCTTCTGCGACCGCGATCGCCTGGCGATGCGACGGCCACTTGCAGGCGGAGCTTCTGGCGGGCGACAAAACCCAATTCGCAGATTTGGGAGCCGCGGCGCGTTCGGGCTTTAAAATTGCGCCGCCCCGCGTCGTGTGGAGCGGCGAGGAATCTTTCGGCGATCGTGCCGGCGGAATTTCAACGGCGTGCCCCTCGGGGGTGACCGCCGATGCGCACGAATCATTCACCCAACCGCCGGAGATCGAGATTGGCGCAATCGGCCATTGGCGGAATCTGACATCGATCAACGCGGGCCTGAGCATGCCGGCACGCGTGCAAAGCGTTTGGTGGAAGAACGATGGATTCGACGTGCAGGGCTGGTTGCTGCTGCCTCTGCAGGCTGAGGGCAAGATGCCCATGATCACCATGGTGCATGGCGGCCCCGCGGCAGCCGTCACGCCCGGCTTTGCGGGTCCGGGGACTGTCAGCGCACTGCTGCAACACGGCTACGCCTTGTTTCACCCGAACCCGCGCGGCAGCTACGGCCAGGGCGAGCGCTTCACCCAAGCGAATGTCCGCGATTTCGGGCATGGCGATTTGCGCGACATCCTTGCCGGCATCGACGCCGCCGCGAAGGCGGCGCCCATCGATACGGCGCGCTTGGGGTTGACCGGCGGAAGCTACGGCGGCTTCATGAGCATGTGGGCGGTGACTCAAACCAGCCGCTTCAAAGCCGCTGTCGCAGCCGCCGGCATCAGCGATTGGCTGTCTTACTACGGCGAGAACGGCATCGACGCGTGGATGATTCCGTACTTCGGCAAGTCCGCGTATGACGATCCTGCGGTCTATGCCGCGTCATCCGCCATCAACTACATGCACAATGTGAAGACGCCGACATTCGCCTACGTCGGGGAACTCGATATCGAATGTCCTGCGCCGCAAACGCAGGAATTCTGGCATGCCATGAAGGCGATGAACGTGCCGACTTCCATCATGATCTACCCGGGCGAGGGGCATGGACTGCGGGATCCGGAGCATCTTGCCGATGCGGAGCAACGTACGCTCGCCTGGTTCGACAAATACCTGAAGTGATGCGCCCGGCCATGAGCACCGGCAGGTCAATTTTGCGCGCGGCCGCGGCCGTACTCGCGGCGGCCGGCATCTTGGTATCTGCGAGCTACGCGGCCGGCATAGAGTACGATCTCGTCATCGCCAACGGCCATATCATAGACGGCACGGGTTCGCCCTGGTACGCCGGCGATGTGGGCATCGACGCGGGGCGCATAGCGGCCATAGGAAATTTGTCGCGCGCTGCCCGCAAGCGAACCATTGATGCGCACGGCATGATCGTGGCGCCGGGTTTCATCGACATGCTGGGCCAATCGGAGCTCACGGTGCTGGTCGATCCGCGTCTGCCCTCGAAAATATTTCAGGGCATCACCACGGAAATCACCGGCGAGGGTAATTCAGTTGCCCCGATGAACGATGCGATCGTCAAAGAAGGGCAGCCGCAATTTCATCATTACGAGATCAAGCCGGACTGGCGGACGTTTCAGCAGTACTTTGCGCGCGCGCAGAAGCAGGGGATCGGCATCAATATGGGCCACTATATCGGCGCCACGACGGTGCGCGAGATGGTCATAGGCTATGACAATCGAGCGCCGTCGCCGGATGAGCTGAAACGCATGCAGTCCTTGGTTGCCGAGGCGATGCAGCAGGGCGCGCTTGGATTGTCGACGTCGCTGCAATACCCGCCGGCGCCTTACGCGCACACCGACGAGCTTGTAGCTCTGGCAACCACCGCCTCGCAGTATGGCGGGGTGTACGCGACGCATATGCGCAGCGAGGGCGATGCGGAGATGGCAGCGCTGGAGGAAACCTTTCGCATCGGCGCGGAAGCGCATATTCCGGTCGAGATATTTCATTTGAAGGTGTCGGGCCAGCGCAATTGGGGCAAGGCGCCGCTGGTCATCCGCGCCATCGAGGCGGCGCGCGCACGCGGTGTCGATGTGGCCGCGGATACCTACGCATACACCGCTTGGGAAAACTCGTTTTCCGCGTTCATTCCACCCTGGGCGCATGACGGCGGCAGCGACGCCTTGATCGGCCGCCTGAAAGATCCGGCAACGCGCGCACGCATTCGCAAGGACATGCTGACTCCCAGCATGGACTGGGATAACGAGTGGCTGGAGATCAAAGGACCGCAGGACATTCTCATCACCGCCGTCGTGAACCCGGAATTGGTCAAGTATCAGGGCAAGCGCGTCAGCGAGATTGCGCAGGAGTGGCATGAGGATCCCATCGATGCGATCTGCGATTTTCTGATCAAGGATCTGGCTGGGACCAGCGTGGCAGTTTTCGGCATGGACGAGCCGGACGTGCGGCTGATCTTGCAGCAGCCCTGGGTCTCCGTGGACAACGACGCGCCCGGCGCGTCGCTCGAAGGTCTGCTGGCGGCGGAGCATCCTCATCCTCGGGCGTACGGCGCCTTTCCGCGCATTCTGCACAAATATGTGCGGGATGAGCATGCCTTGACCTTGAGCGATGCGATCCGCAAGTTCTCCGCGCTGCCGGCACAGCGCGAACATCTGGTCGATCGCGGCGTATTGAAACTCGGGATGTGGGCGGACGTGGTGGTGTTCGATGCGGACACCATTCATGAGGTCGCCACTTTCGAGGATCCGAATCAGCTGTCGCTCGGCATGGAGTACGTGTTGGTCAACGGTATACCGGTCATCGACATCGGTAAGATGACCGGCGCGCTGCCCGGCCAGATTCTTCACGGCCCGGGCTTCAACTCGCGCATACGCGCAGTGCCCTAGGCTCCTTGGGATTGGCACGTCGCTTGCAAATTCACCGGTATGAATGCAACTCCGCCGGTCTTTCAGCCACAACGCAGCAACGATGCCTTATCACTTAACGCGCCGGCCTCGGCAGGCGCGCAGTCGGCCCATGCGAACAACCAGGATTTCGCCGGGGCCCTGAAGGAAGCGGGCGGCAAGCCTGCCCGCAAGAACACGACGAGCAAGCCGCACGATGCCGATTCAAGCGGCGGGCAATTGCCGCCGTCCGGCAATCAGCCGCCGCCCGCCGTCACGCCTCCACCGCCGGCAAGGACCGACGCTGCGCCCGCGACCCCAGCCAACAGTGCCGCTGTGGCGGCGTCCGGCTCAGCCAACGCGGCTGCCAGTATCCAGCCCAAGATCCGCGACTCGACGCCACCGGCTGCCGTGGCGAAGCCTCCCGTCGCCACAGCGCCGCCGCCGACGCCCCCGCCGGCGACCTCGCCGGCGACTTCGCCGGAAGCCGTCGCGGCGGCCCGTGATTTGACTGCGGATAGCGCCGCCAGTCTTGCGGCTGGCGCTCCGAGCTTGCCGCCCGGGTTCTCCATGACACCGGCGCCGGGTGCGACCGGGCCCGCGGCTGCGGCGGATTCGAACGTTTTGTCAGGCAGCGCTGCCGGCGTGCCCGCGGCCACGGCGCGGGTTCCTGCCGCGTCGGCGAACGCCGCGCCCGCTGCCAAGCCCATTGACCCCACCGCGAGCAAGGCGAGCATCGCCGCAGCGACGTCGGCTCCAACCTCGACCGACGGTAATGCGGCCGCTTTCAGCGGCGCTCTGAGCGGCACGACGCCCAGCGCTGCTCCGTCATCGGCGGACAGCGACGCGGCGGCGCAAGCCATCATGGCAGCAGCCATTGCACAGGGCACGAGCGCCCCCACAACGCAGTCTTCGCAGCCGGCAGATGATTTGGCGACTCCCGATACGGGCGCAGCGCCGCAAGGGGCCCTAGGATCCAGCGCTGCGCAGACGCAGGCGATCGCGGCGGCGGCAACGCACTCGCCGGCATCGCTGACGGCGGCGGTGAGAGCCGCAACCGCATTGTCCATTGCACAAGCGGTCTCGGCCTCAGCCGGCGCCGGCGCCGCGGATAAGCACTCCCGCGGCGATTCCGATTCCTCTATTTCCGCTACGTCGAATGACGGCACCGCCGGGGCCGCACAATTGCTGACGTCGGGCACTTCGACCGACGTATCGCCGCCGCCCACATTGAAGGTTGCAGCGGGCGTGGATACGGCGGAGTTCGGGCAGGGCGTTGCCGACCGGGTGTCGCTGATGATGGACAGCAATTTGACCAGCGCCAAATTGCAGGTCAATCCGCCGGCGCTCGGGCCCATCGAAGTACGCATCGCGCTGCAGGGAGGCCATGCGCAAGTCTGGTTTACGAGCCACAGCGCCGTAACGCGCGACGCCTTGGAATCGAGTTCGCCGCAACTGCGCGAGATGCTGGGCGCCCAAGGATTTGGGCAGGTGAGTGTCGACATTTCGCAGCGCTCGTTCCAAGAGCGCTCGCCGCAATCGCATGGGTATGAGGGAACGCCGGCGATCAGCGGCGAATCCAGCGCTTCGGTGCAGACACCGGGCGCAACTTCGCGGGCCGCGAGCGGGCTGCTCGATGCCTACGCCTGAAGTTCGAGTCCGGCACGCGGCATGAAGTAGCGCAGGGCCGGCGTCGTGATGATGGTGCTGACGATCGCCATGATGACCAGCATCGTGAACAGCTTCGGCGATATCACGCCGAGGTCGAGGCCGACATTGAGCACGATCAATTCCATCAAGGCGCGCGTGTTCATCATGAAACCGATCATCGCAGATTGCGGATGATCCCATCCGCAGCGGCGCGCCATGACATAGGCGCCTCCCAATTTTGTGACGGTGGCGACCGCGACAATGGCGGCGCACCATACCCAATCCGCTGAGGTGTCGAGGCCGCCGATGGAGGTCCGCAGGCCGGTGTACGTGAAGAAAATCGGCAGAAAAAATACCGTGACGAAATCGCCCAGCCGGTCGCGCCACGCAGCCACCAGATCCGTCTCGTCATACAAAATGACGCCCATCATGAATCCGCCGAAGATCGCGAAAATGCCGATCTGATAAGTGGTCATCGCTGCAATGAAAATCACCGCCAATATCCCGCCCAGCAGATTGGCAGAGATCTTGCCGTTGCGCGGCGGCGACGAGCGAATGGCCTTCTTCAGCAGCGGCCTGACCAGCAGCACGCTCACCAGCCCGAATACCGCGACCATCGCCACGCGCATGACGAAGCGGCTCGGCACGAATTCGCTCACGGTCAGCGTGGTGACCAACGCCAACAGCAGCCAACCCACCACATCATTGACGGCGGCGGCGCTGACGGCGATGACACCCACTCGCGTTCGCGTCAGATTCAGCTCCATCATGATGCGGCCCAAGGTGGGCAGCGCCGTGATGGACAATGCGGTCGCGACAAAAAGCGCCGTGTTGATCCGGGCTGCGGGCGGCGCACCGTGCGCGATCAACATTCCGAGGCCGAAGCCGCCCGCGAAAGGCAGCGTGAGACAGGCGATGGAAATACGCAGCACCGCCGCGCGGTTCACAGGTTCGGTCAGGTGGGAAAAGTCGAATTCCATGCCGATCTGAAACATCAGCAGCACCAGACCGAGATTCGACAAGACGGTCAAGGGTTCCGGCGGTGCGGAATGAAACACGAAGTCGAAGGCATGCGGAGCCAGGAGGCCGAATAACGACGGGCCCAGTAAGATTCCGACTATGATTTCGCCGACCGCCGCCGATTGACCGATCCGCCGGGCGAGTGCGCCGCCGGCCCGGCCGGCTATCACAATGATGGTGAGTTCCAGCAGCGTATAAAAAAGAATGAGTTCGTTCTTCTGCGCGCCGGTGGCAGCGGCAAGGCCGGGAGTATTCAATTCAGATCATTCCGCCATTGATGGAAATCACCTGTCCGGTAATGTAGCCCGCCTGGCGCGATGCGAGAAATGCCACCAAGCTCGCCACCTCGTCGGGCGAGCCGGCGCGCTTCATCGGAACCAGGCTGCCGATGGCCTCCTCGTCGAAGGCGAGCTTGCTCATGTCGGTGGAAATAATCCCGGGCGCAACGGCGTTGACCGTGATGCCGCGGCTCGCGACCTCGAGGCTCAACGCCTTGGTCGCAGCGTTCAGCGCTCCCTTGGCCGCCGCGTAGTTCACCTGGCCGCGATTGCCGAGAAGCGCCGTGACCGACGAGAGGGTGATGATCCGGCCCCATCGCGTGCGGATCATCGGCAGCATCAGCGGCTGCGTGACGTTATAGAATCCATCGATCGATACATCGATCACGCGATGCCATTGTTGCGGGCTCATTCCAGGAAACACGGCATCGTCATGCACGCCGGCATTGTTGACCAGAATCTGGATGGGTCCTTCCTCGAGAATCTTGTCGATCGTCGTGCGCGTCGAGCCGGCATCGGTCAAATCAAACTGAATGGCGCTCGCTTCACCGCCCGCGCCGATGATGCCGGCGGCCACTGATTGGGCGGCGGCCATGCCGCGATGCGCGTGCACATAGACATAGTGGCCCTGAGCGCTCAAGGCCCGGCAAATGGCGCCGCCGATACCTCCGCTGCCGCCGGTGACCAAGGCGCGAGTCGTGATGTCGTTCATACTTTTAGCCGTCCACCCGCATTCAAGATCACCGAGGCGCGCCCGCTGAGCAAGCTTCTGTCGCGATCGCGCAATGCGAACTCGTACAACGCCGTGAGGTTGTCCCCGGCGAGGTGGTTCACCTCGCAAATCAAATCCGACTCAATGTCGTCCAGTCGCAGGACTAAAAAGCGCACGTCGCGAACGCCGGCAAGCAGTCCGACCCGCGACGGACCCCCTGCGAGCGCATCAACCGCGCCATTCGCCGCGCCATTCGCCGCGCCATTCGCCGCGCCGCCCGCCAGCGCGCCGTGAAGCGCCATGGCCTGCGCGGCATATTCTATACCGCAGGCAATGCCTAAGCGGTCGTGCGAACGCAGCGGATTGTCGGGCGCGCGGTGAGTGGCGGTTCGGCAGCGAATGCGTTGCGCGTTCCAATCGAGCACCTCGTCCAGCAGGCACATGCGGCCTTGATGAGGAATGCGGGCCTCAATCCACGCTCGGTTCAGCGGCATGGTTCGATTTGCACGGCGGCGCGCGACACGTCGAGATAGTCGAGGACGGCGCGTCCCGCGGCGCCGATCGCCAACAATCGCAGCAGCGGCAGCGAACGCGCGGCCGGAATCGCGCGCCGCAATGCTTCCAGCTGAAGGTCCGCCATGTTGTCGCCGGTTTCATCGGTGAGCGTGAGATCAATTCTCGCGATCGAGGCGGCGTTGCGCTCGGGGGTGAGCACCATCGCCGCGCCGAGTGCGTCGGGTATGGGGCGTTTGGCGTGCAAGGGCGCAGGATATTCGGTGTCGTAGGCGACGAGCAAAACCGATTGCCGGTCGACCGCAACCTGTGTCAGGGCGTCCAACAGACCGGCGATGAAGCTGGCGTCGAATGCGCACAGGACATTCGATTCGGTCATGGATCCAGTCGCAATGCTCCAGTAGCCGGCCGCGACATTGTGCACCGAATTGGAAAAACGCGTCGGCGATACCTCGCGGGCCGGCAGCGCCAGCGCCTGACAGATTTCGTGGCAGATGTGGCCATCGCCTCCGGACGAGGAGAACACGCTGGGCAGCAAGGTGGGGTCTGCATCGGCATTCGCGGTGGCTTCCAGCGCCACCGCCAATGCCAATTTCACGACGCGTCCGGTGCGCCGCCGTTCCGCAGGCGGCAACATCGCGGGCGTAGGCAGCAGCGTGGGCGCGGCTACATAAGGTTGTTTGCCCGACAGCACCGCCGCAGCGTGGGGCCAATTGTGAAGGCCGGGACCCAGGACGCCGATGCCGCCGATGTATGCGGACAACCTCATCCCGCACGGCCGAAAATCAAACTGCAATTCGCTCCGCCGAAACCGAATGAATTGCTGAGCACTCGCCTCACCGCTGTGCGCCGGTTCTCCTTGATGTAGTGAGCCGTAAGAGTCGGATCGATCCGATGCGTGTGCACGCCGCCCGGCATCAATCCATTTTGGATGGCGAGTACGCTGATCACTGCCTCCAATGCGCCTGCCGCTCCCAAAGTATGGCCGGTCGCGCCCTTGGTCGAGCTGCACGGCGTGGTCGGACCAAAAATACTGGTGACCGCCTGACTTTCGGAGCGATCGTTGCTCGGCGTTCCCGTGCCATGCAGATTGATGTAATCAACGTCGCCGGGCTCCATCGATGCCGCCGTCAAGGCAGCCTGTATGGCGCGTTTTGCGCCCAGGCCTTCCGGGTGAGGCGCCGACATGTGGTAGGCGTCGCTCGACTCGCCCACGCCGTAGAGCAGCACGGCGTCGGGGTCCAGATTTTCCGGTACGCGCTCCAGCAGCGCGAATGCGGCAGCTTCGCCGATGGAAATGCCGTCGCGTGCGGCATCGAAGGGGCGGCACGGCGCGGGCGAGGAGAGCTGCAAGGAATGGAATCCATACAAGGTGGTGAGGCACAGCGAGTCCGTTCCGCCCACCAGTGCCGCATCGATGAGTCCCGCTTCGATCATGCGCCGTGCGGAGCCGAACACTTTGGCGCTGGATGCACAGGCCGAGGAAACCGCCACCGCCGGGCCTTCCAGCCGGCAACGCTGCCTGAGGTAGTCCGCGACGGAGAATGAGTTGTGGGTGGTGCCGTATTCGAAGCTCGGGGGCAGCGCCCCGCTGACGGCGTCACGCGCTCGATAAGCCAGCTCGGTTTGCATGATGCCGGCCGTGCTCGTGCCGATGAACACGCCGACACGGCGGCGGCCCCATCGTGCCGCAGCCGCTTGCACGGCGTCGAAAAATCCGTCTTGCTGCACGCCAAGCTCAGCCAAACGGTTGTTGCGGCAATTGAATATCTGCAGGTCTTTGGGCAGA
>Ga0193729_1000643_pt1 | contig 18432 bp, 14 predicted proteins | sample U1c2metaG_FD_143036 | JGI IMG/M metagenome (GOLD analysis project Ga0193729, IMG submission 143036) | Soil microbial communities from a riparian zone of the East river system, Colorado, United States - U1c2 | ecosystem: Environmental > Terrestrial > Soil > Riparian zone | place: USA: East River...
CCTATATACCGGCCGGTTTTATGCCGGCCGGCGGCGTGCCGTTCGCGTTGGAATTGTGCCCCACCGGCATGGTGGGCACGCCGGCAGCCCATTTGCACCACCATGCAGGGGCCCATACCGCCTTCGAGACCTGCCCATTTGGCAGCGCTCCGGCCGCCGGGCCGATCTCGCATCACGTTGATTTTGAATCAGCTGGACCGGCGCCTGCCCAGCGAATAATGGCCTTCGAGGCGCCGCGCCTCAGCCTTCGACCGCAACGATCCCACCAGCCTCGCGCACCTCCCTCGCTCGCTTGAATTGAATCCGGTCCGTCGTCCGCGATCCTTTGTCAAAAGGATCGCGCGCCTGTGATTTCGAGCTTGGGAGAAGTTTATGAGTTTCTCGATCAACCGTTTAGGTATGGCGCTGCTCGCAGCGCTTTTTTGGTCTGCACCGCTTTACGCCGCCGATGTCGGCAGCGTCCGCGGAGTCGTTCACGATCAACAACACCATCCTCTCGCGGATGCCCGTGTGACGCTGAAGTCGGCCACCTCGAAGTGGACGCAGTCTTCGGTTACGGATGCGCGCGGTGAATTTTCTTTCATGACCGTGCCGCTCGGCGACTATGTGCTGAGCGTCAGCGACACCGACTTCACGCCGACGGCACAAGCAGTCAGCGTGGCGTCGGGATCCTCGCCGGTCGCTCATGTGCAACTGGCCAAGGGCCCGGCGTTGGACACGCTCACCGTGACCGCGTCGCCGGAAACCACCGTGCTCACTACGGCGACTCCGACCACCGTGGTGAATCGCCTGGACATTGAACGCGCGCCGGGCGCGGATCGCAGCAACAGCCTGGCGATGATCACGAACTTCGTGCCCGGGGCCTATGTGGTGCATGACCAATTGCACGTTCGCGGCGGCCACCAAACGACCTGGGCCATCGACGGGGTGGAAATTCCCAACACCAACATTGCCAGCAACTTAGGCCCGCAAATCGATCCGAAAGATATCGATTATCTCGAAGTGCAGCGGGGGAGTTATCAGGCGGATCAGGGCGACCGCACCTACGGCGTGTTCAACGTGGTGCCCCGCACCGGATTTGAGCGGGACAATCAGGCTGAACTCATCGCCAGCGGCGGCAGCTACGGTCAGACGAACGACTACTTCAGCGTGGGCAGCCACACGGAGCGCTTCGCGTACTACGCGAGCGTGAACGGCAATCGCAGCGATCTAGGCATCGAGACGCCGGTAGCGCAGATCATTCACGACTCGCAGGACGGCTACGGCGCCTTCAGTACCCTGATATTCAATGCCACGCCGGATGATCAATTCCGCTTTGTGTTCTCCGCGCGTCACGATAACTATGAAATTCCCAATACACCGGGCCAGCAGTCGGACGACACGCAGCGCGAAACCGACGCATTCGCGATTCTCTCCTGGGTCCGAAAATTGGGCGCCGATGCGGCCTTGACCACTTCGCTGTTTTTTCATCAGAATCGCGCCGATTTGGACGCCGCGCCGAACGATTCTCCCGTCAGCACCACCGATCAACGCACCTCGACCTACGTGGGGGGCCAGGAAATGCTGCGCTGGCATGTATCACGCCATGATCTGCAAGCCGGCGTGACCGGCTTCAGCCAGCGCGACAACGAATCGTTCAATGTGCTTTTCAACGATCCAAGCGCGGCGCCTGATGCAAGCGCGGCGCCCATTTACCAGACGGTCAGCCCCACCGGTTCGCTGGTTGCGGCGTATGTCGAGGACACGTTCAAGGCGACCGATTGGCTGAGTTTCGCCGGCGGCGTTCGTCAAACGCATTTCGACGGTGGGGTGACGGAGAATGCCACCAGCCCACGACTCGGCGCGACCGTGCGCCTTCCCGGGGTCAATTGGCTTTTGCACGGTTTCTGGGGCAAGTATTATCAGGCACCGCCGCTCGTCACCTTGAGCGGTCCTTTGCTCGAGTTCGCACAGAGCAATGACTTGGGCTTCACTCCGCTGCACGGCGAACGCGACGAGGAGTATCAATTCGGCCTGACGATTCCCATTGAGGGTTGGACCATCGATATCGATCACTTTCACACGCTGGCGAAGAACTTCTTCGATCACAACAACATTGGGAATTCGAACGCATTCCTGCCGCTGACCATCGACGGCGCGCTGATCCAGGGCAATGAGTTGGCCATTCGTTCGCCGAAGCTTTGGAATATCGGCCAATTCCACCTGGCTTATTCGAATCAGACCGCGGACGGCTTTGGAGCCATCAGCGGCGGACTGACGGACTTCAGCCCGCCGGCGGGCAGTTTCGCGCTCGACCACGATCAGCGAAATACAGCCAACGCAGGATTCGACGTGAATCTGCCGTGGGCGTCGTTCGCTTCATTAAGCGTGTACTACGGATCGGGATTTGCCAACGGCGATGCGCCGCCGACCCATCTGCCGAGTCACACGGAAATAAACTTGAGCGCCGGCAAGTCGTTTGGGCAGAGCCTCGAAGCCTCTTTGACCATTTTGAATCTGACGGATCGTCACTTGCTGATCGACAACAGCCTGACCTTCGGCGGCGTGCACTACAACGATCCGCGGCAAATTTATGCGCAGATTCACTACAAGTTTGGCTATTGAAATGCCGCGCGAATACAATCACGGAATGCCGTTCGAACTGCAACCTCGCATTCATAATGAGCTGATCAGGATCGAGCCCCTCGAGGCCGGCGATTTCGAAATGCTATATGCCGTGGCATCCGATCCGCTGATCTGGGAACAGCATCCCAGCAAGGATCGCTATCAGCGATCCGTCTTTGAGAATTTTTTCAAGGGCGCCATGGAGTCGGGCGGTGCTTTTCGGGTCATCGATAACACCAACGGCGAGCTGATCGGCAGCTCTCGCTACAGCGACTATGAGGAAGCTCAGCGTCAGATCAGCATCGGCTACACGTTCATTGCCCGCAGCCGGTGGGCCCGGCACTACAACCGGGCCTTGAAGACGCTGATGCTCGATCACGCGTTTCAGTTCGTCGATCGCGTGACGTTCAAGGTCGGCATCAATAACTGGCGCTCGCGCAAGGCCATGGAAAAACTCGGCGGCATCTACCTCGGCGAGGAGTCGGTGAGTTACTCCGGAGAACCGGCTCACCCCAACGTGGTCTTTAAAATCGATGCCGCGGACTGGGCCAATCGCCCGCGATCGGCCGACTGATCGGCCAACTGATCGGCCAACTGATCGGCCAACTGATCGGCCAACTGATCGGTAGTTGGTGTATTATCTACGGTTTATAGGGAAAATCATCTGCCCACAATCCGCAAAAAGATCGGCCAAAATGACGCTGAAAACGTCTCGAGGATTGAGCCGGCGCGGCTGGAAGAGCCGACCACAGATATTGCGGATGTGATCGCCGATTTGGCGGCCTCGTCAGCCACGCTCGGCAAAGCGTTGCACCCGCGCACGGCGGCCAATCTGGCCGATCTTGTACGGGTCATGAACACCTACTACAGCAATCTCATCGAAGGCCATAACACTCGGCCGCGAGATATCGAGCGCGCCCTTGCTGGAGAATTCGACAAGGACGATGAGCGACGTAATTTGCAACTTGAGGCGGCCGCACACGTGCGTGTGCAGCGAGAAGTTGATCGCATGGGTAATCAGGGTGCCCTACCGCCACCGGCCTCCAGAGAATTCATCCTATGGCTCCACCGTGAATTTTATCGCGACGCTCCAGAGGCCTTGCTCCTGATTGAAACAGAGCGGACCAAACTCCGAATGGAGCCGGGTGAGTGGAGGACTCGTCCAGAAGAGGATGTTGAAGTCGGACGACACATGCCGCCCTCCAGTGTTCGCGTAGCCGACTTCATGCGCTACTTCGAGGAACGCTTCCGGGTCCAAACGATGGGAAGAGCAACGCAGATCATGGCGATCGCCGCGGCCCATCATCGGTTCAACTACATACATCCGTTCCTCGATGGCAATGGGCGGGTGAGCCGATTGATGAGCCACGCGATGGCGTGGTCGGCAAACATCAGCTCGCGAGGTCTTTGGTCTATCTCACGAGGACTCGCGCGTGGGCTAGAAAGTCGCACCGACTATAAACAGATGATGGATCGGGCGGACTCGCCGAGGGAAGGTGACCTGGACGGACGAGGAAACCTGTCGCAGAAAGCGCTGCAGGAGTTCGTCGCATGGTTCCTCAGGGTTTGCCTAGATCAGATCATCTTCATGAGTGGCCTGTTTGAACTCGATGGCCTCATGGAACGCTTGAAGGCGTACGTGCTCACTAACCCGCATTTGAAGCCCGAGGGCGCCGCGCTGCTGCAGGAGGCGTTGATCCGCGGAGAATTCGAGCGCGGCGAGGTAGGTCGAATTACCGGGCTGCCGGAGCGGACCGCCCGGAGGGTGCTAAACGATGTCCTGAATGTGGGTTTGCTCGCGTCCGAGACTCCGAAGGGTGCTGTTTCGCTGCGTTTCCCAGCCGAAGCGCTCGAAGATCTCTTTCCCCGCCTTTACCCGCGAACGTAGTAAGGGGCCAGCCTGCGACTTTCCGCGGTTACGAATCGCGAGGCGATGTTATCAGATACCTAGTTAAAGCTGATTCTCACCCCGCCAAAATAGCTGCGCGGCATGCCGGGACTCTGGAATCGATTGTCGACGCCTGGAGCGTTGGAGTCGGCGTTGGCGGGGACGCCGGGAGCGCCTACGCCGGTGGGATCGCTGAATAAACCAAGAGTGGAGTAGCGCTCGTCGAAGAGGTTTTGCACATTGGCGAAAATTTCGAAGCGTTGGTTGAGTCGATAAGATGATCGCAGGCTCACCACATGATAGCCCGGCAACTGGGGATTTTGATTGGACTCATCGCCGCGGTAGAACGAATCGGTCGCCAGCACCAGCGAGCCGCCCACCGACCACTGGGGCGATAGCGAATAGTCGGCCCCGAGTTTGACGCGGCTCAAGGGCATGAGCGGAAGCCGATCGCCGGGCACCACCCGGATGTCGCCGTCAGCGTCCTGGAAGGGATTCGACGGTGAATTCAGCACAAGCGGCGAACGGAAAGTCGCGTCCACATAGCTGTACTGCGCATAGACAGACCAGTCTCGAGCCTGGTAGCTCAAGCCGGCCTCGAATCCCTGGCGCCGAGTGGAGCCGATATTTTGAAAGAAACCTGTGCTGACCGATGTGGCAATCCCGTAAATGTCATCGCTCGAATTCGTTCTGAACACACTGGCATTCCAGGAGAAGCGTCCCTGCGCAGCGGGCATCTGCGAGCGGCCACGCAGACCCAATTCCACGGTGTGAGCAATCACCTGCCGTAAGTTCGGCGGATCGCCGGCGAGGCTCGAGGGCAGCAGGCAGGGCTGCGCCGGGTCCGAACATTCGATCTCACTCGCTGTCGGCGCACGATTGTTGGTTGAATAGCCTGCGTAGGCAGTGAGCGTGGGCAGCAGCTTGTAGGTGGCGCCGAGCGCGGGATTGAAGTGTGTAAATCGGTTGTTGCCGTTCAAGGCTGTGCCCAACTGATCCGAGAAGTCTATTTTTGCAATGTTATAGCGGCCGCTGGCGGTGATCGACAGCAGCGAAGTCACATCGAAGGTGTCTGTGAGGTAGAAGCCGTAGTACTTGTTATTGGCGTTCAAGCTCACCGGAGTCGCGGAGAAATCCGTTCCCTCGGGCGTATTTACGAACAATCCCGACGGCAGGACCGTAAGTGAAGCGCTCAAAATCCCGACCTCGGTCCCGGAGAAGAAATTAGTCTCCGCCGTGTCGAAGGTGGCGCCGAGGGCAAAGTTGTTGCCATGCCCGAGAATGGGCAGACGTTCGGTAAGCTGCAGTGATGCGCCCCAAGCACTCGAGCGGATGCGTTCGAAGTCGTTTTGCCCAATAAGTGTGGCGCCGCCGTTCGAGATGTCCGGAATCGACCCTCCGGCAGAGTTGCTGAGCGGTGTGACGCCGTCGCCTTGGCACAATGCACCCGCGGCAGCGTCCGCGGTGCAGGCGGTGAAGTCCGTGCCATCGCCGTTGGCGACCGATTGCCGGTAATTCCGCATACAAGACGCTCTGCGCCGCGAGAGTCTCGGTCAAATCGACCTGCGTGTTCAAGGTTACGAAGTCCAGACGGTTGAAGTTATTTTGCGGGCCGGTGAATACATTTTGAGGATTGATTGCCAGCGACTGCACCGGCGCTGCGCCTTGACCGAACAGCTGATTGTCGGCCCGCGCATAGCTCAAATCGATGCTGGCGCCGGCCGGGTGAAAGCTCACGTCCATGTAGTATTGACGCACTGAATCTTGCGAGAACAAGCGCCAGCCATCCTGGTTTAGCAGTCTTGCCGCCGCGTAGATACCAAAGACGCCGTTGTTTGCGCCGAACTCCGCGGCGCCCTGGCGTTGGTTGAAGGATCCGCCGGACAATTCTCCGTCGGTTCCTTGAAAGGTGAATCCGTTTTTCATGGTGACGGAAACGGCGCCGCCGAGCGCGTTCAACCCGAATAGCGGGTTGGAGCTGACGATATCGACGCGGTTGACCGCAATATCAGGAAACAGATCCCAATTGACCGTATCACCGAAGGCTTCGTTGATCCGCACGCCGTTCTGGTAGACCGCCAAGCCTTGCGGTGTTCCCAGTACGGGTGATGCCGCAAAGCCCCGATACAGGATGTCGGGCTGAAAAGCGTCAGCCATGGTGTCGTTGATACTCACGCTGCCGAGCCGAATGCTCAAGCCGTTGATGAGGCTCGAGGTACCATCCTGCCGCAAATCAGCGGAGGAGAGGGTTTGCACATTCCCCGGAACCTTATCCAGGTCCACGCTCATTCCCGGCACGGGGGTGGTCCCGACCACCACGATTTGTTGCAGGGTCTGCGAATCGGCGTCCTCGAGCGCCCACGCCGGTAGGCCGGCGCCGATGCTCGCCAAGCCTGCAAGCACCAACGCCCGATAGCCCGGCATGGAAATAGTACGGATTTCGCTCATTTTTTCTGCGGATTCATCGGGCCGCGATGTTAGCTGATCTTGGCGGCGCCGCAGTACGGCCTCAATTCCGGCACGTGAGGCAATATCGTTTAGGCATGGCCATATATCCGGCGGCGACTATGATGTGGAGCAGGATGCCCGGATAATAGGAGCGATGGCTACCATAGGAACAGAACGGGTATTGACGGTCCATCATTGGAACGAGACCGTGTTCAGCTTTACCACCACACGCGACCAGGCTTTGCGCTTCGAGAACGGTCATTTCATCATGGTCGGACTGCGGATCGATGAAAAGCCCGTCATGCGGGCTTATAGCATCGCCAGTGCGAATCACGAGGAGCATCTGGAGTTTTTGAGCATCAAGGTCCCGGATGGGCCGCTGACGTCACGCCTTCAACATATCAAGCCCGGCGATGAAATTCTCATCAGCCGCAAGCCGACCGGCACGCTGCTGTTGCACGATTTGAAGCCGGGCAAGCGTCTCTACCTCTTGAGCTCGGGCACCGGCCTCGCGCCATTCATGAGCCTCATCAAGGATCCGGAGGTCTATGAACGATTCGAGAAGGTCATTCTGGTTCATGGCGTGCGCTACCGCAGTGAACTGGCCTATCGGGACTACATCGAGTGGGAATTGACGCACCATGAATATCTCGGTGAGCTGGTACGGGAGAAGCTGGTTTACTTCCCGACCGTCACGCGCGAACGGTTTCGCTACCAGGGCCGCGTCACCGCTTTGATCGAAACCGGCAAGCTGTTCGAAGACATTGACATGCCTGCCCTGAATCCGGCGGAGGACCGGGTCATGATCTGCGGCAGTCCCGCCATGCTGGCCGATCTGTCCGCCATGCTGGATGCGCGAGGATTCAAGATCTCGCCCCACGTGGGCGAGCCCGGCGACTATGTCATCGAACGCGCGTTTGTTGCCCGATAAGCTCAAAGCGGCCTCGCTTATACAGTAGTTGCGGCTCCCGACTACTGGATTTACGAGCGCTGGGTCGACGCGTAAAGTTTGGCCCATGACGCGCAATTTCTTTGGCCATCAATCGTTCAAGGGCAGGGGCGCTGCGTCGAATGTTCCAGGTCGATTCGATGCGCTCAACCTGGAGCAAATCGATGACGGCTGGTATCAAGACGAAATCGTCGAGAACCTGACGGAAACCGTGCTGCCGGATAGCGCCCGCAGTGTGATCACCTCGAACGATTCGCCTGATGTCGGGTTTGATCTCTCGATAAACCCGTACCGCGGCTGCAGTCACGGCTGTGTTTATTGCTTCGCCCGCCCGACCCACGCCTATCTGGGGCTCTCGCCGGGGTTGGATTTTGAGACCAAGCTTTTCTACAAGGCCGATGCCGTCAATATTTTAGAAGCGCAGCTCGCCAAGCCGAAATACCACTGCAAGACGATCGCGCTCGGCATCAACACGGACGGCTATCAGCCTCTGGAGAAGCGCCTGGAAGTCACGCGGGGCATCCTCGGCGTGCTGGCACGCTGCCGTCATCCTGTCACCATCGTCACCAAGAGCGCCTTGATCATCCGCGACCTCGATTTGCTCACCGATCTTGCGAAAGACCGGTTGGTATCGGTGATGCTGAGCGTCACTTCTTTGAGCAACGATATCAAACGGACCCTCGAGCCGAGGACCGCCTCGCCGCAGGCGCGTTTGCGCGTGATTCAACAATTGTCCGAGGCGGGCGTACCGGTCGGCGTGCTGGTTGCACCCGTCATTCCGGCGATTACCGATCATGAAATAGAGGACATCTTGAGCGCGGCAAGATCGGCCGGCGCCACGCGCGCAGGCTATGTCTTGCTGCGCTTGCCGCATGAGCTGAAGATTCTTTTCCGCGAGTGGCTCGCCGAGCACTATCCCGACCGTGCCGGGCACGTGATGTCGCTCATCAATCAGGCACGCGGCGGCAAGGACTACGATTCGCAATTCGGCGTGCGCATGCGCGGTACCGGACCTTATGCCGAACTGCTGCGCACGCGATTCGACCTGGCGAAACGAAAATTAGGCTTCGCCGGCTCCGAGGAGCGCTATGACCTCGATACGACTTTGTTTCGCCCACCGCGACCCGACACGCCGCAGCTCAGCCTGGGATTCTGATCAAGCGTCGGCGGCGTTGCGTGTGACGATAAGCTGAAATTTTCGCGTGCGCTCATTGAGCGCAATGTCCGCAACGATCGGCACCTCGAATGCGACGTCGCCGAGGCCTTTCTGCTGGAGAATTTCCGCCAGGCGTGCTTTTACGCCTGCGGCTGCTGCAGCTCGCTGCTCACCGTTAAGCCCCGCATCGACGCAGATCGGAAAGCGGAATGAACTCGGACCCGTGATTTGCATCTGGAATCGCGTCACTCCGTCCACGAATATCTCATTGATGGTGTGCGGGCTGATGAAATCCCTGGCGCCCGCGCTGTTGACGAACACCGGCATCTGCTCGGTGCGGCCCACCAGATTCTCGATCACGATGCGGCGCGCACCCGGTGCACTCACGGGGCGCAGAATATCCGACATGCGGTAGCGGATCAGGGGCATGGTGAAATTGTAGAGATTGGTGATGATCGAGTGATCTTCGTAGAACTCGAATACCAAATCGTCATCGATGAGCGTCATGGTGTCGGTGCCGGGGTTCGATATCCCCAACATCATGTGTTCGGTACAGGCATAGATGCTCGAAGCGGCTGCGCCGCCGAAGGCGGCCGACAGGAATTGCATGTCGGCTGTCGTCACCATTTCTCCGGTGGCGGCTACGGCAACGGGCTTGATGTCGAGCCGGCCGGCGCGCTGCTCCTCGCCCAGCATTTTCAACGCCGTGGTATAGCCCCACAGCACATCGGGCCGGAATTGATTGATGCGTTCCACCACCTGCGGCAACGGTGTGTTGACCTCGAACGCCTGCGCATTGATGAACAGCCGTCTCATGCCCTGCTGCAAGGATGCGATGCTGGTGACGCCGGCGAAATGACCGCCGGTCGCGCCGTAAAACGCCACCCGAATCCGGCGCGGGCGCAGGTGCGCGCGCGGAAACAAGCTGCGATACGCCTCGCGGTTGCGCGTGGCCGCGGCGCGCAACCGCGCATGGTCGGCCGGCGCGTACAGGAAGTAGCCGACCTCGCCGGAGGTACCCGAGGTGTGCACGACGGTGAATTCGTCGTACAGCAGTTCCTTCGGATCCGTGGAGCGGCTCAGGAAATCGGCGACGGCCTGTTTGCTGAGGCGCGGATCGGTGACGATGTCATTGAAATTCGCCATCAGCAGCGATTTCGTCAGCACCGGGAAGTCCGCCGGCGTGCAAGTATTCAAGTCGATCGCGCGCTCGCGGATGATGTTGGCGTAGTAGGGGGCGCGCGCCTGGGCATGGCGCGCCAGGGCGCGGAACTTCTGAGTCTTGATCGCCTCGAGTTCGGCGCGGGATTTAGGATCAGCCACCTGCGCGCCTCACGAGATCATATCTGCAATATAGAAGTCAGACTTCTGTATTGCAACATTGGGAGGGACTCCCACTTCTGCGTTTACTCAATTGCTGAGTAAAAAATACTCAATGTCTTGAGTAAATCGTAAAGGCACCTATGAGCTTTACTCGGTCCAAGTATTTGTTGCCCGGCCGCCCCCGGGTGGCCGCGCAGGACTAAGAAATTCCTTAAACTTGCATAAAATGGAAGTTTCTGGAATTATTGTGACATGCAGCCTCTCACTGAGCAGTTGATCGAACAAGGGCTGGCCGGCCGTATATTGACCGAGCGGCAGCTTGATCGTGTCATTGGAGGATCGCCCGCCAAGCGTTACGGCCTGGTGAACCGCGCCATGCAGTCAGCGGAATTGATCCGTCTGCAGCGTGGATTGTACGTGCTCGCCGACCGGTTCCGGCACGCGCCGCCTGAGCCCTTTGCGCTCGCGCAGGCGCTTGTGCCCGGTAGCTATGTGTCATTCGAAACTGCGCTCGCGCACCAAGGTTGGATTCCGGAAGCCGTGCGTGTAACCGCAAGCGTGACACCAGGACGCAAGTCTCGCAGCATCGATCACCCGCGCTTCGGGACCTTTACCTATTCGCCACTCGCCACCAATCGAGGCCATTTCCTGGAACTTGTCGAGCGGCGCCAGATCATGCAGCAAACGATGCTGCTCGCTGAACCCATTCGGGCGCTGATGGATCTAGTGTGTCTGCGCAAAATGAAATGGCAGGGGATGAATTTGCTACTCGAGGGGTTGCGCATCGATGGTGAGTTGCTGCATGGGACGACGGTCCAGCAGTTACGCACGCTTGCCGCCGTGTACAAACAGGAGCGCGTCGGGCACTTCCTGCGATCCCTACAACATGAGCTCGGTCGTGATTGAACTGCTGCAAAAGAGATTGGAGTTCTACAAGGCCGCCTCGGCCGTGCAAGAGGAGCTTGCGATCAAGGAGATCCTCCAGGAGACTGCGCTCTATGCGCTGTGGCGCGCGGATTTCTTTGACGTCGCAGCCTTCCAGGGCGGGACGAGTCTGCGAATCTTGCACCGGTTGCAACGATTTTCCGAAGATCTGGACTTCATCCTGCAGACGCCCGACACCGCGTTCAAATGGGAGAAGTATCTGCCCAAGGTTTTCACGGCGTTGGAAGAATTCGGCCTGCGATCCAAACTCCTGGACCGCAGTCGCATGGATCAGACCGTACGCAAGGCCGTGTTGAAAGACGATTCGATCAGCAACCAACTGAAGCTCAGTTTCGATAGCGGCGGCCATGCGCGGACGATTTCGATCAAACTCGAGATCGATGTGCATCCTCCATCCGGATCGAGTTTCGAGTACCGCTATCTTGATTTCCCACTGGACTTCGAAGTGTGTCAACAGGATCTGCCCAGCAATTTCGCGCTCAAGATTCACGCGTTGCTCTGCAGACCCTACCTGAAAGGGCGGGACTGGTACGATTTCAATTGGTATGTCAAAGAACGAATCCGGCCTAATCTACTGCATCTGCAGTCGGCATTGCGTCAATACGGTCCCTGGGCAGGGCAACGCGTTGAAGTCGATGCGTCCTGGCTGTCAGGTGTCCTGACCGAAAAAATCTCAGCCATCGATTGGCGTGCCGCGGCAAGGGACGTCGAGCGATTTCTCAACTCGGCCGAGCGCAAGAGCCTTTCGCTCTGGAGCGAGAGGTTCTTCCGCGCAAAAGTGCAGCAACTGGCGGATTCGATGAGGTCGCCCTAAGCGTACGTAGAAAGAGCTGAATTAGCGACTTAGAGGATCGAAAAAAAGATTTATCGGCGGTGTGCTACGGGAGCGATCCGTTGACGATCCGTATGCAGCATTATCAAATCTAAGTTTGTCAAACTACACATTGTCCATCCATGACTTGATGATCTATGACGACCTTCCTCCCGTGCATTTTTGGGCTCGTCTGGGATGGGCTGAATCAGGAAAAAGGTAAAAAGGCGTGACGGGCGCGCCCTTTTGAACCCTTGGCATGACGCAGGTTGGGGAGACAAGGTATTCTTGCCTCTATATATGCTTCCCGGTAACCCATAAACTCGTACGAATACGCAGAAATATCGCAGAAACTCACAGCATGGAAAGCACTCAAAAATTAGTCATTTCCCCCGGGAAGAAGGCCGCTTCGATCGATCGGAGGCTGTCGGTCGCCCCCATGATGGACTGGACCGACCGCCACTGTCGGTTCCTGCATCGCCTGTATGCGCCCCATGCCCTGCTTTACACGGAAATGATCGTTGCCGCGGCCATCGTGCGCGGCGATGTGCGTCAATTGCTCGACCATGATGCGGGCGAGCATCCGGTCGCGCTGCAGCTGGGCGGCTGCAACCCCGCGGAACTGGCCAAGGCGGCGCGCATCGGCACCGCGGCCGGCTACGCTGAAATCAATCTGAACGTGGGCTGCCCGAGCGATCGCGTCAAGAACGGCTCCTTCGGCGCCTGCCTCATGCTCAAGCCCGCGTTGGTGGCCGACTGCGTGCGCAGCTTGCGCGAGGCCACCCATTTGCCGGTCACGGTGAAGTGCCGCATCGGCATCGATGAGCGCGACGACTACGAGTTTTTCAGTGAATTCGCCCATGCGGTGGTGGCTGCGGGCATCGATGCGCTCATCGTGCATGCGCGTGCCGCGATCCTGGCCGGTCTGTCCCCTAAGCAAAATCGCGAGATTCCGCCGCTCAAATATGACTTCGTGCATCGCTTGAAGCGTGAACGGCCCGAATTGACCGTGATATTGAACGGCGGACTGTCCGATGGCGCGGCGGTGAGCGCGCACTTGAGCGAGGGCATCGACGGCGTCATGTTGGGGCGGGCTGCCTATCATCACCCCGCGTTGCTCGCCGAACTGGAGCGCGGCCTCATCAACCCCGCTTGGGTTGTTCCCGAGCCGTGGCAGATCGTCGAGCGCATGATTCCCTATGCGAAAGCCTGCGCGCAGCGAGGCATGCGCTTGCATTCGATCACGCGCCACATGCATGGCGTGATGGCGGGTCGCGAAGGCGCCCGGGCGTGGCGGCGGTTTCTCTCGGAGGTCGCGGCGCGCCCCGAAGCGGCTCCGGAAACGCTGTTTTCGGCCTTGCCCATCATAAAACAGGGCATTGCTGCTTAAACACCCTAAGCGGGTTCTACCTACAATAAGTATAATAACGTTGGCAATGGGCAAAGAAATCGAAGTCGCCATCCTATTTGCCGATGTCGTCGGCAGTACCAAGCTCTACGAGTTGCTGGGAGATGCGCGCGCGCGCGACATGGTCGGCATCTGCATCGACGTCATGCGCGCGGCAACCGACCAGAATCACGGTACGGTCATCAAAACGATGGGCGATGAGGTGATGGCGACCTTCCCCACGGCCGACGATGCCTTGAATGCCGCCGCGCAGATGCAGCGACAGATCACCTCGCATCCTCAGCTCAAGGTCGATGAACAGACCGTTGCCATCCGCATCGGCTGCAACTTCGGTCCGGTGGTCCTGGAGAACCGGGATATTTTTGGATCTGCGGTGCATACCGCGAATCGCATGACCAGTCAGGCGAAGGCCGGCCAGATCATGACCACGGCGACCATGGTTGAGCGCTTGTCGCCCGACTGGCGCACGTCGGTGCGCCAGATCGACATTGCCACGCTCAAAGGGCGCAGCAGCGAGGTGGCGCTATTCGAAGTGTTGTGGCAGACCGAGGATGTCACCAGCATGGTGCCGGAAATCGCCATTACCTCGCGGGAGCGCGAGAAGGCGAGCAAATCGCAACGCCTGCGCCTGCGGTATCAAGGGCAGGAAGTCCTCGTGAACGAAACTCGCGCCAACATCACCATCGGCCGCGCCGAGGAAAACGACCTGGTGGTGAAAGGCAACCTCATTTCACGCCTGCATGCCCGCGTGGAAATCAATCGCAACAAATTCATGCTGATCGATCAGAGCACCAACGGTACGTTTGTTTTGGGTAAGGACGGCGAGGAAGCCTTCGTGCGCCGCGATTCCATGCAAATTCGCGGCGAAGGATTGATCGGACTCGGCAAGGCGCCCGACAGCAACTCGTCTCAGGTTATTCGTTACACCTGCGAGGAATGAACCCGCGCCAGCGCGCTCTTCAGTTCTGTTTTGAGCGACTGCGGCACGCGGTCGCCGAATTCCGCCAGGTATTTCTCGATTCCGGCGAATTCTTCCTGCCAAAGCTGCGGATTGACCGCCAATAGTTCTTCGAGCGCCGCCGGACTGATCTGCAATCCCTGCAAATCCAAATCCGCGGGATTCGGCAGGTTCCCAATCGCGGTGTCGCGCGCGGCGGCTTTACCCCTGCAGCGATCGATGATCCAACGCAGCACGCGCATGTTTTCGCCAAAGCCCGGCCACAAATATTTGCCGGCGTTGTCCTGGCGAAACCAGTTGACGTGAAAGATTTGCGGCGGCGATTTGAGCTTGGCGCCGACATCGATCCAATGCGACCAATAGTCGCCGAAGTTGTAGCCCGCAAAGGGCTTCATCGCCATCGGATCCCGCCGCACCACGCCGATCGCGTCCGTGGCGGCCGCCGTGGTCTCCGAGGCCACGCCGGCGCCGACGAGAACGCCGTGCAGCCAATTTCGCGCTTGATACACCAGGGGTGCGAGCGTGCGGCGACGGCCGCCGAACACGATGGCCGAAATCGGCACGCCGCCGGGCGCATCCGCCAGCTTCGAATAGTTCGGATTTTGCTTGGCGGAGACGGTGAAGCGAGAGTTGGGTTGTGCCGCGGGACCATTGGCCGGGTCGTAAGGCCGTCCCTGCCAATCGGCCACGGGCTTGCCTTCGGTCAAACCCTCCCACCAGGGTTGATTGTCGGCGGTCAAACCGACATTCGTGAAAATCGTGTCCTTATGAATCATGTCGTAGGCATTGCGATTGGTCTTGGCGTTGGTTCCCGGCACCACGCCGAAATATCCGGATTCCGGATTGATGGCATACAGGCGGCCGTCTTTGCCGGGGTGCAGCCACGCGATGTCATCGCCCACGGTCCAGACCTTCCAGCCCTGGTAGCTCGCCGGAGGAATCAGCATCGCCAAATTGGTTTTGCCGCAGGCAGAAGGGAAGGCGCACGCCAAGTAGTGAATCTCACCCTGAGGATTTTCGATGCCGACGATCAGCATGTGCTCCGCCAGCCAGCCCTCGGTGCGCGCCTGCCAACTGGCAATGCGCAACGCATGGCACTTCTTGCCAAGCAGCGCGTTGCCGCCGTAGCCCGAGCCAAAGCTCTTGATCGACAGCTCTTCGGGGAAATGCATGATGAAGCGGCGTTCCGGATTCAAATCGCCGGTGGAATGCAGACCCCTGACGAAGGTGCCGTCGCGCGTGATGCGCTCCAGCGCGGCGTGCCCCATGCGCGTCATGAGTTGCATGTTCAGCACCACATAGGCGCTATCGGTGATTTCAACACCGCAGCGCGAGTAGGGCGAGTCGATGGGGCCCATGCAATAGGGCACCACGTAGAGAGTTCGTCCCTGCATGCAGCCCGCGAACAAAGCGTCCATTTGCGCGTGCGCTTGTTTCGGGGCTAGCCAATGATTATTGGGGCCTGCATCTTCTTTATTCTTGGTGCACACAAAAGTCAGGTGCTCCACCCGCGCGACATCCGAAGGATGCGAGCGCGACAGCACGCAACCGGGAAAGCTTTGTGGGTTGAGCGGCAGCAACTGCTTATCCGCCACCAGCTCACGCTCCAAGGCCGCGAATTCACTGTCGCTGCCATCGCACCAATAGATCTTCTGAGGTTGCGTCAGCTTGGCGACTTCCTCGACCCAGGCAGCGACGTCGCGATTCATGGAGGCAAGTGTCACGTGCTGCGGGGCTGTGGCCATGGTGGTCCCTAGAAGATAGCTTGATAGGCCGATAAGGATGACAGATGGGTCTGGGCTCGCCAACTCCCTTTGATATGTGAGAATCCGCCGACAAGAAATTTGCAGGCACCCTTTGAAAATTTCCGCCCGATAGGAGAATCAAATTTCGAAATTATTCCTAAGTATCTGATTATGAATGTCTTACAATCACACCAGTAAGCGATTGAGCGCGCCAGCAATATGTACAGCAGATCCCACGCATCGCTCGGGTTGTTATTCACCGCTCTCTTGGGGACGCTTGCCCACGGTCAGGCGAACTCAGAATCGATCGCCGTCAAGGCGATCGCCGAGGTCGAATCGCAGACCGTTCGAGAGGGGCGGGAGATTTCCAAATTGGCGCCCGCCGACCGGGTGGTGTCGGGCGACTGGGTCATTTACACGCTCGAGGTGCGCAACACCGCTGCGACCACCGTTCGCGCGCCGACGGTGACTTACCCGGTTCCGGAGCATATGTCATACGTGGCTGAATCGGCGGTGGGACCTGCGACCGCGATCAGCTACTCGGTGGACGGGGGCCGCAGCTTTGATGCGCCGGAAAATTTGAAAGTGCAGGACACGGAGGGACAGCTGCGTCCCGCCGCCGCCGCCGATTACACCCACATCCGCTGGCATTTGAAGAATAGCCTGAAGGGCAATTCCGTGGCGTTTGTGCGTTTTCGCGCGCGCGTGAAATAGTCCGCGCCGATTCGTCGTAGGCTAGGAGCCTGTCTGAGTATTCCCCGTGGCCGCGAGCGTGACGGATTTGCCTTCAGTCGAGGCGGAGCCGACGCGGTTGGGTTGGACCCAATGAGGAGGCGACAACGATGAATGAAGGCAAATCCGTCCGCTCCCGAAGGGTTGGCTCTGGAAGGGGCGTCTGCGGTGTTGCGCGGCTTGGCCGTGGAATCAACCACGGCCGGCGCCGCGCGCCTTGCATCCGCTCCCTTGCAGAGCCAACGCGGCTCACGTGGAATACTCAGACAGGCTCCTAGGCAATTATCCGATGAACAGCGACTACAAAGAAATTTTCAGCACCGCCGGGCCGCTGGCGCGGGCATTGCCGAACTATGCCTATCGGCCCGAGCAGGCCGTGATGGCCAAAGCGGTGGGCGCGGCGCTTGCGCGGCTCGAGCCCCTGATTGTCGAAGCGGGCACGGGCACCGGCAAAACCTTTGCGTACCTCATACCCGCGCTGCTGTCCGGACGCAGCGTCATCATTTCGACCGGCACGCGGACGCTGCAAGATCAACTGTTCCGGCGCGACGTGCCGATGCTGGCGAAGGCTTTGGGGCTGCCGGTCAAGATTGCGCTGCTCAAGGGCCGCACCAATTATCTTTGCCGGCATCGGCTGGAGCTTGCGACTCAGCAAGGCGGATTGTTGGGCCCGGAGCGCAATGTTGCCCGGCTGCTGGCGCGGGTGTCGCGTTGGGCGGCCACAACGAAGAGCGGCGATTTGGCCGAACTCACCGACCTGCCGGAGCAGTCCCCGGTGTGGCCCAGCATCACTTCGACTCGCGAGAATTGTCTGGGCCAGGAATGCGCGCAATTTTCGCGCTGCCATGTGTTCGACGCCCGCCGCAATGCGCAGGCCGCCGACATCGTCGTCGTGAACCATCACTTATTGCTGGCCGATTTGGCGCTCAAGGACGAAGGCTTTGGCGATCTCTTGCCCGGTGCCGAGGCGGTCATCTTGGATGAGGCGCATCAAGTACCGGATATCGCGGCGCAGTTCTTCGGCCAGGTTTGGTCGGTGCGCCAGGTGCAAGTCTTGATGCGGGACATTACCGCCGAATTGGCGGCTGCGGCGATTCGCGCGCCGGCCATTGTCGAAGCGGTGCTGGCGGTGGACGGGCACTTGGACGGACTGAGATTCGCTCTGCAACGGCCCGCCGGCCGCTATGAGTGGGCGGATCTGCCGGACTGTTTTGTGGACGCGCTGCCGGAAATCGAAACTGCTTTGAGCGACTTGGCGGTGCGACTGGAGAATTTGGGCGGAGGTGCGGGTACAGCGAACTGCGCGCGCCGCGCCGCCAAGGTCGCCAACGCCCTGGCAGAGTTGCGCGAGCTGTCGGACGATTCTGGTTTGCGCTGGGTCGAGGCCGCCGCCAACGGCATGACGCTGCAATTCACGCCGTTCGAGGTTGCCGAACGCCTGCGAGAGTACGTCGAGTCGCGGCCT
>Ga0193729_1000644_pt1 | contig 18376 bp, 17 predicted proteins | sample U1c2metaG_FD_143036 | JGI IMG/M metagenome (GOLD analysis project Ga0193729, IMG submission 143036) | Soil microbial communities from a riparian zone of the East river system, Colorado, United States - U1c2 | ecosystem: Environmental > Terrestrial > Soil > Riparian zone | place: USA: East River...
CTGTTCCGCGCCGCGGCGGGCGGGCTGGACATGGTGCACGTGCCCTACAAGGGCGGCGCGCCGGCGATCCAGGCGCTGCTGGCCGGCGAGGTGCAACTGACGGCGGTGAGCGTCAACACCGCGCTGCCGCACATCCAGGCCGGCAAGGTGCGGGCCTTGGGCGTGGCCTCGGCGAAGCGCTCGCCGGCGCTGCCCGACGTGCCGACCTTCGCCGAGAGCGGCATCCCGTTCGAAGGCGACAGCTGGCTGGCCATCATGGGCCCGGCCGGCATCCCGGCCGAAATCGCGGCGAAGCTCAACCAGGAGATCGCCGCTACGCTCAGCGAGTCCGAGACGCAGGAACGCCTGGCCAAGATCGGCCTGGTCGTGGTGGCTTCGCCGCAGAGCGGGTTCACCGATGTCCTGCAACGCGACGTCCCCAAGTGGGGCAAGGCCGTCAAGGACTCGGGCGCCGTCGCCGAATAGCCGGAGGAGGCGGACACGCCTAATGCTGCGCCAAGCGGGATGGATATCACTCCCACACGATCGTGCTGCCCGTCCCTGAACCAGCGACCGGCGCCAAAAAAAGTCACCGAGCGTGTTCAGAGTAAGGTCTCTCACTCGGGACGGAACTTGCCCCGAGCAAAGTCGAGGAGGACCTCGGTCGAGACGACGGAAATTGCGATAGGCGACAGCCCTGCGACCAAACGGGGGAATTTCCGCATTTTCCGCATTTTCCGCTAGCCGTTTTCGGCCTCCCGATTTGGAGTGGCCCCCGAAAGTGAGACAGTAAAAATACGGACAGCTTCTCGAGCAAATTTTCTGCAAGGAGTTTCCGCCGGTTTCCTTCACGCGCCAGCACGGCGCGCCCGCCCGTCAGCCGTGAGCGAGCTGCCGTTGCCATCGAACCATCGACGTGACCGAACATGGCGCCAATCTTTCTGCCGGGCTGGAAGAACCATATAGCATACTTAAGTATTAGTCAAGTATTGGTTTAGCATTTCTTCGAACGACGAAGATCGGAATAAGTAAGCACCAGTCGGAGGGGCTCACCGACGTCCTGCAGCGCGATGTCCCCAAGTGGGGCAAGGCCGTCAAGAACTCTGGCGCCGTCGCCGAGTAGGCAGAGGAGACGAACAGGGAGGGAGCGACGGCTTGGAGGCACGGCCCGGCCTCAGATAGCCTACGACCAGCCGCGTGACCTCGTCGATGAACCGGTCCCGGTCGCCGTCCAGCGCATCGGGCTTGTGGATGACGAACTCATGGGTGAGCGATTCGACGGTGGTCACGCAGATGGAAGTCGCGGAATCGAGGTCCGCGACCGAGATTTCGTTCCGGCGTTCTTCCAGGTAGGTCCTGATCAGCAGGAAGGTTTCCCGCTGGAGGGATTCTATCTTGGCGAGCTGGCCCATGCGCGGAACCTGCTCGGCGAAAATGCGATGCAAGGCGGGATCGACCAGATGGGCGTCGACCATCGCCCTTACCAATTCGCGCATCACTGTTGCAAGGTCGCGCGACGCCATTTCTCTCAATGCATCGCGCAGCAGCTGGAGCATTTCCCGATTGTGGCGCGCAACGAGCGCTGCCACGAGCGCCTCTTTGTTGGGGAAGTACTGGTAGAGCGAGCCGACGCTTACGCCGGCCGTCGCGGCGATCCGGTTGGTGCTGGCGCGATCGTATCCCTGCCTTGTGAGAACGCGAGCGGTTGCGTCCAGCAGCGTCTCGACCGTCACCCGGGATCGCTTCTGCGAGGCTGATTTTCGCGGGATCGTCGGGATTGCGCGCGCCATGGAGCGTCATCTGCCAATGCGAGTAGACAATGTGAGTCATAGCTCGCAAATTCACGCCATGCAACGCCCCTCCCCAGTGAAAGGCTCCTGTGAAAGGCACCGCGATGTTCACCCTCCCCTATCGCACCTTGATGCACTACAAGCGTTGGGCGACCAACGGCCTCAATGCGGTCATTGCCGAGAATCTCGACCGCATGCCCGCAGACGAACGGATCCTGGTCCGGCGGCTGCTCGACCATATCCAGGCGGTCGACGAGATCTTCAGCCATAATCTCGAAGCGCGCCCTCACGGTCGTCTTGCGCCGCGCTCGGAAGAGCTCCCGTCCTTCGACGCGCTGGCGAGCAGGGCCCGATCGACGGCGGACTGGTATGTCGACTATGCCGATGCCCTCCTGCCGGAAGAGGTCGACGAGGCGATCGCCTTCTCCTTTTCGAACGGCGAACCCGCACGCATGACGCGCGGTGAGATGCTGCTGCACGTCGCGATGCACGCCGCCGGTCATCGCGGCCAGGCGGCACTCCTGCTGCAGAAGAACGGCATCCAGCCCTGGCCCGACCGAATGACGGACTTCCTGAAGGCCGGGGATGCCGGCCCGGAACGACAGGTCCCTCTGGCCGAGGTCGCGGCACGATGAAGCGATTGTCGCTGGAGCGTTTCCCGCTCCCTCTATCGGTGAGTCAACGCGGCTTTGCCCCGATGACGATCCGGATGGGAGCTTCCGTCGGGCCTGGCGTTTGCGGACCGTCGAGGGCGCCGCGAAACCGGCGCCAGTCCGCCGGCCACTCTCCCTTCGTCGCGTTGAAGCCGGTCGAGCGCAGAGCCTCCACGAGGGTGGACGCAGCCTCGACCGTTGCGGGGTCGCTGCCTTCCTTGATGAGCACGACCACGCCCAAGATTCCGGCCACGCCCGTCCACTTCCATGTCTGCGGCGCCCAGCCGGCGTCGCCGAGATAGGCAGAGATCGTCGAGCCCACGACCGGAGCGTCGGATACTTGATCGAGGACAAACACGGCGGCTTTGGTGCCGGCATATTTCCGCAGGCTCGAGACGATCGGCGATGGCTGCCCGCCGCGACTTGCCGCGGCGCTTTCAGGAGGGCCCTCCCCCTGGACCGGGCCCTGGACCGGGCGTGGCGTTTCTGTCGCGCTCCCCTGGGTCGGATCCACCGCGCGCGCGGTTGCCTCCCTGACGAGCTTCCCCAGATCGGCAAGTCGCTGCTTGATCTCCGCCGTATCGAACCGCGGCGTCCGCGCCTTCTCGCTGGCGGCTGCGCTCTCGCGGGCCGCCCGCTCGTTGGCTGCTTGTGCTGCCCGCTCGTTGGCTTCACGGGCTGCCTGTTCGAACGCCGCCGCGCGCTCGCGCGCCGTAGAGGCTTCCTGTTCGAGCGCCACAGCCCGCCCCCGCGCCGTGGAGACTTCCTGCTCGAGCGCCGCCGCCCGCTGTCGTGCCGCGGCGACATCCTGCTCGACCTGCACGGAATGGCTTTCCATGCCCTTGTATCGATCGATGACGGCATGCTCGTGGGCGCGCACGGCACCGCTGAACCTGAACGACAGCCACGTCGTGACGCCGAGCGCCGCAACGGCCATGATGGTGGCAATGAGGCTTACGATCATGGCTCTGTCCATGAACGCCGCCCATCCCCGAAGCTGATCGATATCCATGCTCACCAGCTTGTTGGAGCGCATCCCAGGGACGGTGATCGTCATCGTGCTCTGCCTATGCGCGTTGTGGTCGAGACGGCAATGTATCGCTTTGCCGTCGTGCGTCGCCGACTCTTAATCAACAGGCGTGGATAGACCACTCGACGAATCGTCGCCCAGCGGTCGACGACCGGCTGTGATAAATATGTGGTGAGATCGGTAAAGCTCTATTCGATGACCGCCGCCTCTTCGGGCTTCATCGCGCGTTTCAGCCGCGCGGCAGCTTGATCGCGAAGGAAAAGCTGTAGCGGCCTGCGGGGTAGATCGTGCGGCCGACATATATCCACTTGTCAACCCGTACCTGCCGCTATCACACGAGCTGCATGAACAGTATCGACGCACAATACGGTCAGACGGCCAGCTGCAAGTACAACTCGTATATGAGAACTTCTCCGTCGTTCCGTCTGTTCGATTTCCCCCTGCGCAACGCACACGCCTGATCGTGCGTCCGCCCGTCGCCCATCACCCCCCACCGTCGCACCGGCAGCAGCACGGCGGCGCCGTTCACGCATCCGGCAACGTGAAGACGCTGCAGGGCGCCGCGATGCCGCGCAGCACGTGCTCGCCCAGCGGCCGCAGCACTGTGGTGGTCTCGGCGGCGACTGCGCCCGAGATCAGCACCGACCGGCCGAGCGGCCGGCACAGCCCCTCCAGCCGGCTGACCAGGTTGACCGCGGGGCCGATGGCGGTGAAGTCCAGCCGGTCGGCCGCGCCGACATTGCCCCATAGCATCTCACCGAGATGCAGCGCCGCGCCAAAGGGCAGCGGCGGCAGCCCCTGCGCCTGCCGCGCCGCATCGAGATGGGCCATGCCGGCGCGGGCAGCGGCGACGGCGCGCAGCGCCGCGTCGCAGGCCTCGGCCGGCGTGCCGGTCACCGGGAAGATCGCCAGCACGCCGTCGCCGATGAACTTCAGCACCTCGCCGCCGAAGGCCTGAACCGCCCCGGCGACGCGGTCGAACCAGGCGTCGAGGGCGGCGATCATCGCCGCGGGCGCCGTCGCCTCGGAGCGCGCGGTGAAGTCGCGCAGATCGGCATAGAGCAGCGCCGCGCGAATGGTCTCGCCGGTGCCGCGGCGCAGCGCGCCGGCCTGGACCCGCGCGGCACTGCGCCGGCCGAGATAGGCTTCGAGCAGCGCAGCCAGCGCCGCCCGCGCGGCGAGCGCGGCGAGCGGCGCCGCGACGAAGCGCGCGGCCTGGCGCAGCCGGCCGGCCTCGGCGGGAGCGAACGGCCGGGTGCCGGCCCAGCCCAGCACGGGCCCATCGGGCACCGGAATGGCGGGCGGACCGATCGTGTCCTCCTGCACCGGGCCGAGCCCGGCCAGCCAGTCGCGTCCGGCCTGGCCGAGCGGACCGCCGACGGCAAAGCCCAGCGCTTCGATCACCGCCCCGGTCTCGACCCGCCACAGCCAGGTGCGACGGGCGATGATCGGATGCGGCACCGCAAGCGTGAGCGCGCCGCCGGCCAGCGGCAGGCCGTCGGCCAGCAGCCGGCTGCCAAGCTCGGCCAGGAACCGGTCGGGGCCGGGCGAGGCGCCTGCCTCGTCCACCAGCCAGGCAAGCGGTGCGGGCAGATCCATGCCGCGATCATGTGGCTAGGCGCCCTCGCCTGTCACCTGCGCCCCGCGCGAGACGCGCGCGGTCCCAATGAGAAGCAGGCAGTCAGTCTCGGCGCGTCACTCCTTGCCATGGCGGCCGCGCCAGGGATCCGGGCCCGGATCCCGCCCGGCGGCAACCGCGGCCAGCCGGTCGAGATAGTGGGCCCAGCCTTCCGCATGGCCGGCGCATTGCTCGGCCGTGGGAAGGCCGGAGTGGGTGAAGCGCAGCAGCGTCCCATCCGGCTGCTCGACCAGGTCGATCTCGATTAGGCCCGACCCCGGCGGCACCGCTTCGCTGCCGTCCCAGCCGAAGCTGTAGGCCAGGCGGTGCACCGGCACGACCTCGCGGAACGCGCCGCGGGCGACGCGCGCGCCGGTGACATTGACGAGATAGAGCCCGCCAGGCTGCGGCTCGACCTGCGCCTCCGTTCCCATCCAGCGCAGGATCTTCTCCGGATCGGTAAGCAGCGCGAACACTGCGGCGGGCGGCGCCGCGACGTGCGTCTCGCGGCGGACGACGAGGGCCTCTTGCATCAGTCTTCTCCATGGTTGCGACGGTTGGCCTCTGGCGCGGCCGCGAGGGATAGCCGGTCGGCCACGTCGGGATTTGGAGGATGTGTATTCATCGTACCGTCCGTCCGTCCTGTGTTGCTCCACGAGAGAGATTAAGACTGGAAATTGGATGGCGGGAGTTACAAGTGTGGCGGGATTGCCATGGACTCGCTGATCACGGCCGCAGCGCGCGCCCCCGCGGCGCTGTTGGCGTCGCCGAGTTCCATCGAGCGAAGAACTCGAGCGCACTGAATTCCTCAGGCGTAATTCACGCCGCTCTCGGCGTGTTGTTCTATAAGATCGGCAACCCCCTTCGGGTTGTCGGTTAGCACGTAGTGGCCGGCGCCGAGAATTTGCCCGCCTTCGACATGGGTCATGCCCTTGGCGCGATAGCCTTCGACGAACTTCGTCAGGAAGGGGGCGAAGAACGACTTCTCGCCGACGACGACCAATGGCACGGAATTGGGCGTGGCCGGACCGTAGTCCTCTTGGGTGAGCTGATTCTTCGCGGCGAGATCAAGCGCCATTTTCCGTTGGCCGGCGGACCAAGCGACCGATTCTGACCCATTAGTCCCACCAAAAGAACCACCAATTGTGCGTTCTCGACATCAAAGTCAGCACGAGGTTTGTCCCAGCGCGAAAGCCCCCTACTCCGGCGCCCGGTCGAGGATCGCCTGCAGTGTCTTCGCGCCGTGCGCGTCGGGCGGCGGCGCCTCGCCGGTCTCCGCGATCCGGCGGCGTTGCGCATCCTCCCAGTGGCGGCCGTCGAAGAACCGGTTGGGCTTCAGGCTGGGCCCGTCGATGTCGTCCAGGCAGCGGGCATTGACGCTGATGCGGTGCGGCTGCGCGCGCGGGATGTAGAAGGCGTGCATGCCGCAATGCGAGCAGAAGGTATGCTGCGCGACTCCGGTGCCGAAGGTGTAGGCCGTGAGCGCGCTCTTGCCACGCAGCAGCTGGAAGGTGGCGGGGTCCGTGCCCAGGTGCAGGATGCCCTTCTTGGTGCAGATCGAGCAGCTGCAGTGGGATAAAAGGTCGAGGTCAACCTCGGCGCGAAACCGCACGCGGCCGCAATGGCACCCGCCTTCCCGCGTTTCCAGCATGTCCGCCTCCTCATGTTGACCGTGCTTGACCGTGCCATGGTCCACCGCGCGGCGGCAAGACGGACCGGTGAGTCGGCCTCACCCCGCAGGCAAGCGCGCCATCATGACCGAAACATCACGCGCCATTTCCAGCGCCTCGTCCATATCGAGCGACGCCGCTCGATGGAAGGTGCGCTTGGTCTGGCCGACGAACTCCGGATTCCACTTGGCGATGATCTCGGCCATCGCCAGAGCCGCCGGCAGGAGCTGGTCGTCCGGCACCACGCGGTTCACGAGACCCAGCTCATAAGCCCGCTGCGGCGTGATGTTCTCACACAGCATCAACAGTTCGAAGGCGATCTTGCGGCCCATCACGTGCACAGCATGCGCCGTGACTGTGGAAGCGGTCAGCCCCGCTCGTAGCTCAGGGAATCCGAAGCGCGCACTTTCGGCGGCCACGACGAGGTCGCTGCCGAGGGCCAGGCTGCAGCCCGCGCCCAGGGCATAGCCGTGCACGGCCGCGATGATCGGCTTGTCGATGCGCGCCAAGAGCTTGAACAGGTCGATGCTTTCGTCGGCATGCCGCACCAGGTGCTTGCGGTTCTCTGTCGTCAGCAGACGCGGCGAAGACGTGTCCATCCCTGGACAGAAGGCTCGTCCGGCGCCCGAGACGACCACGGCGGCAACGGAGTCGTCGTGCTGGACGGCGAGCAACGCCGCGGTCAGCGCCTTTATGAGATCGGCATTGAGCGCGTTCAGCTTCTTTGGGCGGTTCAAGGTCAGAAGCCGTATGGCGCCCCGCGTCTCGACCAGCAGTACCTCTTCCATGCATGCCTCCTATTGCAGGCGATCATACAGCCGCGAATTCGGGGCCAAGGCTGCCGATATGAGTGAAATTCCGCAAATGCCGGATTCCTGGGCGCACCCCTCAGAGATCGCCTTGCCTTGGCTGCCTGCCGGCCGCCATCATCGGGGCCAATTGAGGAGCGTCGAGCATGCGCGCGTTGATCTGCCGCCAATGGGGCGGCATCGAGCAATTGCAGATCGGCGAGGCACCGATGCCGCGACCCGGCCGCGGCGAGGTGCTGATCCGGGTGAAGGCGACGGCAGTCAACTACGCCGACTCCATCATGGTCGCCGGGCGCTACCAGACCAAGCCGGAGCTGCCGTTCAGCCCGGGGCTGGAGACCGCCGGCGTGATCGAGGCCTGCGGACCTGACGTGCAGGGGCTGCAGCCCGGTGATCGGGTGATGGCGATCCTGGCCCATGGCGGCTTGGCCGAGTATGCCGTGGCGCCGGCCGCGGAGACCTACATCATCCCCCAGGACCTGAGCTTCGCCGAGGCCGGCGCCTTCCCGATCGCCTACATGTCCAGCCATGTGGCGTTGCGCTGGCAGGGTCGGCTGGAACCGGGCGAGACGCTGCTGGTGCTCGGCGCCGCAGGCGGCGTCGGCCTGACCGCCGTGGAGATCGGCAAGGCCATGGGCGCCCGCGTCATCGCAGCGGCCAGTACGGCGGAGAAGCTGGCCGTGGCCACGGCGCACGGCGCCGACGCCACGGTGAACTACGCCAGCGAGAAGCTGACCGAGCGGGTGATGGCGCTGACCGGCGACAAGGGCGCCGACGTCTGCTTCGATCCCGTCGGCGGCGGGCTGTTCGATGCGGCACTGTCGGCGCTCGGCTGGGGCGGGCGCATCCTGCTGGTCGGCTTCGTCGGCGGCGTGCCGCAGATCCCGGCCAATCGTCTCCTGGTGAAACATCGCGCCGCGCTGGGCTCGTCTCTGCGCTATTTCCGCTGGCACGCACCGGACAAGCTCGCGCATTCGGTCGCGGAGCTGCTGCGCTGGCATGGCGAAGGCAAGCTCAGGCCCTGCATCACCCACCGCCTGCCGCTGGAGCGCGCGGTGGAGGGGATCCGCCTGCTGACCGACCGCCAGGCACACGGCAAGATCGTGGTCGAGCTGGAGCCCGCATGACCGAGATCCACCTCAGCCGGCCGGCCCGGCACGTCGCGCTGATCACCATCGACAACCCGCCGAAGATGAACGCCATGACCCGGCCAATGCTGGCCGAGTTGGGCCGCCTCTGGGACGAGCTGGAGCGCGACGACAGCCGCTGCATCGTCATCACCGGTGCGGGCGAGCGTGCCTTCAGCGTCGGCGCCGATGTCAGCGGCGATCTGTCGGCCGGGCCGGAGATGGCGCGCATGGTGAGCCATGCGCTGCTGAAGACCGACACCTACAGGAAGCCGATCGTCGCCGCGGTGAACGGCGACTGCATCGGCGGTGGCGTCGAGCTGCTGCTGGCCACAGACATCCGCGCCGCGGTGCCGAAGGCGCGCTTCGGCCTGACCGAGGTGAAGTGGTCGATCTACCCGTTCGGCGGCGCCGCCATCAAGCTGGTGCAGCAGATCGGCCATGTGCATGCCATGGATCTGCTGCTGACGGCACGGCTGATCGATGCCGGACAGGCAGCGACGCTGGGCCTGGTCAACCGTGTGCTGCCGCCGGAGCAGCTGATGGACTGGGCGCTGGAGACGGCGGCGATGATCGCCGGCAACAGCCCCTCGGCGGTGCAGGCGGTGAAGCGCCAGATCAGCGGCACCATTGCCGACCATGCGCGGAGCCGCGAGGCGTTGGAGCAGGAGCTGGGCGATGCGGTGCGTGCCAGTCCGGATTTCGCCGAGGGCATTGCCGCGTTCCGCGAAAAGCGCAAGCCACGGTATTGATGACGACGACCCGGCCGCAGAGCCGCACCTTCGGCGATCTGGTGGACGAGCTCGCCGCGGCGACGCCGCAGGCACCGGCCCTGGTGAGCGGCACCGAGCGCCTCGATTACGCCGCGCTGAAGGCGCGGACCGACGGCTTCGCGCGCGCCCTGCTCGCTCTCGGCATCGACCGCGGCGATCGGGTCGCATTGCTGTGCTCGAACCGCAGCGAATGGGTGGTGGTCGCAAGCGCCGCCGCCAAGCTGGGCGCGCCGGTGGCGGCCATCAGCACCTTCAGCAGCCCGCGCGAGCTTGGCTATGCGCTGGAGCATTCCGGCGCGCAGGCGCTGATCATGCTGAGCCGGTTCCGCGACCGCCACTTCCTGCAGGCGCTTGGCGAGCTCTGCCCGGAGCTGGCATGCTGCCCGCCCGGGGCCTTGCAGAGCGCGGCGCTGCCCGCCTTGCGGACTGTCGTGGTGCTGGATGGCGCTGCTTCGCCCGGCACCTTCGGCCCGGCGGCGCTTTTGGCGCGCGGCGCGGGCGTCGATGCTGCAGCGCTGGCGCGCGCGCAGGCTGCGGTCACCGCGGACGACGTCTGCTTCATCCTCTACACCTCGGGCTCCACCGCTGCGCCCAAGGGCGTGACGCTGGCGCACGGGCCATTGCTGGCCAACGGCTTCGACATCGGCGAGCGGCAGCACCTGACGGCCGCGGACCGACTGTGGCTGGCGGTGCCGTTGTTCTGGGCGTTCGGCTCGGCCAACGCCATGCCCGCCATCATGACCCACGGCGGTTGCATGGTGCTGCAGGAGGTGTTCGAGCCGGGCGCGGCGCTGGCGTTGATCGAGCGCGAGCGCTGCAGCGTGTACTACGGCATGGCCAACATGGCGCGCGCCTTGCTGGAGCATCCCGATCATCCCCGGCGCCGGCTGGGCGCGATGCGCACTGGCCTCACCATCGGTCCGCCGGAGGACATCACGCTCACCATCCAGGCGCTGGGCGCTGCTGAGCTCTGCACCGTCTACGGCTCGACCGAGACCTACGGCAATTGCGCCGTCACCGACGCGCACGACCCGCTGCCGCTGCGCCTTGCCACGCAAGGCCTGCCGCTGCCGGGCATGACCATCCGCGCCGTCGATCCGGGGACCCGGGCGCCACTGTCGTCGGGCGAGATCGGCGAGCTGGCGGTGCGCGGCTACACCACGCCAGGCTACTTCCGCGCGCCGGAGCTCGACGCTCAGGCGTTCGACGCCGCCGGCTGGTTCCTCACCGGCGATCTCGGCTCGATCGAGCCGGACGGCCGCGTGCGCTTCCGCGGCCGGCTGAAAGAGATGATCAAGACCGGTGGCGTCAATGTCGCGCCGCTCGAGGTCGAGCATGTCCTGCTGCAGCATCCCGACGTCGTGCAGGCTCATGTCGTCGGCGTGCCGGATCGGCTGAAGGGCGAGATCGTCGCCGCCGCCGTCGAGCTGCGCGCCGACGCCGAGCCCGACGCTGCGGCGATCACGGCCTTCTGCCGCGAGCGGCTGGCGAGCTACAAGGTGCCGACACGGCTGGCCTTTCGCGCGGCGGACGAATTCCCGCGCACACCGACCGGCAAGATCCACAAGCCCGGCCTGCGCCAGGAACTGGCCCAGGAACTGGCATCGGATGGCACGTCATAGGCTATGACAGAACCCGAGGGAGGAACGCATGCCCGGTCTGTATTACGATCAGTTCCATGTCGGTCAGGTGTTCAAGCACCCGATCCGGCGCACGATCACCGAGGCCGACAACGTCTGGTTCAGCGCCGTGACGCACAACCCCTCCTACCTGCATCTCGATGAGGAGTACTGCCGCAGCGAGACCGAGTTCGGGCAGCGGCTGGTCAATAGCTGCTTCACGCTGGCCCTGATGGTGGGCATCTCGGTCGGCGACACCGTGCTTGGTACCGCCGTCGCCAACCTCGGCTGGGATGAGGTGCGTTTTCCCAAACCGCTGTTCCACGGCGATACCGTGCGGGTCGAATCGGAAGTGCTGGAGTTGCGCGAAAGCAAGTCCCGGCCAGGCGACGGCATCGTCATCTTCGCGCACCGCGCTTTCAACCAGACCGGCGAGCTGGTGGCCCATTGCAAACGTTCGGCCCTGATGAGGAAGACACCGGCGTGATAGGATCTGTCAGCCGCGCCCGGGCAGGGCCGCTTCCACAATCAGCACCTGGCGAACACCTCTGATCGACGTGCAGCCGTCGGACGCATGCTTTCTTTCCGTTTGAAGCGCTTTGAGGGGAGCGCGACATGACCGCGATGCGTGACACATCTTGGATCAAGCGTTCGTATCCGGATCTGGCCTATGCGCCCCTTTCCTCCGCACAGGTGCTCGATCTCTATTTGCCGAACGATACGCCCGGCCCTTACCCATGCATTGTAGCCATCCACGGCGGCGGATTCATTTTCGGCGACAAGCGCGACGACCAGGTGAACGCACCGGTGGAGGCGGTGCGTCGAGGCTACGCGGTGGCCGCGATGAATTACCGGATGGCCGACGAGGCGCTCTTTCCGGCGCTGTCCAGGACGTCAAGGCGGCCGTCCGGTTCCTGCGTGCCCAGGCCCAAAGGTTCGATCTCGATCCGGCGCGCTTTGCCGCCTGGGGCAATTCGGCGGGTGGTTATCTTGCCGTCATGGCTGGCGTCACCGGCACTGTTTCGGCGTTCGATGACCCGGCGCTCGGCAACGCCACGCAACAAAGCCATGTGCAGGCGGTGATCGATTGGTTCGGCCCGGTCGATTTCCGCTCCCAGGATGCGGAGCTGCATGCTTCCGGCAAGGGTCGGCCGGTGCATGACCTGCCGGATTCTCCCGAATCAAGGTTTTTGGGCATTCGACTGCCGGACGCGAGCGAAGACTTGCTGCGACGCACCAATCCACTCACATATCTGGGGCAGCGCTTGCCGCCATTTCTGATACAACATGGCTCCGATGATGATCTGGTGCCGGTCGAGCAATCCATGTTGCTGGCACGCGCGCTACGCGAGGTGCTGCCTGAGACCGACGTCCGATTCGATGTTATTCCCGGATCCCTGCATGGCGGTCCGGCTTTCGAAACAGAAGAGAACATGGCGCGCGTGTTCGCCTTTCTGTCGGCCGCCTTGGCACCTTTTCGGCAAGGCTGCGCTAGACAAGGCGAGTTGAGCGCATGAAGCAGGATACGGCGGCCGATAGTACGCGTCCCAGGAGGGGGATGCTCTATCACTGCGGCTTTCTATGGCGCTTTATCCTTTTTGCCCTGCCCTTCTGGTCGGCGGAGCATAAATGGAGGAACCGGGGCCGTCTGGCGCTGATCGCGGCCCTGACGGTTGCGCAGGTTGCGGTTCAGGTCGGCCTGAATTCCTGGTCGGCGCGGCTTTACAACGCGATAGAAGGCCGTCACCTCGAAGCGTTCCTAGAGCTAATCGTGACCTTCGTGCTCCTGCTTCTGGCAAGCATCCTCGTGTTCTCCATAACGCTTTATACCAAGCGACGCCTGCAATTTGCCTGGCGTGTCTGGATCACCAAAAACACGTTATCGGTCTGGATGGCGCAAGGAAGACACTATCAGCTCGGCCTGATCGTGGGCGAGCACGACGACAATCCGGACGGGCGAATCGCCGAAGATATTCGCGTAACAACCGAGTCGGCCGTCGATCTGGGCCAGGCCTTGTTCTACTGCATCCTGCTCTTTGGGACATTCGTCGCCGTGCTGTGGACGCTCTCCGGTGTCATCCACGTGGAAATCGGCGGGACGGTCGTTCCCATCCCTGGCTTCATGGTCTTCGTCGCCCTTACCTATTCGGCGATCGGCACCAGCCTGGCGCTATGGGCGGGGTTCCCGTTGGTCGGCGCCTCCAATCTGCGGCAGACGGTGGAAGCCAATTTCCGGTTTGGCCTGGCGCGTGCCCGGGAATATTCGGAAAGCATTGCCTTGATCGGCGGCGATACCGATGAGCGAACGCATCTTCAGGAGTTGCTGCGTGGCGTGAGACGGGGCTGGGAGCGCCAGACCTATGGTTTGGTGCGCATCATCGTGTTCACCACGGCGTACGGCGTGCTGGCAAACCCGTTTCCGCTTCTTGTCGCGGCGCCGCGCTATATCATGGGGCTGATCTCGCTCGGCACGCTGATGCAGATGGCGCAGGCGTTTTCGCAAGTCACCGCCGCGCTAGCGTTTCCTGTCGACAATCTTTCTGGCATCGCCCTATGGCGGGCCTCCGTCGAACGCGTGATGGCGCTGCAGGATGCACTGGGCGGGCTCCAGGAGAAACTCGGCGAGAACCGCATCGAGGTGAGGCATGAGGGCGATTCGCTGCATTTCGACCGCGTGCGCGTGATGGAGCACGATGCGGTGCCGTTGATGCACGAAATAACGGCCGAGATCCGCCCAGGCGAACATGTGCTGATCGAAGGCAAAACGCCGATCTGCCACAAGCTCATTCTCGCCGTTGCAGGGCTTTGGCCATGGGGCGCCGGAAAAGTGACGCTGCCCGCGGGCGCGAACATCTTCATTGCCACTGACCGGCCCTATTTGCCCGTGGGTTCTCTGGGCGAAGCCGTTTGCTACCCGATGACACTTGGCGTGTGCGTGCCGGACGACATCAATTCGGCGTTGAGTCGCGTGGGCCTGGGCGATTGGGCCGGGCATCTTGGCGTGGTGGAGAATTGGGATTCGGTGTTCTCCGTGGCGCAACAGCAAAGGCTTAGTTTTGCGCGCATGCTGCTTCATCGGCCCGACTGGATTTTCCTGTCGGAGGCAACGAATGCGCTCGATGCAGCGGCCCAGCGTGAAATGGCCGAGTTGCTGGTCAAGGAATTTCCGTCGGCAACAGTTGTGGCCGTTGGTCGAGTCGGATTGTTTGACGGATTTTTCCAGCGCGTGCTGCATGTGGAGGCAGAGACCGCGTCCGGGTAATGTCACGCATAATGGAGCGGCGTAGCCTTCGGCAAAACGCGTGTTGCGACGCATATTTGGGGGAGTGGCCCGTGGGATCTGCTGGAACTGATAGTGAAGCTGTGCCGGGGCCCCCCGTGCCTTCCGTCCTGGCGCTGCCTGCATCGTTCAAGTGGGGCGTCTCCACCGCGGCCTATCAGATCGAGGGGGCTGCCGCAGAGGACGGCCGCGGACCCAGCATCTGGGACCTGTTCGGTCGACAGGCGGGCCGTATTGCCAATGGCGATACCGGCGATGTGGCGTGTGACCACTACCATCGCTACCGGGAAGACGTGGCGCTGATGCGGCGCCTTGGCGCGCAGGTCTACCGGTTTTCCGTGGCCTGGCCGCGCGTGCTGCCGCAAGGGCGCGGCCAGGCCAACAGCCTGGGCCTCGACTTCTATGATCGTCTGATCGACGAGCTGCTCCGCAACGGCATAGAGCCCTGGTTGTGCCTGTATCATTGGGATTTGCCGCAGGCGCTGGATGATCTTGGCGGATGGCAGAATCGCGATATCGCTCTTTGGTTCGCCGACTATGCCGCCCTGATGGCGCGCCGCTATGGCGACCGGGTTCAGCATTTTGCCACTTTCAACGAACCCAATGTGTGCACGCTGTTCGGCTACGGCATGGGCTGGAATGCCCCCGGCATTGCCAACCGGCGGAGTTTCCTGCAGGCGGCTCACCATGTGAATCTCGCGCATGGCGAAGCGGTCCGCACCCTCAGGGCGTTGGCGCCGGGGGCTCTTCTCGGCGCCATCTATAATCGGCAAATCTGTCTGCCGATAAGCGCCGCGCCGCAGGACGCGGTGGCGGCCGGTATCCTGGACGCATGCTGGAACCGGCTTTATGCGGACCCGCAATGCCTCGCCGAATATCCGCCCGAACTGGCCGAAGGTTTGCAGGAATTCGTGCAGCCGGGAGACATGGCGCGCATCGCCCAGCCGATCGACTGGTTCGGCCTGAACCACTATTGCCCGATTTATGCGCGCGCCGATCAGGGCCCGCTTGGTTTTGCCTGGGCCGATGCGCCGACTGATGGCCCCCTGACCGGCGTGGGCTGGCGCATCGACCCGGAAGCGTTCCGCAACGAAGTGATCGCGTCGCACCGGCGCTACAAGCTTCCGGTTTACATTACGGAGAATGGCTACGGAGCACATGAGACGCTGGATGAAGCGGGCGGGGTGAACGATGGCGGGCGCATTGCCTATCTTGCCCTCTATACCAAGGCGCTGGAGGAAGCTGTTGCTTCCGGCGCGGATGTGCGTGGCTATTTTCTCTGGTCGCTTCTCGATAATCTCGAGTGGGGCGCCGGCTTTGCGAGCCGCTTTGGAATCGTCTACGTCGATTACGCGACCCAGAGGCGGGTTCCCAAAGCGTCCTTCGATTGGTTTGCGGAGTTGATCCGAGCGCAGCAGCCTCGCGATCACGCGTGATGGGCCCGGAGAACGGGACGATTACGGGATGATCGAGGGCTGGGTTACGCGTGATGCCAATTCGCTGCTGCAACCCATGCAGCCGGTGGCATTTTCCAGATCAGTGCCGCAAGACGCACTCCCGACGATCGAAATCGACGATAGCCGGACCTTTCAGCCAATCGAAGGCTTCGGGTTTGCGCTGACGGGCGGCAGTGCGTATTTGCTGGCGGGGCTTGCGGCGGCAGACCGCGCGGACCTGCTGCAGGAGCTGTTTGGTCTGACCGATGCTTCGGTCGGGCTGAGCTGTCTGCGACTGAGTATCGGCGCCTCTGATCTCGGCCGGAGGGATTTCAGCTATTGGGGTCTGCCTCGCGGAACGGTGAACCCTGACCTCGCGCGCTTCAATCTTTCCGCCGGTGACCGGGAGGTCGTTCCCGTGCTGCAGGAGATATTGCGGATCAATCCGGCTGTGAAGATCATCGCTTCGCCGTGGTCGGCACCGCCGTGGATGAAGACCAACGGCAGCTACGTGGCAGGAAGGCTGAAGCCGGAAAGTTATTCGGCGTATGCACGATACTTCGCGAAATACCTGGAAACGATGCGCGGGCATGGCATTCACGTCAGCGCGGTGACACCCCAGAATGAGCCGCACAATCCGAAGAACGAGCCGAGCATGGTGATGACCGCCACGGAACAGGCGGATTTCATCAAGGGATACCTTGGACCGGAATTGCACAGCAGCGCACCCGAAACAGAAATACTCTGCTGGGACCACAATTGCGACGAACCGGATTATCCCCTCACGGTGCTGGGGGACGCAGAGGCGCGCGCCTATATCGGCGGCGTTGCATGGCATTTGTACAGCGGATCGCCGGAGGCGATGTCGGAAGTGAGGGCGCAGTATCCAGAGAAAAAAGTGTACTTCACCGAACAATGGGTTTCCGCACATGACGATTTCATGGGCGCACTGCGCTGGCATACGAAGAATGTCTTAATCGGCACCCTGAGAAACTGGAGCCGTACCGCGCTGGAGTGGAATCTTGCCTCTGATCCCAGGCACGCCTTGCACACGCGCCGCGGCGCCGTGGGCGCCCTGGGCGGCATTACCATTGGGGCCACAATGAAGCGCCACCACGGCGCCGTGGCCGGCTTTACCGTCGGGGCCACAATCAAGCGAAATCCCGGATATTATCTGATGGCGCACTCGGCGAGGTTTATCCGGCCGGGGTCGCTGCGGGTTCATTCAAGCAAGGTGGATCAGCTACCCAACGTGACTTGTCTGACGCCTGATTCGCGGATGGTGATGTTGGTCATGAATGACGCCGATGGTGCAAGGTGCTTTCGCGTTCAGCACCGAGGCGCTTACGCAACGCTCGAGCTGGGGACGGGTGATGTCGCGACGCTCCGGTGGAACGTGGCAACGGCGGTGGCCCAGAGCGAGAAAGCTGGGGCCGGCCGAAACACATAAAAGTCTTAGGCGAGGACGGGTGCGAATCGTTCCCACTCCATGGTGCCGGGCGGCTTCAACGTGATGTCATAGGTCACCCGGTTGATCCCGCGCACCTCGTTGATGATGCGGTTGTTGAAGCCTGCAAAAAAGCCATGCGGCATTGTCGACCGGCCGCAAAGCGAGGAAGCTCCCTCTAGCGAGGAGACGGAGTGATGACGGCACGCAAGATGCGGCTCGGTTTGTCGATACGCGGCCACGGTTATCACCCGGCCGCCTGGCGCCATCCCGATGTGCCGGCCGACGGCACGCTGCACGTCGAGCACTATGTACGCAGCGCCCAGATCGCCGAGCGGGGCAAGCTCGATATGATCTTCTTTGCCGACGGTGCCGGCATTCGTCAGGGAGATAATCCGCGCGGCTCGCTCAGCCGGACCGGCCGGGACATGGTCGAGCTGGAACCGATGACGTTGCTGCCGGCACTGGCCATGGTTACCCGGCATGTCGGTTTGGTGACGACGGCCTCCACCACGTACAACGAGCCGTACAACCTCGCGCGCAAGTTCGCCACGCTGGACCTGATCAGCAAGGGCCGCGCCGGCTGGAACGTGGTGGCGTCGTGGTCGGAGCTCGAGGCCCAGAACTTCGGGCTGGAGACGACGCTGGACTACGACACGCGCTACGCCCGTTCCGCCGAGTTCGTCGAGGTGGTCAAGGGGCTGTGGGACAGCTGGGACGACGGCGCCCTCGTGTTCGACAAGGCGGCCGGCCGGTACTTCGACGAAGCCAAGATGCATGTGCTGGATCACCAGGGGCGGTTCTTCAAGGTGCGCGGTCCGCTCAATGTCGCTTGCATGCCGCAGGGCCATCCGGTGATCGTGCAGGCCGGCGCGTCGGACCAAGGGCGGGAGCTGGGCGCCGCCACCGCCGAGGTCATCTACGCGGTCAGCGGCTCGCTCGACGGCGCGCGCGCCTACTATGCCGACGTGAAGGGGCGGATGGCGAAATACGGCCGCGAGCCCGACGACCTGAAGATCATGCCGGCGCTTTGTCCGGTCGTCGGCCGCACGCGCGCCGAAGCGCAGGCGAAGTACGACGAACTGCAGGCCTTGATCGACCCGCTGGCCGGCCTCGGCTCGCTCTACAGCTCGTTCGGCGACCTG
>Ga0193729_1000645_pt1 | contig 18348 bp, 8 predicted proteins | sample U1c2metaG_FD_143036 | JGI IMG/M metagenome (GOLD analysis project Ga0193729, IMG submission 143036) | Soil microbial communities from a riparian zone of the East river system, Colorado, United States - U1c2 | ecosystem: Environmental > Terrestrial > Soil > Riparian zone | place: USA: East River...
CTCGCGCGTCACCGTCAAGCTTGGTCAAAATGATTCCGGTGATTTCCAGAGCATCGTTGAAGTGAGTTGCCACGCTGACGGCCTGCTGGCCCGTCGCAGCATCGAGAACAAGTAGAGTTTCCTGCGGTTGCAGAAATTCCTTGAGCGCCTTCAATTCCTGAATCAACGCTTCATCGATTTCCTGCCGCCCCGCCGTATCGAAAATGTCGATGCCTGGCGCGCCCGGCGGTCGCGCTCTACCAACTGCGACGGCCGCGGCGCGTCGAACATTTTTCTCGCCCGGGTCGGGAGTATAAACCGGCACCTCGATTTGGTTTCCAAGTGTCGCCAATTGCTCAATCGCCGCCGGTCTTTGCAAATCGCACGCGATCAAAGCCGGCGCATGACCCTGCTTTTTCAAAAAGAGCGCGAGCTTGGCCGAGGATGTCGTCTTACCGGAGCCATTGAGCCCGACGATCAAAATTCGGCCTGGTCTCTCAAGATTGAGTGGCGCGGCGTCGCCTCCGAGTAAGGCGGAGAGCTCATCATGGAAAATTTTTACGATTTGCTGACCCGGCGTGATGCTGCGGAGAACGGTTTCGCCGAGCGCCTTTTCTTTTATGCGGGCAATGAATTTTTTGGCGACTTGAAAATCGACATCCGCTTCGAGCAGAGCCAGGCGCACGTGACGCAACGCGGCGTCGATGTTTGATTCGCTGATCGTGCCGTGCCCGCGGAGCTCCTTGAAAATCTCCTGAAGTTTATCGCTAAGTTGCGGGAACATCGTAAGACCTAACAACTGTTTCGCGCGAAGTGCGGGTAGCGCACGCGTCTCGCGTGCTGGCGAGCGCGTCCTCGCGATCGCGAACTTTCCTTAAGGCACCATTCGCAGACAAAATGCCGCACAACAAAAGATTGTTTCGGCGGGACGCCAAAACCAGCACGCGAGACGCGTGCGCTACCCAGAACATCATTGCGCGTTTATTTCTTCGGCGTCGGCACGGGTTTTGCAGGCGCGGGCGCCGGTGCGCCCGCGGCAGCCGCATCAATGCCGAAGGTCCAGTGCGCTTCGACCTTTTTGCCTTCCGATTTCGCGCTGACAATCACCGTGCACGAGTTGTCGCGCAATTTTTGCGTTACTTGGTATGAGGCCGTTCCGGTTTTCGGATCGTAACTTACCGGAACGACACCGAGTCCACTCACGCGCATTTGCACGCTGCCGGGTTCGATGGCGCCGACCCCGCTGAGGTTCGCTTTGATGAGGGGGAGCGCCGTGCGCACGGTTTCGCCGTCCGCTGGTTGGGTTGAGAGGTTAGCCGCGCCGACTTCCGCAACCGCGCTCGCGCCACCGCTGGATGTGCCGATCATCTTGACCGCGTCAACGAACACTTTCGGCTTGTTCGCTTCAATCGCATAACGACCCAGCGAATCGGCTGGGGAGGTAAAGGTGATGGGCTGACCGTAAACGGTAAACATCGCTTCGTAACCGGCATTTCGCGCAATTTCTTTGACGTGCTCGTTATAACTGCCGAAGGGCACCGCGAAACAATTCACTTTGATCCCAAGCCTCTGCTCGAGAAGTTGTTTGGAGCCGACCACTTCGTTCTGGACCCATTGCTCGTATTGGGGCCCGGTCAATTTCGTTCTCGTCCTCTTCCCACCGGGGGCAGCCAGCATGATGTTATGCCCTTCGCGCAAGTCTTGATGCGTTGCGGAGTGCGCCTGGATATCAACTCCGTTGTCCCGCATGTCGGCGAGTTGTTCCCACGTGATCGCCTCCCCGCCGCCCAAGCTGCCTCCGCGTACGCCTTCCGTATAAATGAACATCGTGAATGGATATCCAAATTTTTTCATGATCGGCCACGCGACCTCATATTGAGATTTCCAGCCATCATCGAAAGTAACAACGGCGGATCGCGGCGGTATATTTTTGTCGCCACGCTTCCAGGCGAGCAAATCTTGCATGCTGATTACGGTGATCCCGGCATCCTTGAGTTGTTTCATCTCCGCTTCAAACGCGGCCGGTGTGATCTCGGTGCCTGGATAACGAATCTTGTCGACCAAACGATGATAACAAAAGATGAGTGTCTGCGCCGTTTGATCGACAACGGGTTTGGTAATTTTTTTCGGCGACGGCGCTGCAGCTGCAACACCCGGGCCCGGACTGCCTCCGGCAGTCGCCTCAGCCGATTTCGGAGATGAAGTCACCGGCGCGGAACTCGTGGCCGGACTTGGATTTCTCTTGCACATTGAAAAATTCAACGCCAGGAACAAAGGCAGAATCGCTAATCGGATCGTCATAAAAGTGGTAAAGGCCTTTAAGTGCAGCAGCACAAAAAACAAGTGCTTTTTGTATGCGATCCCCGGGAAATAACTCGTTGGCAGGCGAAATCAAGACGCCCCCTTGGAGCTTGCTTTCGAAAAATTTTTTGGCGGAAAAGATATTTCTTGGTATTAACTAGGATGCCGCGCCTTATCAGCCGCGCTCTTGCCATTGCGTTCATCGCTTCATTGGCTGCCTGCACGACAGTGCAGACGAAAAACACGACCAAGACTTTTACGACCGTGGTGGTGGACGCGGGACATGGTGGGAAAGATAATGGCGCCTACCGCCGCTACGGGCCGCCGGAGAAGATCGTTGCTCTCGACGTTGCCCAACGTCTCGAGCGGAATTTGCGCGAATCGCAATTAAAAACAGTAATGACGCGATCTTCGGATGTGTTTATCCCATTGAATGATCGCGTCGCAATCGAGAATTCGCAGAAAAATGCCATCTTCGTCAGTATTCATTTCAACGATTCACGCCGACGCGGCGTTCACGGCTTCGAGACCTATTATCACTCAGGCACTTCAGCTGAGCTGGCGAATCGGATCCAATCCAAGCTGATGACGATCCCGCACTCGATGAATCGGGGCGTGCACACGGCGAATTTCCGCGTCTTGCGCCTCGCGTACTATCCGGCCGTTCTGGTGGAGTGCGGATTCTTGAGCAATCGGTCCGAAGGCAACCAGGCGCGCGATGCCGAATATCGCGAACTGCTATCGGAGAGAATCGCAGAAGCAATTGTCGAACAACGCTACGGGCCCGGTGTGTATCACGCGTCTCCCCAAGTAGCCGCCGCGCAGCCGCAACCGGCGAGCACCGGATCGGAGCCGATGCCACCCGCGGTCCATCATTAGAATTCTTTCCCGCGCTCCTCGCGCCCGATCGCGGCCAACACGATCAGCGCCACAAAAATTATGAGCGCAAAAAGCGCGAGCGCCTTCGCGTAATCGGGATGCCCGCTTGCGTCGCGAAAATGGTCGGCCAGCCGTGCCTCCACGACGGCCGTATTCGCGGCGAGCAAATTCCCGAGCTGATAGGCAAATCCCGGGAAAGTTCCGCGCAACTCGCCCGGTGAAAGCTCATTTAAATGCACCGGCACGATCCCCCATGCGCCTTGCACCATGAATTGCATGGCGAATCCGCCAATCACCAGCAGGGAAAAACTCGGCGAAAAAACCCACACGGGAATCAGAAGGATCCCGAACACCGCTGCAAAAATGATCGCGCGCCGCCGGCCCCATTTTTGCGAGAGATGACCGACAATCGTTCCGCCGCAGATTGCGCCAAACGCGTAAATGATCCCGGTCGCCGCCTTTTGCGTCACGCCGTAGTGCCGTTGTTCGCCCAGAAACGTTTGATACATGTCTTGGGTGCCGTGTGACATGGCGTTGAATGCCGTCATCAACAGGATCACGTAAAGAAAAAGAGCCCAGTGCCGCCTCACGACGGTCAGCACGTTTTTCCAGAAATCAGTCGGCGCGGTGCGCCGACGCAACCATGCTGGCGATTCCGGAACGCGCGCGCGGATGAAAATTACAAGGAACGCTGGAAGCACCCCCGCCACGAACAAACCACGCCAGCCGAAGAATGGAAACACCGCCCAGTAAACGACCGCTGCCAGCAGATAACCGAACGCGTAGCCCTGTTGCAGAATTCCAGAGAACAAGCCGCGCGCGGCGGTCGGCAACGTTTCCATCGCCAGGGATGCGCCCAGCCCCCACTCGCCGCCCATGCCGATTCCGTAAAGCGCGCGAAAAATCAGCAACCAGGTGTAGCTCGGAGAAAAAGCCGTGAGCAATTCCATGGCTGAAAAAAAAATGATGTCGACCATGAGCGGAATCCGCCGCCCGAACCGATCACCCAGCAACCCGAAGATGAACGCGCCCACCGGGCGCATCGCCAGCGTCAACGTAATGGCGTAGCTGAGCTTGGCGATGCTCGTGCCGAAATCGTGCGCCATCGCAGTAATTACGAAAGTGAGCAGGAAAAAATCGAACGCGTCCAATGCCCACCCGAGAAAGCAAGCGACAAACGTGTTGCGCTGATCGTGATTGAGCGATTTGAACAGCCGGATCGCTTCCATGCCTTATTTAATTCCTGATCTCACGATTGAGAAGTTCGGATTGCATTCCGGGGAGCGCAGCCCCCGTCCCGCGCCTCCGGAAGTGATCGCGCCCTCGCGATCACAGACTTTTCCGAACGGGAATTAGAGAAGATTGTTTCGGCGTGGGCGCCGAAACCAACACGCGAGGCACGTGTGCTCCCCAATCCGAGACGCCCAGCTTGTGCGCCAAACAGCCAAACAGGTAGGGGCGATTGACCGCAATCGCTGCGGGCGGTTCGGGTGAACCGACCCTTCCAGAATTCGCAGAAAAGAGAAAGCGCCGAGAGGATTCACGTCTCGGCGCTAACCTAACTGATCTCTTTTCTACCCGGGGAGATGGCGTTACTTCGTGCCGAACGTAAAGAGGATGGTTCCGTATTTCAGGTTGATGCGGAATGTATAGGTGGCGTTCGTGTCCAGATTGCTTGTGGCCATGTTGAAGATCCACTTGTCGGTGCTCCAGCGGAAGGCAACATCGGGGATATCATTAGTGGTGTTTTCGTTTACGCCGTTGACCGTGCCCCGCACCGCGCTCAACAGGGTTATCGAGCCGTTGCTGTTGCCAAACACCACCATCGGATCGGAGATGGGGTTGCCGTTGGCGTCGCACACCGTGAACTTCACCGGAACAGTACTGCCGCGCTTGAACACGCTGCTTCCGTCGGCATTGATTGGCTGCAAGATAACGCCTCCCGGGTTCGAACCACTGCAAGTCCCATACCCAATCGTTAGCGTCCCGTTGACCAACGGTGTGAAGTCATAGTTTGTCGCGCTGAGTGTACTCTGTGTCGGGGTAATCGTGTAACTCCCGGGAAGGGTAGCGCCGACGGCAGTGCCGGTGAAACCAGCGCTGCCGCTCACGACCGCCATCCCGTCTCCACAGGTGAAACCAGTGATCGTTACCGTGAAGGCGGTAAACGGCGCACCATTGTAAGTCTTGGACTTGTTATCGGCCGTCACCATTAGGTGCTTCTTGTTGACGATGAGCGTTCCGTTCGTGGGGGTGACGGTGTAGTTGGGGTTCGAGCCAATGGTCATTGTGATCGGGTACGGGCCCACATTAGAACACTGCACGGCCGTGGTCGACAGGCTATAGTTCAACGTGTCCCCGTTTACCGTGCCTGTCACCGTCGCCGTCAGGGCGGGGTTGGGGTCGCCATACGTCTTAGCCTTATTGTCAGCAGCCACTGAAGCAGCCTTCGGGTTGATATGCAGATTTCCGTCAGTCTTGCTCACGGTATAGTTGGGGTTCGAGCCAAGCGTCACTGTGATCGGGTAGTCGCCCACGCTCGAGAACTTCACCGCTGTGGTCGCCAGGCTGTAGTTCAATGTGTCCGCGTTTACTGTGCCTGTGATTGTCGCCGTCAACGTGGGATTGTCGTCCCCATAGGTCTTACCCTTATCGTCCGCAGCCATCGAAGCAGCCTTCGGGTTGATATGCAGATTTCCGTCAGTCTTGCTCACGGTGTAGTTCTGGTTCGAGCCGAGAGTGACCGTGATTGCGTAATCGCCCACGCTCGAGAACTTCACCGCTGTGGTCGCCAGGCTGTAGTTCAACGTGTCCCCGTTTACCGTGCCTGTCACCGTCGCCGTCAGCGTGGGGTTGTCGTCCCCGTAGGTCTTACCCTTATCGCCCGCAGCCACCGAAGCTGCCTTCGGGTCGATATGTAGATTTCCGTCAGTCTTGCTCACGGTGTAGTTGGGGTTCGAGCCGAGAGTGACTGTGATCGAGTAATCGCCTACGCTCGAGAACTTCACCGCTATGGTCGCCAGGCTGTAGCTCAACGTGTCCCCGTTTACTGTGCCTGTCACCGTCGCCGTCAGCGTGGGATTGTCGTCCCCATAGGTCTTAGCCTCGTTCTCAGCAGTCACACTCGCATCCTTCGGGTTGATATGCAGATTTCCGTCAGTCTTGCTCACATTGTAGTTGGGGTTCGGGCCGAGAGTGACCGTGATTGCGTAATCGCCCACACTCGAGAACTTCACCGTCGTGGTCGCCAGGCTGTAGTTCAACGTATCGCCGTTTACTGTGCCTGTGACCGTCGCCGTTAAGGTGGGGTTGTCGTCGCCGTAGGTCTTGGTCGTGTCGTCAGCAGTCACACTCGCATCCTTCGGGGTGATATGCAGAGTGCCGTCAGTCTTGCTCACATTGTAGTTGGCGTTCAAACCTAAGGTCACCGTGATCGGGTAATCGCCCACGCTCGAGAACTTCACCGCCGTGGTCGCCAGGCTGTAGTTCAACGTATCGCCGTTTACCACGCCTGTGACCGTCGCCGTTAAGGTGGGGTTGTCGTCGCCGTAGGTCTTGGTCGTGTCGTCAGCAGTCACACTCGCATCCTTCGGGCTGATATGCAGAGTGCCGTCAGTCTTGGTCACATTGTAGTTGGCGTTCAAACCTAAGGTCACCGTGATCGAGTAATCGCCTACGCTCGAGAACTTCACCGCCGCGGTCGCCAGGCTGTAGTTCAACGTATCGCCGTTTACCATGCCTGTGACTGTCGCCGTTAACGTCGGATTGTCGTCGCCGTAGGTCTTAGCCTTGTTCTCAGCAGTCACACTCGCATCCTTCGGGGTGATATGCAGAGTGCCGTCAGTCTTGGTCACATTGTAGTTGGTGTTCAAACCTAAGGTCACCGTGATCGAGTAATCGCCTACGCTCGAGAACTTCACCGCCGTGATCGCCAGGCTGTAGTTCAACGTGTCCCCGTTTACTGTGCCTGTCACGGTCGCCGTCAACTCGGGATTATCGTCGCCGTAGGTCTTAGCCTTGTTCTCAGCAGTCACGCTCGCATCCTTCGGGGTGATATGCAGATTTCCGTCAGTCTTGGTCACATTGTAGTTGGCGTTCAAAGCTAAGGTCACCGTGATCGGGTAATCGCCCACGCTCGAGAACTTCACCGCCGCGGTCGCCAGGCTGTAGTTTAACGTGTCCCCGTTTACTGTGCCTGTGACCGTCGCCGTTAACGTCGGATTGTCGTCGCCGTAGGTCTTAGCCTTGTTCTCAGCAGTCACACTCGCGTCGCGCTTGGTGATGGTGAAGTTCGCGCCCGCGTTGGTGATGTTGTAGTTGTCCAGCACGCCAGCCGGGGCGAGGGTCGCCGTAATGTGATAGGGACCACCTGCCACCGTCTCACCCGCTGCACGACTGTATGTCGCCGTCACGTTGTCCCCAGCCACAAAGCCGCTTCCACTGCCCGTCGTCACCGGATTAGGATCATTGTCGCCGTAGGTCTTGCTGTTGGGGTCCGTAGTCCAGGTGGCCGGACGCCCGTTGATGGTGAACTCCGCGCCCGCGTTGGTGACATTGTAATTGCTTAGCACGGCTGCCGGGCTCAGCGTGGCGGTAATGTGATAGGGGCCGCCCGTCACCGTCTCGCCTGCCGCGCGACTGTATGTCGCCGTCACGTTGTCCGTAGCTACGAAGCCGCTTCCACTGCCGGTAGTCAACGGGTTAGGATCGTTATTGCCATAGGTCTTGCTACTCGGATTCGTAGTCCAAGTGGCCGGACGTGCGTCGATGGTGAAGCTGGCGCCCGCGTTGGTGATGATGTAGTTGGAGAGTACGCCAGCCGGGGTGAGGGTCGCGGTGATGTGATAGGGGCCGCCCGCCACCGTCTCGCCCGCCGCGCGGCTGTAAGTCGCCGCCACGTTGTCCGTAGCCAGGAAGCCGCTTCCACCGCCCGTTGTCAGCGGATTAGGATCGTTATCGCCATAGGTCTTGCTGTTAGCATTCGTAGTCCAAGCGGCCGGACGTGCATTGATGGTGAAGTTGGCGCCCGCGTTGGTGATGTCGTAGTTGCTTAGCGCTGCCGAACTCAGCGTGGCGGCGATGTGATAGGGGCCGCCTGCTACCGTCTCACCCGCTGCACGGCTGTATGTCGCCGTCACATTGTCCGCAGCCAGGAAGCCGCTTCCACTGCCCGTTGTCAGCGGATTAGGATCCGCATCGCCGTAGGTTTTGCTATTTGGATTCGTAGTCCAAGTGGCCGAACGCGTATAGATGCTGAAGTCTGCGCCGGCGTTGGTGATGTTGTAGTTGGAGAGTACGCCAGCCGGGGCGAGGGTCGCGGTGATGTGATAGGGGCCGCCCAGCACCGTCTCGCCTCCCGCACGAGTGTAAGTCGCCGTCACATTGTCCGTAGTTACGAAGCCGCTTCCGCTGCCAGTCGCCAGCGGGTTAGGATCTGCGTCGCCGTAAGTCTTACTGTTGGGATTCGTTGTCCATGTCGCATTGATCTTGCTGATGACATCGGTGATCGTCGTAGCGGCAATGTTGTTGTAGTTGGCCGTGCCTGTAAAGGTCCAGGTGTCGCTCGCGTACGTCCCGGCGTTGGTGTGCACCGTGGTGCTGACGTCAACAGTGCCAACCGTGGCTCCCGTTTCGCCGTTCACACCGGTGATCGACGTGACGGTCGCCGTATGCGACTGGCCATCATACGGCAGGTTGTAAGGCGTAACCACAACCGTGGCGTTGGCCTTCGCAACTGTTAACGACGCGGTTCCGTTGCTGGCAGCATAGGAGGTGTCGCCTGCAAAGCTGGCCCCAACGCCCGACGCGTACGTTCCGGCGTTAATCCCAGAAAGGCTGACGCTGCTAAGCGTAGCCACGCCGCTGCCGTTGGTGGTCGCACTCCCGACAGGTGTGCCGTTGCGCGTGAAGCTGATGGTCTTGCCGCTGACGCCTGAGGCGCCCGAGGTCAGCGTCGCGGACAAGGTGACGCTTCCGCCGTAAGTGCCCGAGGCTGTGGCCACCGTGAGGGTCGATGGCGAGGGGGTCGGCGTAGGTGTTGGCGTCGGCGTTGGTGTAGGTGTAGGCGTTGGCGTTGGCGTTGGCGTAGGTGTAGGCGTTGGCGTCGGTGTGGGCGTGGGGCTCGTGTAATCCACGAGAAGGACAGGCCCTTGTGTCTTATCAGTTGAAGTATTCGCTTGCGTTGAGCCGTACGTGACGTCGGTATTGCTTGCAGCAATTCCAGGATCACTCACGCGCCAACCGAAATTGGTGAACGTGCCGGCTACGAACGCTGCAACATCGCTGGTAACATCCCAACGCATCAAGCTGGGGGCGGCCGTCACCGTCTGAGAGTTGGTGGGGCTCCCGGCGACAGCCGGTTGATTGTTCCAGGTGATGCTGGTGTCGGTCCAATTGGCAGTCAGGCGATGCACATTATGGGTTCGGTTCAATGCGCTGCCACCCTCCGCGGAAATGCTCATTCGGAGCTGGGTGGAATTGATGGTTCCGGAAATCCCGGAAAGGTCGAAACGGAGAAACGTCCGCTGCTCGTCAGTGCCGCTTTTCTTGGCTACAATGAGCGTGGTTCCCGCGGCGTTCTGGACAGTGGTTGGATTCTTTAGATCGACATAATTATCTGCCAAAGCGCCGATGACCACGGCACGGGCGACATCAAAACTCAGGGTCTGGGTTGGGGTTGTCGGGAAGGTCGCGCCGCTGCAGGGCCCATTGGCGTTAGCCTCATAAAGCTTCACCTGCCAAATGCCGCTGGGACCTGAGGACGGAACAAGGAAAGAATCCTGCAGTGTGTTTGGTTCAAATTGGGCGGTCTGGACAACAGTGTTGGATGGGTTCACCCACTCGACCTTGTAGCATCGGTTTCCGCTTTGTCCGTTGAAGGCTGCGCCAAGATAGACTGTTGCGCCCCAGGCGAAGGCGTCGCGTTTGATCGTCCGTCCAGAATTCTCATACAATGTCCCGGTAACGTTATCGGTAAAGTAAACATCCGCCTGCATCGCGGACTGCGCGCCGACAGCAGTTACATGGAACTGCACACCGAGGTGCCGCAGCTCTACGATGAAGTACGGGTCAACGACGAACTCGCCGTTTGCGTCGGCGGTGACAGTGGTCCCGTATTCCCATCGTTGGGTCTCATTGTCAACGGCATAAAGATAAACGGCTTCGTTAGCTATCCAGCCGGACCCGCTCAGTATAACTGGCTCATCTGGGTAATAATCATCCCTGTCAGTCCAGATGCGCGCCGGGTTAAAGAGGGCCATGCCCATGAACAGGTTGTTCGTGTCCGCGCCACCGGAGATAAGGATCTTCTTGTCGCCGGGAAGTTCCGTGGCGCTCTGACCGCTGCGCGGCAATATGCTACTGCCGGGAACCGACGTTTCGTCGAACGCGGTGAAAAGTGGACTGGGAGGAACAGCATTCGCGTCGTAAAGACCAGCCACGTCAGACCCGAGCACGAGAATTTTTCCGTTCACCATGAGCGTGGCGCTGGATGCAGCTACGTCCAGGTTACCCTTGGGCGTGATCGTGTCGGTCACGGGATTGAACTCGTCGATTGTGTTTCCTGTATCCCCTTCGAAGAAAACCAGACGCGTGTCGCTGAGCTCGAGCGCCCAGTGGCCGGTGCGCGCTGCCGACATCGTTGCCGCTTCAAGCGTGAACTTTTGATCGGAAGGAGTGAACAATTCCATCGAACCTGTGTTACCACCGGCGAGCAAAACGCTGTCGTCGGTAAACAAAGTGGCAGTGTGCCCACTGCGTGGGACATTCAGGTTCCAAAGCGTTGGGGAAAATAATTCCGTGGTAGGATCAAATATCTCCGCGGTGCCAGCGGCTTCACCGCCGGCAATGAGCACTGTGCCGTTATTCAGAAGCGTAGCGGTGTGACGCGCGCGCGCCGCGCTCATCATGGACGCGAGCACCCGGAAGCCAGCGTCAGGATTTGCAGGATCAAAAATTTCTGCGGATGACAATGGGGCGATGTCGCCTGTGCCACCGGCCACAAGCACGCGGCCATCGGCCAGACGCGTCGCAGTGTGATCCACGCGCGCGGTGGTGAGCGTTGCGCTAGCGGTGGAGGTTTGCGTTTCAGGGTCAAAGATTTCGGAAACGGCGACGATATTGCCGGTGTTGTCGCGTCCACCGGTGATCAAAACGCGACCATCGGACAGCGCCGTCGCGGCGTGTCCTATGCGCGGAACAACAAGAGAATCGAGTTGCTCCACTTGATGAGAACTTGAGGCGCTAACGAATGTTGCTATTGCCAGTGTGGCGCTGGCGGTCAGAAACGCGAAAAACCGGCTGCCTGCTTTACTTGCTTTAGAAGTTGTTTTCATTTCTCTAATTTTACTTTCCTAACAATTGTTAGGGGAATTGTTAGGGGTTGTTGGAGGAGTTGTAAGGGGAGGGATTAGGGTTGATTACCCGAGCGGCTCGCGACTGCGGCTCCGCTTCTTCGTCGCAGGTCGCGCTTTCGCGCGACCTGCGCGTTGATTGCTCTGGGAGAACATTTCTCACCTACTATTACGGAAACGGTGGGGCGAAGTTCTCGAAAAAGAGTAGGTTCCTAACGAAATTCGAGTGAATTGGTTGTGCAGTTCGAGCACTTGCGCTTTCAAATGGCGCGCAGTCTCGCTGGTCCTAACTAGTTGTAAACGGGAAAATGCTGATTTCTTATCGGGGAGAATCCCTGATTTTTCAGGACGGGAATCCCCTAGGGGAGCGCATCGTTTCCTGGGGGATTAACCACGAATCCGCCTTCGTCCCGCAGTTGCGGGACTACGGCGCGACACGTGGACACGAATGAGGCTTCGCCTCGCGTGATTCGTTAACTGTTCGACGTTACATCGTAGCGTCTTCCAAATCGCCAGTTGTAGCCGGGATCGGTGCTCCCGGCCGCGCGAGATCCCGCCGCGGCGAAAAGCATCGAACCTACTACATAGGCGGCCGGACAAACGCCTCTACAAGGTCAAGCGCGCTGGGAATTGTAGGGCGTTTGATTCGTTCGCTCCCGCTCATCCGGCCTCCGGCCTGCCCGTCTATGTCGCTCGGCGCCCGCCGGCTCCATTCTCTGAAACGCCATCGCCTTGGCGTCTGACACAGACGCCCTACAACAGATGTCCTACAATTTCCGTCATCAGGCGGCCCGGAAAGGGAGGACTTTCTTTTTCTTCACGACTGAGAGCTCGCTCTTTTGCGGCGGCAGGAAGTTTTCCTCCACATATTTAGTGGCGCGATCAACCAACTGCCGCCCGGAATTCAGGCCGAGCTTGCGTTTGATGTTTTCGCGGTGGGTCTCGATCGTTTTCACGCTCAGATTCACGGCGTGGGCGATTTTCTTCGTGCCAAGTCCGGAGCCGATCAATTGGAAAACGTGCATTTCGCGGTCAGACAAATTGTCGATGGTGGGGAGGTTTACTGAAGCGCGCTTTTGTTGCGGGGTTTCCAGCGATTTTTGGAACGCGCGCATGGCCAAATCCCGGCTGACATAAATCTGACCGCGCAAGACATCGCGAATGGCGGCTACCATCTCTTCCTTGGCCGCCTTTTTCATCAGATAACCATTCGCGCCCGCGCGCAGCGCTCGCTCGGCGAAAATGGCTTCCTCAAACGCGGAATACACCAGGATCAGAAGGATGGGGTACTCCGCCTTGAGCGCCTTGACAAATTCCAAGCTGTCGCCGGTGCCCAGCCGCAGCGCAGTCAACAGCAACTGAGGTTTGCATTCTGCGATCTTGCTTCGCGCACCCGGAATGCAGTCCGCTTCGCCGCAGGCAATCATGTCCGGCTGGCCATTGATGAAAGCGACGATTCCGTGGCGAAGCAGTGGATGCTCGTCCACGACGAGGATTCGGGTTTTTGCGACGTGTTCTCCTGGCGGAGCGATGCTGTCTGTTGCGTGTGCTTTCGGGATCTCCATTAGGAAAGGACTGCGACTAGCAAGCCAGTATGCGTGTGTGAATTGGTTGTGTAGCTCACGAATCTATGGTTCGATCCCGTGCGAGTTTTTTCGCCAATCGCAGATTAATTGTAAAGAAAAAAATGTGACTTTTCCGCAACGTTGCGGTTGTCCTGTCTGGGGAGCGCGCGTGCGCGCCGCGGTGAGGGGCTTGACGAAGAATTCTACCGAAATGCAGACAGCATACAGTTTACATCCGCGCCCGGATCCAACCAACCTATGAAACGAAAGGCCCCGTTCCAAAGGCAGCTTGCGGGGCAAGCGCGTCACTTCAATTGTGCTTGAGCACGGCGCAGATTGTCGGCTGCGCCTTTCAACTCTGGCTTGAGACGCAGCGCTGTTTCGAATTCCGCGATGCTCTCCTGGGCCTTCCCGGATGCGAGGAGGGCCAATCCCAGATTGTAATGAACCTCCGCACCATTGGGATTCAACCGCAGCGCCTCGTGAAGTTGATCAATGGCCTCCGGGAATCTGCCCAGCCGCCCCAGCGCGATTCCAAGATAGTTCCGAATGTTTGCGTCTTTTGGTGCCAACTGTGACGCACGCCGCACTTCATCGTACGCGGCTGCGTTACGGTTCTGCTTCCACAGTGCCAGAGCCAGCTGCGCGTGCGCTTCGGGCGCGTCCGGCTGTGAACGGATTGCCGCTTGGTAATACTCGATGGCTTCTGGCAACTGGCCTTGGTGGTAACGGGTAACGCCCATATTCACCAGGACCTCGTAGTGATCGCGCTGGACTTGCAGGGCCTTCTCAAAATGCGCCGCGGCTTCATCGTACCTGCCGCTATTGTCCATGGCAATCCCCAGGCTGTTTTCTATGATAAGATTAGGCGGAGTGACCGCGAGCGCGTGCTTAAACAAGGTGAAGCTGTCACTCCACAGATGAATCTGCGCGTTCGTAAGAGTAGCAAGAACCAGTAGAACCACGCCGGCTATCGCTGCGCTGAGCGACGGCGCAACGCGTCGTGTTTTGGCGATGTCCGCTAACCCGAACACGACCGCAATGAATAAACCGATTGACGGAATATAGAAGTAGCGGTCCGCCATGGTTTGCCCGCCGACCTGAACGAGTCCGATAACCGGAACGAGTGTTCCCAGGAACCAAAGCCAGCCTACGATGAGGTAAGGTCGGATTTTCCGTTGAAAAAGGCAGGATGCCATAATCCCAATCAGCAGGAACGCTGCACCGATGATCTGCCAGGCCGGTATGCCGATCGGCGTGAACGGATAATAGACAGCCATATCGTGCGGCCAGAACGTGAGCAGTAAGTATTTCACATACGAGACAAGCACGTTCAACAGTCGTAACGCAAAAGGAACATCTGTGAATGTGCGCACAGCGCCTCCATGAGACTGCGCAAAAAAAGTGATGACGCAGGAAGCAGCTACAATGGCAAAGAGCGGCAGTTTCTCGCGCAGCAGTGGCGCAATCGAAACGAGGAAGTTCTTCCGGCTTGTCGATTGTGACAGGCGGCGCAACGGCCAGTAGTCGAGCAGCAACATTACAAAGGGCCAGGTCACCAGCATCGGTTTGGCCAGCAGGCCCAGCGTCAGGGTTAGGCCAGTCCAAGCATACCACTTTCGTGAGTGCCCCTCAGCATAGTGTGTGTAAGAGATGAGCGAAAGCAGCCCGAAGAATGTCGAGAGCGTATCTTTGCGTTCAGCCGCCCAGGCGACCGACTCCACGTGCAACGGATGAAGCGCAAAAAGCGCTGCCACCAGCGCGCTTGGCCATCGAGCATGTGTCGTTCGCGACAGAAACCAGAAGACAAGCAATGTGTTTGCCAAATGAGTCAGTGCGTTAACCAGCAGGTGGCCACCTGCGTTCATGCCGAAGAGTTGGCTGTCGATCATATGTGCAATCCATGTCAGTGGATGCCAGTTTCCCTCGTGAAAAGTGGTGAATGCCCAAGCGAGTCCCGCGAGCGTAACTCCGCAATTCACCATTGAGTTGTCCTTGATATACCAACCGTCATCGAGAGTGATGAACTGATGCCCGATCACTTGCGCGTAAATCCCAAACGTCATTACCGCCAGCCCGAAAAGGATGAGGAGATCGGGTCGCCCGAAGGTTGTAGAATGCTTGAGCGGCATGGCGTTTTATCTCTTGGCTGCGGTAGACCCACCAGCTTTTCTCTTTTGCACTGTTCGTTTGCCCATGCCGTTTGCGAGACTACCAGACCGCGGACAATCGGCCAACCGACACGGGGGGATGAGTCCGCGGAAAGAATTGGCCGATCGCTCCGCTTCGCCTCGCTGCTGGGAAAGAAATGCCGAATGACCTAGGCGATTCCCCCACCCTGGCCTATCGGACGTTCCGTTGTTGAAGTTGTTATCGATCCTGTCACAACGATGCGCTACTTGAACCCTTTGAAGTGGTCACGCCTGGCGTACAAGCTAAAAGTGGCCGTTCAACGAACGGCCACTTTTATCCAAGCTTCTTAGCGAGGTCGGAAACGCTTAACGGATTAACTCATCAGGAAGCGTCGCGCCATACCAAGCACGCCTAGGGCCGCGCCGAGCAACATTACCGTGGTGCCGCCATCGGGAACCGCAGTGCCGTTTGCCGAGAATGAGAAGTTTGTGCGTGTTCTCCCGCCCGAACTCTGGGTTGTGAAACTCCAGTCCATGCTCGTTGGGTCGAACCCGTTACCGCTTACAATTCCGGTTCCCGTTATGTGAAGGGTGCCTGCATTCCGAGTCACGATAGTCGACGTAAGGAGATCGAAGCTGAAACCACCCACACTCCACAGACCTGGAGTGGGCGTAGATGGAATGAAGATCCAGGGTTGCGCCATAGTCGCTTGCGTCCCCGGAGCGATCCCGGCGAAATCGCCAGTACCGCTAGTAACACTGCTAAAGCCGGCGTTATGAAATACATCGAACCAAGTGACCACCCTGGTTGCCGTTGCCAAGGAGTTTGTGTCAAAGTGGACTTCACCAGCGAATTGGATATCTCCGTTTATTGCAGTGGCCTGAGCTTGTTGACTGAAAACCGCGCAACTGAGTACGCCGGTCGCCAAAACCGCGAGAAATGTCTTTGATAAACTTTTCATGTTTTTTATTCCTTGGGTTGATTGACCTTGCCGCACATATGAGCACGTCGGATGCCAACTGTCATCGAGTTGATGTAAGTGATTGGTGATTAGTAGATTGCGAATTGTGTTGAGATTGGGACACAATCGATGAAAACGTAAGGATTTCCGACACTCGATTCTATACCAATTACCTAAGTTACTGATTAGCAATTGAATACATGTAGATTTTTCAAATTAGCGATTCCGACGTTCTGAGCCATGAAACCAAATAATGGATCGCATTTCAAGTGCTTCAGACCCAGCGCCCAGCCAATCTGGCCACCGTTTCCACGAAGACGATCACGCGAGAAGCGGTCGGATCTACTGTGATGCTAAGGGCGCAGTGTTGTGGATTGCAAAGCCGCACGTGTGTTGAGACCTGGGACAAAAGATAAAAGACGTAAGGATGTCCGACGCTCGTAAGAATTTCCGACACTCGATTTCCGGACGAGTTCTGTTCAACCTAAAATCAGGAAAGAACAATCCTCGTGAAATCAATCCACGCATATTCTCGCGATCACATTATTTAGCCTGCTGCCTGTGACACTTCACGCCCAAGGCACACCAAAGGAGAAGACGGTCGCACCCGCCGGAGCCGGCAAACAAACAGACGTTTAGCATGTCCATTTCACCAAGGCCCCTCTCGGCAAACCCCGTCAGTTAGGCGATTGGCTCAAAACGCCGGATCCGAAGGCGCCGATGCCAGGACACTTTGTTGTTCTTCGTCATCAAGAAGGCGACGCATGGGACTACGTGGTCATTACGCATCTCGGCATAAAAACCGTGGAAGCTCCGGACAATCCCGCGCCTCCAGACAAGCGCGATCTGAGTGATTGGCACAACGATACTTTTGTGAACGGCCCATCCTTGGGATGAGTTTACCCGGGTCATGGGCATTGAGGGCGACGCCGCAGGCAAGACTGCCGGCTCAGTTTACGCTGTTTCCGCAATTCGCTTTTCGGAAGAAGTTCGTGATTGCACGGGCGCGATCGCCAGTTGAGGTGACGGCGATTGACGCCAATCGCCCCTATCCATGTTATATTGCGTCCGTGCGCTATCTGGTAAAAGGTCGAGTGAGAATGGGAAAAGAATCCGCACTTCTGCGCGCGATCGATCAAGGCACGCTCGGAAACGGCTCCATCGCCGGCGACGAATACCTTTACGACATGGAACAGGCGCGCTTAAACCAAACGGGCGTGGCGCAGTGGGTCGAGACCTGTTTCTGCGATCCGCCGCTCGCGGAGGAACGGCCGTACTGGGAAGAGTATTTCGAGCTTCTTAGTGTCAGGGACGCGCACTCGCGCCGGAGTTGTGGGCACGAAAATGGAACGGAGCCACGGGCGTGTTGCAACTGCGATTGCACTAAAAAGCTCGAGGAAAAACTGCGAACTCAAGGCACATGTCGCGGTCACAGAAGAGCGATTTCTAGATTGCCTCTACAGCTTCGTCGCCCGTCGCGCTATCAGACGCAATTCGTCTTTCGTCATTTGGGCTTCGTCCTTGGTCGGGTCTTGTTCATTGCGAGTACGAGCACGGGTTTGGCCCAGAACACATCTACGCATCATGATGCGTCAATTTGTTCCTTGATCAAGCGGGGAAACGTCGTTTAGTTCCCGAACAATCATGTCGTCCTCCGATTTGCATCCGCTGGAATCGCTTTTGCGCGAACGCATCGTCCTGCTCGACGGCGCCATGGGCACGATGATCCAGCGTTACAAACTTTCTGAGGCCGATTATCGCGGAAAACGGTTTCGCGATTGGAGAGGTAAAGATCTCAAGGGCAGCCTCGAGCTTCTTCTTCTGACGAAGCCGGAAGTCGTCGAGGAAATCCACACGCAATACCTCGAAGCCGGCGCCGACATCATCGAAACCAACACGTTCAGTGCGACCACCATCGGGCTGCACGATTTCCTTTTTGCCGGCGAACCGCAGAGTGGTCGCAAGAATCAGAAATTTTTCCAGCGCGTCGTGGACGATCCCGATCTTCGCGCCCTCGTGCGCGAGATGAATCTGGCGGCCGCTAAAATTGCCCGCGGCACTGCGGAGCGCGTTGCGAATCAAACCGGAACTCGCCGGTTTGTTGCTGGATCGATGGGGCCCCTTCCCGTGACAGCGTCGATGTCGCCAGATGTAAACGATCCGGCTTTCCGCGCCGTTA
>Ga0193729_1000647_pt1 | contig 18275 bp, 15 predicted proteins | sample U1c2metaG_FD_143036 | JGI IMG/M metagenome (GOLD analysis project Ga0193729, IMG submission 143036) | Soil microbial communities from a riparian zone of the East river system, Colorado, United States - U1c2 | ecosystem: Environmental > Terrestrial > Soil > Riparian zone | place: USA: East River...
ACCCGACTCGGCGCCCTGCTCGCAACGACCGCCCCGATCCTCGCCTGGACGGCCATCGCGCTCCCCGCCGACGCCGTCGCCGCGCACCGCGCGAGCTCGTCCGGAGCCGAGCTGGGTCCGCATACCCGCACAGTACGTGCCCGCACCCAGCACCACGCGCTAGCCGTCTCGCCGCATAAGCGGTCGAAGACCGGCCAGCAAGCATCCGGCGACTGCCGACGAGGCGCGAGGACGCAGGCTCGCGCGCGCAACTGCCGCTCTGGGCGCACGTCGACGCCCATGCGTGGGGCGCGCCCCACGCATCCGGCCGCGGCACGCAAGAAAAAGGTCGCGGCCCCCGACGAAGCGGCCAAGAGTCAAGCCGTGAGGATCGCCAAGGTGCTCGCGACGCCGTGCCAGAACTCGCAGTTGATACCCGAACCCGGCAACCTGGCGCTGGTGCGCGCCGCGGTGCTGTGCCTGATCAACATCGAACGCGCCAAGAACGGCGAGGACCCGCTGGCCGCAAACCCCCAGCTCGAACAGGCGGCGGCGAGCCACGGGCAGGAAATGATCTCCCGTGACTACTTCGCGCACGTATCACCCTCGGGGCTCACGCCCGTCGAACGAATCCGCACGACCGGCTACGTGCCCGACTCGGAAGTCGGCTACGTGATCGGCGAGAACCTCGCGTGGGGCACGCTCTCGCTCGCGACTCCGCAGGCGATCGTGTCCGCCTGGGTGGCTTCTCCCGAGCATCTCGCGAACATCCTCGAAGCCAAGTACTCAGACACCGGCATCGACGTCGAGCCCGAAGTGCCGCCGTCGCTCGCCCAGGGTGCCGCCGGCGCCCTCTATACGCAGGAGTTCGGCGTGATCGTTCGCTGAGCTCGCCGCCCACCTCCAGCGCACGTCGTCCCGGTTCGCTACTCTGCGCAGACCAGAGAAAGGAGGTGGTCCTAACGTTGATTGACAGTTTTTGCGGGACCCTGGAGGTGACCGGCCGCTAGGTCGGACAGGCTGGACCGCTTAGCGGAATCCAACCCGGGACACCCCGAGACGACCGCCGGTCCTGGTCCCTCCGGCCGCCTTTTTTGACCGTCTCGGTATTCCAGTCAGAGCAGCACTGCGAAGGGCGCCCGAGCTTGGGCGCCCTTCGTCTGTCGTGGCGCGCGTGCGGCGGATTCGCGCCGCAGGATGGTCTCAGGCTGCCTGTGGCAGGTATTGCAACCAGGCCGTGGGGATCGTCGGGCTGGCGACGTGGATGAAGATCTCCGCGCGGGGCGTGCGCGGGGCGTGGCGCGGATGCATCCCGGCCTGCCGTGGCAGCCTGTCCCCCTTACGGCGGTTGCAGGGCGCGCAGGAGGCGACGATGTTCTCCCAGCTCGAGGAGCCGCCCTTCGAGCGTGGAATGACGTGATCGACCGTCAGGCTGGAGCGCGAGCCGCAGTACTGGCAGGTCCAGCTGTCGCGCGCGAACACGGCCCGCCTGGTGATCTTTCGCCGGTGCGCGTCGCGCGGGACCTTCACGTAGCTCATCAGGCGGATCACGACGGGGCGTGCGAGCGTCGAGTTCTCCGAGTGCAGCTCCCACAGGCCGCGCTCGAGCAGCTCGGCCTTCTCCTTCAGCAGCAGCACGACGGCGCGGCGCACGGTGCACACGTTGATCGGCTCATACGTCGCGTTCAGAACGAGCACCCGACCACCCATCGCCGTGGTCGGCGATGCGTTAGGTCCGCGCCGCTGGTGCTTGGAGCGCGACACGGACCCCACCGGCTCTGGTGGGACTGTGCTCTGCATCGACAACGCCGGAGTCTAGCGGGCGTCGCGAGCGATGTCGGTGCCTCAGCCGCAGGCGGCTGACGGTGCGACGGCCGGCTCGGCGGCCGGATAGGACCCCAGCACCTTCACCTGCTCGCACAGCGAGCCGACGCCCGCTATCGCCCCGAGCACGGGCTCCTCGCGAGCGTGCCCGGCGAGATCGGCGAAGAACATGTAGTGCCCCAGACGCTCGCGTCGCGGACGCGACTCGATCTTCGTGAGGTTGATCTCGCGGCGGGCGAACTCGTCGAGACAGCGGACGAGCCAGCCGGGGCTGTCGGCGCCGGCGCCCCAGAAGACGATCGACGTCTTCCAGCTGTCGGCCCGCGCGGCCGTCAGCGGCGGCGTGGTGTCCTGCCCGGCACGCCCCAGCCACACGAAGCGCGTTTCGTTGTCCTCGCGGTCCTCGACACCTTCGCGTATCACCGTGCCGCCGTAAATGCGCGCGGCGAGCAGCGTTCCCACGGCGGCCTGCCGGCGATCGCCTGCGCCGGTCACGATCCGCACCGCCTCGGCCGTCGAGCCGGCCGGCAGGATCCGCGCGTGTGCCAGCTCGCCGCGCAGGAACCGCAGGCACTGTCCGGGGACCTGCGGGTGGGTCAGCACCCTCTCGATCTCCGCGAGCTCGACCGGCCCGGCGGCGATCAGCGAGTGGCTGATCCTCAGCAGCGCCTCGCCGACGATCTCCACGCCACCATCCTGCTCGGCCAGCAGGTCGAGCGTGACGCTGACCGATCCATCGAGCGCGTTCTCGATCGGTGCGATCGCCCACTCGACCTCGCCGCGCCGCAGCGCCACGGCGGTGTCGTAGATCGTGCCGAGCGGGACGGGCTCGACGGTGTCGGGCCCGGCGCTCGCCAGCAGCGCCTCCTCGGTGAAGGTCCCCGCCGGGCCGAGATAGCCGACCCGCGCGCGTGCTCGCGAGGGCATCTACGCGGACTGCTCGGCGGAATCCACCGGCGCCGCCGGGGCCGACAGCGCGACGCGCACGGCCTCCGCCTCCTCCGGCGAGAGCTCCAGTTCCCCCTGACCGCCCGTCACCTGCTTGGCGTACACGCGTGCCTGGTCGCGATGGTGGATGCACGACAGCACGATGCCCGACTGGTGCTCGTCGAGCAGCGCGATCGACAGCGACTGGTGTCCGGAGAGCTCGTTGTACGCGTCGTAGCGCACCAGCGCGCGATGCGCGATCGTGCCGCGCATCGCCGCTTCGACGTCGGCGAGCCGGCCGTCCAGACGCAGCGCGACGTCGTCCACATACGTGCGCAGGGCTTCGAAGGCGTCCTGCAGGCGCGCGGCGTGCGAAACCAGATCCTCCTGGCCCTGATCCCCGAGCACCAGCGCCTGCCCGCGCCGCAGCCTTCGCACGCTCACCAGCAGCGCGCCGCAGGCGAGCAGCGCGAGTAGCGCCACCGCGCCGGCGGCGATCGCGATGACGCCTTGGGTGTTGGTGATCGTGGCGGTCATGGGCACAAGGTAGCCGCTCCGGTCACGGACTCGCTGTCGTGCGCCCCGCGGCGCTCCGCACGGACTTGTAAACGGCATCCTGCCTTCTGGCCGAGCCGGCCTCCGCTTCCCGTGACAATTTGTGACCGCTCCGGCCGCCACGGCAGGTACCTGGCCGGCCGTCCGGGCCGGCTATTCGCAGACCGCGCAGCGGTCCGCTATTTGGCGAACACGGCCAGATATGTCTGCTTGTTGTTTTCGGCGTTGGTCTCGCCGGGCACGGGTTCGACTTTGACTTCGACCTTGGCGGCCTGGCCGAGCGGAACGCCGTTGACGGGGATGTCGACGCTGACGGTCTTGCCCGGTTCGGTTTTTTCGATCACGTGGGTAGCCTTGAACTGCTTGCCGCCGGCGGACACCGTCACGTTCACCTTGACGTTCGTCTCGGGGTTGGTGCCGGCGTCTTCGGCTTCTACGGTGAAGGTCGGGTTGGAGCTGCCGCTGACGTGGTTCAGTTCGGGTTCGGGTGCGAGCTTGTTGGTGCCGACGCTCACGCCGATCAGCGAGCTGCCGTGCGTGCCGGAGGCCACTTCGCCGTTTTCGGACGTCGTGGATTTGCCGCTGATGCGCGCGAGCACCGTCGCCGGTTCCAGCCAGCCGATGTTGGGCAGGAAGCGCGACGGCGCGGTGGTCAGGCCGCGGATCCCGGCCGCCGTGAGCGCTTGCTGGATAAGCGGCGCGACGCGCTGGGAGTAGATGACGTCGGAGGCGAGGAAGATCTCCATGTCGCCGGCGATCTGGGTGGTCGCCTGTTTCCCTTGCCCGCCGAGCGCGGTTGGCGTGAGGGCAGCCACCTTGGTGAGCCCTTCGGCGCGCAGGTCGAACACCAGCAGCAGGTTGCGCTGTGCCCCGGCCATGTCGCCCGGAGCGCTCAGCTTCTTCGCCTGCGAAGCGAGGTTCTGCGCTTGGATGCGCAGCTGGTCGATCTGCACCTCGACGCTCAGCGCCGACTTGCTCGCGGCGTTCGTGAGGGCGGCGAAGAGCGGGCGGGAGACGCGTTCGTCCGATTCCTGCGCCAGCAGGCTGACGTTGTGGTTGTAGTCCTTCAGCGCCTGCGTCTTCTGGCCTTTCAGGCAGCCGTTGACGATCAGGATGATGACGATCAGCAGCACCACGCCCACGACGGCCGCCACCCGACGGCGCACCATCAGTGTGTGCTGGTCCAGCGGCAGCGAGCCGGCCGCGCCCTGGGGGCGCCGCGGTTTGGGACGCTGAGGCGGTCGAGGCGCGCGGGTCGACGGCCGTGGCGCTGTCTCGTCGCCATCGTCGAAGAACGACAAAAGTTGGCTCCTTGCAGGGATTCCGGAAGGGCATCAGTATGACTGCCGGCCACCTCCCTCGCCTTCCTGCAACTTCTCGGTCAATGCGCCGTCTCCTGCACTGCGCAGCAGGAACGGGGCCGGTAGGCGGCGAACGAAGGAGCCGGTGGAGTCGCAGACCCTCGTGCACGCCGGCCGCCCCACCGCCCGCGAGGGCTGGGACGAGAGCCCAGGCAGCGACGCCCTGGTGCTGGGTCGCTACCGCCTGCTCGAGCGCCTGGGCGCGGGCGGCTTCGGCGTGGTGTGGCGCGCTCGCGACGAGCAGCTGCACCGCGAGGTGGCGCTCAAGCGAATACCCCTTGCACCCGAGGAAGACAGCGAACGGGCCACCCGCGAGGCGCTCGCGAGCGCGCGGCTGGCGCACCCGGCGATCGTCGCGCTGTACGAGGCGTGCGCGGTGCAGGACGCCTTCTACCTGATCTCCGAGCTGGTCGACGGCGTGACGCTCGCGCGGCTGATCGCGGAGGACGCGCTGGCCGATCGGCAGGCGCTGCAGATCGGCGTCGCGCTGTGCAGCGCGCTCGCGCACGCGCACTCGCGTGGCGTCATCCACAGGGACGTCAAGCCCCACAACGTGCTGATCCCGAGTCATGCGGACGGCGGCGACGCCGCCGCGCGCACGCCGACCGGCGAGGCCCTGGGCGAGGTGGCCAAGCTGACGGACTTCGGCGGCGCGCGCCTGAGCGGCGGGGATGCGCTGACGCGGACGGGCGACGTGCTTGGCACTCTCGCCTACATGGCGCCCGAGCAGAGCGAGGGGCGGGCGGTGGGCGAGCCCGCCGACCTCTACTCGCTGGCACTCGTACTGTACGAGGCGCTCAGTGGGGCGAACCCGGTGCGCGGCGCGACGCCGGCGCAGACCGTGCGGCGCATCGGGCGTCCGATCCCGTCGCTCGCGCGCCAGCGGCGCGATCTCCCGCGCTCGCTCGTCCATGCGCTCGATCGCTCGCTCGCCCCCGCGCCCCACGCGCGGGGCACGCTGCAGGAGCTGAGTCGCGCGATCGAGGTGGCGCTCGCCGACGACTCGCCTCGCACGGTGCGCGAGCGCCGACCCCGTGAGCGTCCGGCCTCGCTGCAGCCGCCACCGGCCGAGCAGCCGCAGGTGCTCCAGCAGGGCCACGACCTTCCCGCAAGCGCCCAGCTGCGACGGCCGCCTGCTTCGCGTCCGGCACTCCCGCGACTGGCATGGCTCGCCGGCGCTCTGGCGCTCGCCGTGTGGCAGACGGCGAGCGGCCGTCCCGGTCTCGGGCTGTTGGCGCTCGCCGCGCTGCTGCCGATCGTGCTGGTGCCCGTCGGCCGCCGCGCGCAGGGTGGCTCGGGCGGCTGGCTGCTGTGCGCGCTGGCGCCCGCGCTGGGCCTCGCCGGCCTCGCCGGCGCCTTTCCGGCGATCGCCGGGCAGGCCGCGCGCTGGCGCATGCGCGCTGCGCTCGGGGCGCTCGGCTACTGGTGGCTGGCGCTCGCCGAGCCGCTGGTCGCGCGCCACCTGTGGCTGGGGCCGCCCACAGGCACACCTGCGCGCGCGGCGTGGGAGGGCTCGCTGGACAGTGCCGCCGTGCACGTGGTCGGTCCGCTGCTGAGCCTCGGCGCGCTGCTCGGCGCGGCGCTGTGGGCCGGCGCGGCGGTGCTGCTGCCTTTGCTCGTGCGCGGGCGCAGCGCCGCGCTGGATGTGGTCGCGGCGACGGTCTGGTCGGCGGCGATCGCGGCCGCCGTGCCGCTCGTGGCCGGCGGCTCCTCGGCGTATGCCGCGCACGCGAGCCCGCGCGGCGCGGTCGTGGGAGCCGTGCTGGGCGGCGCGCTCGCGGTGGCGGCCCGCGCTCTGCGTGGCCCCGTCTGACGTAGCATGGCCCCACGGAGCGGCCCAACCCCGCGTGGGTGAGTGACCCGACATCTCATGCCGACCGAACGTCGATCGGCGGGCCGAGCCGTCCCCCCATGAACGTCCTGAAGAGCGTCGAGACCACGATCGCCAACCTCGTCGAGGGCGCTTTCGGACGCCTGTTCCGCTCAGAGGTGCGCCCGATGGAGCTGGCGCGCAAGCTGGCACGCGAGATGGATGAGCACCGCACGACGTCGGTTTCGCGCGTTTACGCGCCGAACGAGTACTCGGTGTGGCTCTCGCCGCAGGACCGCGCCCGCTACGAAGGCGTCGAGCACGAGGTGATCGACGAGCTGTGCGCCTACCTGCTCGAGCACGCACGCCGCGAGGAGCTGATCCTCGCGTCGAGCCCGGTGATCTCCTTTCACACCGACGAGCGGCTGGCGCTGGGGGAATTCGGCATCCAGGCGCAGTTGGTCCGCCCGGCCGGTCACAGTGAGGAGGCCCAGGAGCGCGAGCCCGCCGAGCGCGAGCCGATCGGGGAGCATGGCGAGACGATGATCTACAGCACCTCAGCGCGCGTGCGAGGCCCGATCGAGGAGGCCCAAGCGCGGCGGCCCCCACGCGCGCTGATCGCGGTCGCGGGACGCCGCCTGCCGGTCCCGCCGCGCGGCGCCACGATCGGGCGCAGCCGCGAATGCGACATCGTTCTCGACGACGTCGGGATCTCCCGCAGGCACGCGGAGATCCGCCCGGGACGCGATGGCTGGACGCTCGCCGACCTCGACTCGACGAACGGCGTGCGGCTGAACGGCCGGACGGTTCGCGCCGCGCAGCCGCTGCACGGCGGCGATCGCGTCGAGCTCGGCTCGACGGAGATCGTCTTCGAACTTGGATGACCACGCTCGCGCCCGTGTCCGTCGCCTTGAAGTTCGGCTTTCTCGCCGTTCTGTACCTGTTCGTGCTGTGGGTGGCGCGCAGCGCCCGCCGCGACCTGCGCCGCGGCGAGGAGGCGCTGGCGGCCGAGCGCGGTGCGCAGGCCTCGCCGGCCCCCGCCGACGCCACCGGCCTGCACTCGGCCTCGGCTGTCGTGAGCGCGGGGGCCGCTCAGGGGGCCCCGCAGCTGATCGTCGAGCGAGCGCCGGGCCACGAGCCGGGCATGATCTATGACGTCGACGGCGACCTCGTGCTCGGCCGCGGCGATCGCGCGGAGATCCGCCTGGAGGACCCGTTCGCCTCCGCGCGGCACGCGCGCATCTACGAGCAGGGCAACATCGTCGTGATCGAGGACCTCGGCTCGACGAACGGCACGTACCTCAACGAGGAGGTCCTGCAGAGCCCCCGGCCGCTGCACGCCGGAGATCGCGTGCGCATCGGCGACAGCGAGTTCACGTTCGAGGTCGGCTGAGTTGCTACGCGTCGCCGAGCAGTATGCGGGAACCGACACGGGGCGCCAGCGACGCGCCAACGAGGACTCGCTGCTGGCCCACGCGCCGCTGTTCGTGGTGGCTGACGGAATGGGCGGCGCGCAGGCCGGCGAGGTCGCTTCGCGGATCGCCGTCGAGTCCTTCCGGGACGGACTGGACGACTCCTCCGAGCCGGAGGAGGCGCTCGCGGCGCTGGCGCGCGTGGCGAACGCGCGCATCCACGAGCTCTCGCACAGCCACGCCGAGCAGGCGGGCATGGGCACGACGCTCACGGCCATCTACGTGGGCGAGCGCGACGTGTCGATCGCGCACGTCGGCGACAGCCGCGCGTACCGCCTGCGCGACGGAGAGCTGGTGCGCCTGACCGAGGATCACTCGCTGGTCGACGAGCTGCTGCGCCAGGGACGGCTGACGCCCGAGGAGGCGGTCGAGCATCCACAGCGCTCGGTGATCACGCGCGCGCTCGGGCCGGAGGGCGTCGTGGAGGTGGACACGCGCTCCTACATCGCCCGCGACGGCGACGTCTACCTGCTGTGCAGCGACGGCCTGACGACGATGCTGCCGGAGGAGCGACTGACTGATGTGCTGCTCGCCAATCGCTCGCTGCGCGACGCCGGCGAGGCGCTGATCGCGGCGGCCAACGAGGCCGGTGGGCGGGACAACATCACGGTCGTGCTCGTGCGCCTGGAGGAGCTCGATGGGAGCGCCTCGCCACTGAGGAAGGAAGCGCCCGCCGCGCGCCCGCCCTCGAGCGAGGCGGATCCAGCCGAGGCGCACCCGGCGCCGGACTCAGCGGACGGAGCGCCCTCCGCGGCCGGCGCCGGGGAGACCGCGGCTCCCGTCGTTCCGCGACGTCCCCGCCAGCCCTCGCCGAGTGGGACGGACAGGGGTCGCCGTCGCGTGCGCCTGCGGCGCGCCGGAGCGCTGGCCGTCGTGCTCGCGATCCTCGCGGTGATTGGCGCTGGCGCCTATCTCGCGCTGCGGTCGGTGTACTTCATAGGCACGAACAGCCGCGGGCTGGTGACGGTCTTCCGCGGCGTCCCCTACCGGCTGCCGGGCGGCCTCGCGCTGTACAGCAGCGACTACGTCTCCGGGGTGAGCGCCTCGACGCTCACGCCGCAGCGTCGCCACACGCTGCTCGATCACTCGCTGCGCTCGGAAAGCAATGCGGGCTCGCTGGTCGGCAGCCTGGAACTGGGACAGCTGGAATGAGGTATGGGCGATGAACCAGCCGATCGTTCGCCTGTTCGGCGTCGTGATCGTGATGTTCGCGCTGCTGCTCGCGTTCACGTCGCGCTGGACGGTCTTCGAAGCCTCCTCGCTGCGCGACAACCCACTGAACGCGCGCGCGACGCTCGAGCAGCAGCGGATCGATCGCGGACGGATCCTTGCGGCCGACGGAACGGTGCTCGCGCGCAGCGTGCGCTCGCCCACCTCGAGCCGCTCGGAAAGCGTCTATGAACGCAGGTACCCGACGGGCGACGAGTTCGCGCACGCGGTCGGCTATTACTCCATCACCCTCGGCCGAACCGGGCTCGAGCGCTTCCGCAACGCGGCGTTGAACGGGCAGACGAGCAGCAACCTGCAGACGATCCTCGATCAGCTGCAGGGCAAGAAACGGCAGGGAGAGGACGTCTTCACGACGCTCGACCCGGCCGCCCAGCGGGTGGCCAACGCAGCGCTGGCCGGGCACGAAGGGGCGGTCGTGGCGCTCGAACCGCGCAACGGCGCAGTGAAGGTGATGGCCTCCTCGCCGGGCTATGACCCAAACGCGCTGCGCTCCACGCGGACGTTCGAAAAGCTGGCGCACAGCGCGAGCGGCAAGCCGCTGGTCGATCGCGCGACGCAGTTCGGCTATGCGCCGGGCTCGACGTTCAAGGTCGTGACGGCCACCGCGGCGATCGATTCCGGTGTCTTCACGCCGGAATCGACGGTCAGCGGGCGCGACAACGTGCGCATCTCCGGCGTGCCGCTGCAGAACGACGAAAACGAGAGCTTCGGCCAGATCACGCTGAAGGAAGGCCTCGCGAAATCTGTCAACACGGTGTGGGCGCAGGTCGCCGAGAAGCTCGGCAAGCGCACGCTGGCCCGTTACATGAGCCGCTTCGGCTTCGACCGCAAGCCGCAGCTCGACTACCCGGCCAAAGAGATGTCCTCGAGCGGCGAGTACAGCGGCGTGCACCTGCTCTCCCCGACCAGCTCGCGCGTGGACGTCGGGCGCATGGGGATCGGACAGGACAAGCTCGCGGTGACGCCCCTGCAGATGGCGGAGGTCGCCTCTGCGGTGGCGAACGGCGGCAGGCTGATGGTGCCTCACCTGACCGAGCGGATCGTCGATCGCGACGGGCGTACGGTCCAGAGGATCTCGCCGCGCGTGCAGGCGGTGGTGATGAAGCGCTCGACGGCGGCCGCGGTCACCGCGATGATGGAAGCCGTGGTCAACGAAGGCACGGGCACCACTGCGCAGATCCCGGGCGTGCAGGTGGCGGGCAAGACGGGCACGGCTGAGACGCAGATCGGCACGGCGATCAACAACGTGTGGTTCATCGCCTTCGCGCCCGCGGCGAGCCCGCGGGTCGCAATCGCGGTGACGCTCAAGGGCGTGCCGGGGCAGGGCGCTGCGTTCGCGGCGCCGATCGCCAAGCAGGTCATCGAAAGGCTGTTGCATGGGTGAGCGAGGGCTGAGAAGTGGTTGAGCCGGACACGATCATCGACGGCCGCTACAAGGTGGTCTCGCGCGTCGGATCGGGCGGCATGGCCGACGTGTACCTGGCCGAGGACCAGCTGCTGGGCAGGAAGGTGGCGGTGAAGATCCTGCACCATCACTTCGCCGAGGACCAGGAGTTCGTCGAGCGCTTCCGCCGCGAGGCGTCGAGCGCCGCGGGCCTCTCGCATCAGAACATCGTCGGGATCTTCGACCGTGGCGAGTGGCAGGGCACCTACTACATCGCGATGGAGTACGTGGCGGGCCGCTCGCTGAAGACGATCGTGCGCGAGCAGGGCGCGCTCGAGCCGGCGCTGGCGATCGACATCGTCGTGCAGATCCTGCGCGCGGCGCGCTTCGCGCACAGGCGCGGCGTGATCCACCGTGACCTGAAGCCGCACAACGTGATCATCGACGAGGAGGGCCGGGCGCGGGTTACGGACTTCGGAATCGCCCGCGCGGGCGCCTCGGACATGACACTGACGGGGTCGATCATGGGCACCGCGCAGTACCTGTCTCCCGAGCAGGCGCAGGGGGAGGCGGTCAGCGGGGCCTCCGACCTGTATTCGATCGGCGTGATCCTCTACGAGCTGTTGACGGGGGTCGTCCCGTTCGAGGGCGAGAGCGCCGTGGCGATCGCCTTCAAGCAGGTATCGGCCGAACCCCGCCCGCCGAGCGAGGTCAATCCGGCGCTGCCGCAGGCGCTGGACGTGGTCGTGCTGCGTGCGTTGGCCAAGGACCCCCCGCAGCGCTACGCAAACGCCGACGAGTTCATCGCGGCGCTGCAGCGTGAGCGCCAGGCGCTGCCGGCCTCGGCCGGCGCGGCTGTGCTGGCGGCGGGAAGCACCGGCGAGGGCGGCTGGGCGACATCGTCGCCGCACGCTTCCACGTCGGCGATCACGGCGCAGCCATACGACGGAGCGCCGCCCGCGACGGGCGCGCTGCTGCTGCCGGCGGCGGACGGCTACGACGAGGAGTCGCCTCGGCCGCCGGGCGAGGGCCCGGGCGTCCGGCGAGTGCTGCTGTGGGCACTGGTCGCGGCGATCGTCGCCGGGGCGGTGGTGGCGCTCGTGCTGCTGCTCTCCTCCTCGACGGGCCACGCGACCGTACCGAGTGTGATCGGCGAGACCGAACAGCAGGCCTTGACGAAGCTGCGGCGCGTCGGACTGAGCCCAGCGCCGTCGCTCGCGAGCAGCGCGACGGTCGCAAGCGGACGGGTGATCAGCCAGACGCCGACGGGGGGACGCCGCGTATCGAGCGGCGCGCGCGTGGGGATCGTCGTCTCCAGCGGCCCCGGCAGCGCACCGCTGCAGAGCGTCGCGGGACAGACCGCCGCGCAGGCGATCAACCGCCTGCGCGCGGCGGGCTTCAAGCCCTCGAGAAAGGACGAGCCGAGCGCGACGGTCGCGCAGGGGCGCGTGATCGGCACCGAACCGCCGGCGGGCACCGAGCTGCAGGTGGGCAGCCCGGTCGCGCTGCTGGTCTCCAGCGGGCCAGCGCAGGTGCGCGTGCCGGACGTGACAGGCGACTCCAAGAGAGGGGCCGAAGCGGCGCTCGGGGCGGTCGGCCTCGCGCTGGGCACCGTCACTCGGCAGGTGTCCAGCGGGCAGGCGGCCGGCAGCGTGCTCTCACAATCGCCTCGCGCAGGGTCCTCGGTGCCGACGGGGAGCAAGGTGGACGTGACGATCGCAAAGGCCTCCAACGAAGTCGCCGTGCCGAGAGTGCTCGGCCAGAGCGAGACACAGGCCGCGGCGGCGTTGGGCGGGGCCGGGTTCATCCCCACGGTGGCCACGACGACGACGACTGAACAGAGCAAGGTCGGGGTGGTGCTCAAGCAGAGCCCGTCGGCGGGGCACGTCGCGCGCAAGGGCTCGACGGTCACGCTCACAGTCGGCGCGCTGGCAACGGAACCGACCCCCACGACGACGACCCCCACGACGACCACGCCCACGACGCCCACGACGCCGCCCACGACGACGACGCCTCCACCGGCGGCCGCGGGTTGAGCGCGCCGAGCGCAAACGACGCGTCCGGCACGCTGCGCGTCGCGGTGCTGGCGGGCGGGCGCTCGTCCGAGCACGACGTGTCGCTGTCGTCTGCAGGCGCCGTGCGCGACGGGCTGCTTGCCCGCGGGCACGAGGCGGTGTGGGTGGAGGTCGGCAGGGACGGTGCGTGGCGCCGCGACGGCGCAGGCGAGCCGCTGAGCCTGACGCCCGGCCGGGGGCTGCTCGGCGTCGATCTCGCGTTCCCCGTCCTGCATGGCCGGTTCGGCGAGGACGGGACGGTACAGGGGCTGCTGGAGATGCTCGACGTGGCGTACGTCGGCTCGGGCGTGGCGGCATCGGCGCTGTGCATGGACAAGGTGCTGTTCAAGGAGCTGATGTCGGCGACCGGCGTGATCCCGCAGGTCGACTACGTGGACGCACGCGAGGCGCTCTACGCGGAACGCTCCGTCGAGCTGCTCGAGCAGATAGCCGCGCTGGGGCTGCCGGTTTTCGTCAAGCCCGCCCACCTCGGGTCGTCGGTGGGCATCGTCAAGGTGACCGACGCCGAGCGCTTGCCGGAGGCGCTCGAGGGGGCGTTTGCATACGACCCGCGGGTGATCGTGGAGGCGATGGCGCCCGGCGTGGAGGTCGAGTGCGCGGTGCTCGGAGTCCCGCGCCACGACCGCGAAGCTCCCAGCGCGGCGGCGATCGCATCGACGCCGGGCGAGATCTCCTTCGCGGGTGACTTCTACGACTTCGACTCGAAGTACGCGCCCGGGGGGATGGAGCTGCGAGTGCCGGCAGGCATCTCCGAGCCGGCCGCCGAGCGGGTGCGCGCGCTCGCGCTGGAGGCGTTTGCGCGCGCCGGCTGCGAGGGGCTCGCGCGGGTCGACTTCTTCGTCGACCGCGAGCGCGTGCTCGTGAACGAGCTGAACACGATGCCGGGCTTCACGCCGACGAGCGTCTACGCGAAGCTGATGCTTGCCTCGGGCGTGGCCTATCCGGAGCTTGTCGAGCGGTTGTGCCGGTTGGGGATCGAGCGCCACTCGGCGCAGAGGGCGCATGTGTTTTGAGGCACGCCGTGGGGGGACTTGTAAACGGCATCCGGCCTCCTGGCCGAGCCGGCCCTCACTTCTTGTTTCAATTTGTGACTGTTCGGGCCGCCACGGCAGTTACGCGGGCGGCCGTCCGGGCCGCCTACGGTCCCTCGCCGGGGCTGGCGCCTACTTGAAGAGCGTCAAGTCGGAGACCGACGCCGATTCCTGGCCGGGCGGCAGCGTGGTCAGCCAGATGAGGTAGTAGCGGTAGGCGGGTGATCCGCTGTTGAGCTTGATGCGCTGGCGGTTGTGGACGCTGGCGCTGGAGCCGAGGGGTCCGTGCCAGCCGCGTGCGGAGAGCGGCGTGGGGTCGCCGTATGGATAGGACAGGCCGATGCTCTGGGCGCCGTAGATCTGCACGGCGAAGCCGGGCGTGGGCGTCTGGATCTCGATGGCGCGCGCGGCGACGCGAGGGGAGGCGTCGAGGTATACGCCGACGCCGACGCCGCCGGCCTTGCGGAGCGTGCCTTCGTAGTAGTGGGCGGTGCTCCACGTCGTGTTGGGATCGCTGTCGACGACGTTCTGCACGCGGTTGTGGTTTTCGGGGCCGGTGCCGAACGGGTTGTAGTCGTGCGCGGCGGTCTGGCTGAGCGGAACGGCCTGCAGGCCGGCGCCGGCGTGCCCGTCGGGCGCGACGCCGGTGCCTTTGTGGGTTTGCCGGGCGGCGGCGACGAGCGCGATAGCGACGATCGCGGCGAGCAGCGCGATATAGGCCGCCCAGCGCGCGGGGTGGCGCATGCGCCAGGGCAAGCGCCGGCGGGCCTTTCCGGGCAGCGTGCGCAATACGCTCGTGACCTCGCCGGTGGCCTGGCCGGCGCGCGAGGCCTCGATCGCGAGCAGCTCCTCGAGATCGGCGACCATGCTGTCGGCGTCGGGGTAGCGCCGGGCGAGGTCCTTGGCGACGGCGCGGTCGACCACCGAGGCCGTGGCGGCGGACACCTCGGGGCGCAGCCGTTGCACGTCGGGCACCTGCTCTCGCACATGGCGCATGGCGACGGCGACGGGCGTCTCGCCGCGGAAGGGGACCTCGCCGGTCAGCATCTCGTAGAGCACGATGCCGAGCGAGTAGACGTCGGACTGCCCGGTGACGGGCTGCCCGAGCGCCTGCTCGGGGGAGACGTAGTCCGTGGTGCCGAGCACGCGACCGGGGACCGTCAGGCCCTCCTCGGTGAGCGTGCGGGCGATGCCGAAGTCGGTGATCTTGGCTCCGCCTTCGCTGCCGATGAGGACGTTCTGAGGCTTGACGTCGCGATGCACGATCAGCCGTTCGTGGGCGGCGCCGAGCGCGCGCGCGATCTCGATCGCGTAGGCGATCGCCTGTGGTACTTCGAGCGGCCCCTCGCGGCGGATCAGCTCCTTGAGCGTCTCGCCCTCGACGTACTCGAGGACGATGTAGGGCGTGCCGACGCCGTGCGGCCCGCCGTCGTCGGAGGGCTCCTCGCCGGCGTCGATGACCGTCACGATGTAGGGGTGGTTGAGCTGTGCGACCGAGCGCGCCTCGCGGCGAAAGCGCTCGAGCTGGTCAGAGTCGGAGGCGATCTCGCGATGCATCAGCTTGATCGCCACGGGCCGCTCGAGCACCGTGTCGAAGGCGCGATAGACGGTCGACATGCCTCCCCGCCCGATCTGAGCATCTAGCCGGTAGCGCCCGCCGAGCAGTGTGCCGAGAAGGGTCATCGGCCTCTATTGTGCGCGCAACGCGAGCTCCACGCGCACCTGCGCCGTGAGCTGGTCACGTCGTCTCCTTTTTTTTAGATCTGCTCGGCGTTCGCAGTTCCGCCAGCTCGCAGGCGTGCAAGGACGAGCGCGGCGAGCGCGCAGCGGTACAGCGAGTAGGGCAGCAGCGCGCGCCGCGCGTGCGAGGGGCGTCGCAGCAGCCGCGCGCCGAGGAGCGTCGAGAGGAACGCGCCGGCGGCGGCGACGGCCAGCGGCGCCGCGGCGCCTGGGGGCGTCCCGTTGCGAGCAAGCCGAGCCGCCTTCAGCGCGCTGGCGCCGAGCATCACCGGCAGCCCGGCGTGCCATGAGAGCGTGTGGGCGTCGCCGCGCGCGAAGCCGCGCGCGCGGGCCGCGGTCAGCGTGGCGCCGTGGCGCGAGACGCCGGGGATCAGTGCGACGGCCTGCGCCAGCCCGAGCGCCAGGCCGTCGCGCGCTCCGGCGTCGCGCTCCGAACGATCGCCGGGGCCGGGCCGGCCGTCGGCGAGCGCCATCGCCAGGCCGCCGCCGACGAGCCCGGCGGCGATCGAGCGCGGCCCGCCGAGGCGCCGCTCGATCGGCGCCCGCAGCGACAGCCCGGCGATCGCCGCCGGCGCGAGCGACAGCGCGATGACGGCCGCGCGGCGACGCTCCAGGCGCGCGGCGGCCTCGATCAGCTCGCCGCACATGTCGATCGCCAGCGCGACGCCGGCGCCGGCGTGCAGGGCGACCTCGAAGGACTTGCGCAGCTCGCCGTCGAGCTCGGCGTACGGCCAGCCGAGCAGGGCGGGGATCAGCGCAGTGTGCGCGGAGGAGGAGACGGGCAGCAGCTCGGTCGGTCCCTGGGCGAGACCGAGCGCGAGGGCGTGGCGGAGCGGCAGCGACGGGCTACGCTGCAGCATCGGCGGCGGGGTCGCCCGTGTCGCCGCGTCCACGCCTGCGCCGGAAGATCGCGTAGGCGATCGCGACCACCACGAGGGCCACCACCGCGTAGTCGACGTACTCGAAGCCTTTGCGCACCGACTCCCATTCGTGCCCGACGGCTTCGCCCGCGAGCGCAAGGCCGAGCACCCAGGGGATGCAACCTAGGAGCGTCAGAACGGTGAAGCGGAGGAAGGGCATCCGCGCGACGCCGGCCGGCAGCGAGATGAACGTGCGGATGATCGGCAGCATGCGGCTGAGCAGGATCGAGACGGCGCCGTATCGCTCGAACCAGCGATCGGCCCAGGCGATGTGGCTCGGCTTCAGGTGCAGCCAGTGGCCGTGGCGTTCGATCAGCTCTACACGCCCCGCGCGCCCTACGCCGTAGGCGATCCACGAGCCGACGAGGTTCCCTAGAACGCCGGCGGCGACGATCCCGAACAGGGTGAGATGGTGGTGGGCGGCGCTCTGACCCGGGTCGGCGACGGCGAAGCCCGCGAACAGCATCGTGGCCTCCGAGGGGATCGGGATGCACGCGCTCTCGGCGACCATCAGCACGAACACCGCCGGCAGTCCAGCGTCACGGACGAAGTGCCAGGCGACGTTGACCAGCGATTCGGAGATCGACGCGAGGACGAGCATGCGTCCGGGGACGATAGCGGGGGGTTCGGTTACGGGGTGCGGCTGCGATGCCGCGGATGTGACCGGCATCCGGCCTTCTGGCCGAGCCGGCCTCCACTTCTTGATACATAATTGTGACCGTTCCGGCCGCCCCGGCAGTTACGGGGCCGGCCATCCGGGCCGGCTTTCAAGGCGCCCTGACTTTCCCGCGCCTTGCGCACTACCGTCTGCTGGATGCGTGTATGGATCGACCTGACGAATAGCCCGCACGTGTTGGTGATGCGCCCGATCATCGAGCTGCTGAGCGCGGACGGCCACGAGGTGCGAGTGACCGCGCGGGACTACGCGCAGACGATCGCGCTGTGCGAGCGGTTTGGGATCGAGCAGACGGCGATCGGGCGCCATCGCGGGGAGCGGGTGGCGGCGAAGGCGGCCGGGCTTGCGTCACGCTCGGCAGCGCTCGTGCGCTGGGCGCGCGCGGATACACGCGCTGCGGGCGGGAGGCGCTTCGACATCGCGCTCGGCCACGGCTCGAACGACGTGTCGGTGGCGGCCGCGCTGCTGCGGGTTCCGAGCGCGACGATGTTCGACTACGAGTGGGCGACCGTGCAGCACAACGTCAACTGCCGCCTGGCACGTGCCGTCGTGGTTCCCGAGGCGATCCCGGCCGAGCGTCTGTACCGCTACGGCGCGCGCGGCAAGGTGCGCGCGTACGAGGGGCTGAAGGAGGAGTACTACCTGGCGGACTTCGAGCCCCACGCGGCGGTGCTGGGGGAGCTGTCGCTCGACCGCGAGCGTCCGATCGTGGTCGTGCGCACGCCGCCGGAGGTCTCGCTGTACCACCGCTTCGAGAACGACCTGTTCGCGCGCGTGCTGGAGCGCCTGCGCGTCGCGGCGGTGAAGGACGGCGTGCAGCCGGTCGTGCTCCCGCGCGTCGCGTCGCAGCGCAAAGAGCTCGTCGGAGTGCCGGGCTTCGTCGTGCCGGAGCGTGCGATCGACGCGCAGTCGCTGATCGCGTTCGCCGACCTCGTGGTCTCGGCCGGCGGGACGATGAACCGCGAGGCCGTGGCGCTCGGCGTTCCGGTGTACACGACGTTCGAGGGCCGCCCGGGCGCGGTCGACGAGCGGCTGATCGCCGAAGGTCGCCTGCGCAGGCTGCTGGCCGCCGAGGAGCTCGAGCTGGGGAGCCGCGCGAGCGACCCCGCGCCGGCCGACCGATCAGAGATCGGGCAGCGGTCGGTCCGCGTGCGGCGCGATCCGCGCGTGCTTGTCGATCTGCTCCTCTCGCCGGGCGGCGAGCTCTGAAGGCCCTTAACCGCCTGGCGCCGCTTACAATCCAGCGAATGCGCCGACGGATCCGCTCGGCGGCCCTCCCCATGCACCGTCA
>Ga0193729_1000648_pt1 | contig 18266 bp, 11 predicted proteins | sample U1c2metaG_FD_143036 | JGI IMG/M metagenome (GOLD analysis project Ga0193729, IMG submission 143036) | Soil microbial communities from a riparian zone of the East river system, Colorado, United States - U1c2 | ecosystem: Environmental > Terrestrial > Soil > Riparian zone | place: USA: East River...
CATCAGGCCGCGTACCTTTAACTCGCGCGCCATCGCTTTGGTCGCGGACGCAATTTCATCGAGAACTGTCTTCGATAAAGAGAATGTCGGGATGACGCAAGCGCTGTCGCCGCTGTGAATGCCGGCCTCTTCGATGTGTTCCATGACTGCGCCGATCACCGTGATCTCGCCGTCAGAAACGCAATCGACATCCACTTCGATTGCGTCTTCAAGAAAGCGATCGATCAAGATCGGCCGGAACATAGGCCCGTGACCTGTGCGCACAGACTGGAAGTCTATGTTCCGGTCGCTGAGCGCGGCGCTGACATAACGTCGCAAGTCGCTCTCGTTATAGACCAGTTCCATGCCCCGACCGCCAAGCACGAAACTTGGCCTAACGAGTATCGGGTAGCCGATTTTGTTCGCTATGGTGACGGCTTCATGTTCGGTTACGGCCGAGCCGCTCGGCGTCTGACGCAACTCCAGTTTATCGAGCATTGCGGCAAAGAGTTGTCGATCTTCAGCCGTCTCGATGCTCTCCGGTTGCGTGCCGAGAATCGGGACGCCGGCCGCTTTTAATCCATCGGCGAGATTGAGCGGTGTTTGTCCGCCGAACTGAACGACGACACCTTCCGGCTTTTCTTGATCGTAAATATTGAGCACGTCCTCGAGTGTGAGCGGCTCGAAATAAAGTTTGTCGCTCGTGTCGTAATCGGTCGAAACCGTTTCCGGATTCGAATTGACCATAATTGTCTCGAAACCGAGTTCGCGCAGCGCGAAGGCTGCGTGCACGCAACAGTAATCGAACTCGATTCCTTGACCGATTCGGTTCGGCCCGCTGCCGAGAATCATCACCTTGCGTTTGCCGCTCTCGCGACGCTCGTTCTCGTCGCCGTAGGTCGAATAATAGTAGGGCGTGTAAGCTTCGAACTCAGCCGCGCAAGTATCGACGAGGCGATAAGTCGGAAGAACGCCAGCCGATTTCCGCTGCGCGCGAATGGTTTGTTCAGTCGTGTTGTGAGCGATCGCCAATTGCCGATCCGAGAAGCCGAGCTTCTTCGCGCGCAACAGGGCTGCCTGGAAGACAGCCGTCCCGGCTGTCATGGCAGACAGGCTTCCAGCCTGTCGTTCCTTAAGTTGACGGGCGGGACGCCCGTCTGCCCCGACAGGCGGGACGCCTGTCTTCTGGGCGATGCTCTCGTAGTGGTGAAGCACGCCGCCTGGAGACAAAGCAAATTCGCTTTTGTCCAGCTTCGCCTTCTGTGGATTACTTGCGATGTAATCGCGACAACCGGTAAGTGCATCCCAGTCTCGGATCACTCGATCGAAGCTCTCTTCCATCCATAGGTCGCCTTTCCGACCAAGCGCTTTGTTGATGGCGTGGGCGGAAAAACTTTTCCAGGAATGCAGGATCTCGGGAAGAGAATATCCCGGCTTTGGCTGAACGAGCGCATGCGCATGGTTTGGCATTACGACGAAGGCGTCGAGCCAGTAACGGTCGCCGTGAAAATGTCTCAGCGTGTCCCTAATTATTTCTGCCGCGCGCGCATCGCGCAGCACGCACTCGCCGTGGCCTTCGTCTAACCATTTTTCCGGGCCCTCGATGAAACGCGATTCATATTCACGGGCGGTTTTGTAATTCCACGGCTGGGGGTGAAACTTCAGCCAGGTTTCTAATTCGTCCCGCCATTGCTTCAGCAGCGCATTTGGCACTGAATCGGCAAGCCGGAAAGTCACAAAATAAGTGGCGCCCTCCTGGTGCCAATGCGGCAAATGCCGCCGTGTGATTTTGATCTCGCCGTGTTCATCAAATGCGCGGAAAACAGGCGTCTGGCCTGTTACGGCAGACAGGTCTGCGGCCTGTCGAACAGCCGGGACGGCTGTTTGCCGTGACAGCCGGTGACGGCTGTCTTCCTTCACGATCTGCTGGAGATTCCGCAAAAACCACCTGTCGATCTTCGCTAGCTCGAAGACTTCATCGATCGACATTCCGTCGTGGAATGCTTGCGCGAGATAGAAAACGCGCTGGGCGTTCGGAATCGAAAGTTTTAGTCGCAGCGTTTCGGGATCGACATGTTTGTCCATGCCGTCGCCGCAAAGGCCGAAACGTTTGATTTCGAGCGACCGCAGCGCTTTCTGGAGCGCTTCCTTGAATGTGCGGCCGATCGCCATGGCTTCGCCAACGCTTTTCATTTGCGTCGTCAACGTCGGATCGGCTTGCGGAAATTTTTCGAAAGTGAAGCGCGGGACTTTGACCACGCAGTAATCGATTGTCGGTTCGAAACACGCCGGCGTTTCGCGGGTGATGTCGTTTTTGATTTCGTCGAGCGTGTAACCGACCGCGAGTTTGGCCGCGATTTTTGCGATCGGAAATCCGGTCGCCTTCGACGCGAGCGCGCTCGAACGCGAAACGCGCGGATTCATTTCGATTACGACCATTCGTCCGTTGTCCGGATGCACCGCGAATTGAATGTTCGACCCTCCGGTCTCGACGCCGATCTCACGAATGACCGCGAAAGAGGCGTCGCGCATCATTTGATATTCTTTGTCGGTGAGCGTTTGCACGGGAGCGACCGTGATGGAGTCGCCCGTGTGCACGCCCATCGGGTCGAAGTTCTCGATCGAACAAACGACCACGCAATTATCCGCCCGATCGCGCATTACTTCCATCTCGAATTCCTTCCAGCCGACGAGGGATTCGTCGATCAGCACTTCGTTAACTGGCGATAAATCGAGACCACGTGCGGCGATCGCATCCAGCTCTTCGCGGTTGTATGCGATGCCGCCGCCCATTCCGCCCAGGGTGAAGGCCGGCCGAATAATTAGCGGAAACGTTCCGATCTCGTCGGCCACGCGGTTTGCATCGACCAGCGAACGCGCGACGCCGGAGCGCGGCAGATCGAGGCCGATCCGCAACATCGCTTCCTTGAACAATTGTCGATCTTCGCCTTTGGCAATGGCTTGCGCGTTGGCGCCGATCAATTTCACGCCGTGTCGCGCGAGTGCGCCATTACGATAAAGTTCCATTGCGGCGTTGAGCGCGGTTTGCCCACCCATGGTCGGAAGAAGCGCATCCGGTTTTTCGCGCTCGATGATCGCCTCGATCACTTCGGCGGTAATCGGCTCGACATAAGTGCGATCGGCGAATTCCGGGTCGGTCATGATGGTCGCCGGGTTCGAATTGACCAGCACGACCTGATAACCTTCTTCGCGCAACGCCTTGCACGCTTGCACGCCGGAATAATCAAATTCGCAGCCCTGCCCGATCACGATTGGACCGGAACCGATGAGCAAAATTTTTTTTAACTCGTTATTCCGCGGCATCTGCGCAGCGGGACGATAAATCAAGTCAGTTGAACTTTACATGAGAAACGCTATCGCTTCGGAAGAAAGTCCGTCCCCGGCTGTCATGGCAGATAGGCTTCTGGCCTGTCGAGTCCTTTTAAGCAGACCGGCCAGAGGTCCGTCTGTCGTGGCAGGCGGGCCAATTATTTTCTGATTCGAGCGACGGTCGCAGACCGCCGCTACAGCTGGATGCAGGCTTGATTTTGCACCCGATTTTTGATTGCATGGCAGCGTGCCTGCGGAAGTTTTTCGCACGGCGCTAACGGTCTGGGGAGCATCCCGCAACCGCGGGAGCCTGTCGTTCGCGGCAGCTTGCCGCGAACGCTCCGCACACTCTTCCGTGTTCGCGTTGCCAGATGTATTCGGCCAACGACCAATGCTGCACGCCAGCGGCGTGTGTTCCTGAGAATCACGGCGTCAGGCCGATCGACATCAGAATCTTCTGAAATCTAGGTTCGTTACGCAGCGGATCAAAGGTCGGCTCGGCTTTAAGCCCGACGAGGAAGCCAGAATGTCCCTCAGAAGCCGCCGCCTCGAGCGCAGCTAGAGCCTTTTCCTTCTCGCCGAGCCCCACGAACACTACAGCCAGATGATAGGGCGACACGTTGTTTTCCCTGGGCATTGCGTTCAACTGCGAAAGGATGCCCATCGCCTTCGCGGTCTTTCCCGCAAGCGCATACGTGTTTCCGAGTTCAGACAAAATATCCGGCCTGTCATGAGAAAGTTCTCGTGCCTTTTCGTACTCCGTTATCGATTGCTCAAAGTCTCCCTTTTGGCGGTAAGCACGCCCAAGTGTGAAATGAGCCTCAGTGAAATCCTGATCCATTTCCAAGGCCGCTTTCAGATATTTAATTGCCTCGTCAGGCCTGTAAGCATCAAGCAACACGGCACCGAGATCTGCATTGATTTGCAGCGAAATCGGATCGAGCGCCAGAGCACGTTTCATCTCCTGAACGCTCTCGTCGCGCCGCCCTACTTCGATCAGATACCAGCCGTACCAATCATGCGCGGTTGCGTAATTGGGATTCAACTCCAGCGCGCGCTTGTATTCATTTTCTGCGCGCGCCCAGGCAGAATAGTACGAGTGAAGCGCAAGGCCCAGCGTCGCATGAGGCTCCGCCAGATCGCTATCTATCTCCAGGGCTTTTTCGGACAGAGCCTTCGCTTTGGGAAATGTCTCGTCGAAGGGATGATTGCCGTACCAGCCGAGCACGGCATAGCAGTCTGCCAGACCGGAGTATGCCAAAGCATAAGTGGGATCGAGATCGATTGCCTGTCTGAAGTACGCGAGGCTCTGCTGTAATCCTGCCGATGTTCGTTTGTTCCAGAAATAACGTCCTTTTAGATAGAGTCGGTATGCTTCAACATTGTCTGTATGTCGCTTGGTCAGCAGCTTCGTATCTTCAGCGCTCAAATTCCAGATCAACGCTCGTGCTACTTCTTGTGCAATGGATTCTTGAACAGTGAATACGTCTCTGAACTTCTCGTCGAATTTGCCCGACCATAGCACTGCTCCGTCTCCAACTCTCAGCAGGCGAACCGTTACCCGTAGATTATCGGCATCACGTTGCACGGTGCCATCAAGAACGGCTTCGACGCGCAGTTCTCGGCCCGCTGTCAGAGGATCCTGCGTGTGCGATTCGGCATATTTTTGCACCGCGCCTGTGGGCCGAACAAGAATCTGCCGAATCCTGCCGATTTGGGTGATCAACGCATCGGCTAAGCCGACGCCAAGATATTCATCACCCGCGTCCGCGCTTAGAATCTTGAACGGAAGCACAGCCATTGATTTCACTTCGGCCGTATTGGCGGGCAGGTTTGATTTAGGGACCGGTCGCCAAAAGATCATGAGACCGATCAGTCCGAGCACGAGCATCGTTGCGGCGGCGAGCATTCCTCCGCGCCACCAAGGAATTCGCTTAGGTTTAGCGAGCCCGGGGAGCGCCTGCGGCTCATCTGCCAGCGATTGGCTCGATGGCGAGAACGCCCCGTTGTCATCCCGGAGTTGGGTGTCTCTCAGCAGTGCGCGTTCCTCGACCACCTCGCGGACCTCCGCTACGAAGCGATAGCCGACGCGCGGGATGGTCTGAATGAACTCGCCTTTATCGCCGTTTTCATTAATCGCTTTGCGCAGTTGCGAAATCGCCACGGTCAGATTCGCTTCTTCCACGAGCACATCCGGCCAGAGCGTGTCCATGAGCGTTTGGCGATCGAGAAGTTTCCCCGAATTCTGAACGAGCAACGCGAGCGTCTCGATTGCCTTCGGCGAAAGCTGAACCACTTCATCGCCCCGAAATAGTCTGTATCTGTCCGGATCGAGCCGGAATGGGCCAAACTCGTAGAAACGCCGAAGACCCTTGGTGATCGTCCCTTTCACCAACACTATTTAGAACAATTTAGAAGAATTTAGTCAAGTCTTAAGGACTTCTCGCGCAGGCCGAGTGTAAAACCCGCTTGATGAAAAAAAATCCTTTCACGCAATCGGCCTTCTTTAATCGACACGTTTTAATTGGTGTGGCGTGCTGCTTAGCGAGCGTTTCTCTCGCGCTGGTCGGATTTGGGCAGAACCGATGGGACGAGCCGCATCTAAACGACCCGGGCGCTGGGCCCAGCGTAATAAAATCGCCGGAAGCGGCGCCAACGCCTGCGCCGGCGATGACTTTCACCGTCATCAATACCAACGACAGCGGCGCTGGCTCGCTGCGCCAGGCTATTTTGGACTCCGACAATAATCCGCCGCCACAGAACATGACGAATCTGATCCAGTTCAACATTCCCGGCTCCGGCGTGCATACCATCACGCTCACTAGCCCGCAGGCCTTGGAGATCGACCAGCCGGTGATCATTGACGGCTACACGCAGCCGGGCGCTAGCGCCAATACGCTCGCGATCGGAGATAACGCCGTCCTCCTGATCAGGATCGATGGCGGCACCACCAGTCCGATATTTTTTCTTTGTGATCCCATTGGGTGCGGGGGATCCGGCTATTCAAGCGACAATTCCATGATCAAGGGGTTGTGCATCGTGCAGCAGAGCGGCGGCGGCCCAATGCTCGCTATCCGCAGCAACAATGATTTCGTGATTGGCAACTTCCTCGGCGTGGACACCGATGGCGTAACGCTCGGCGGCTTCAGTACGCCTTTGGACATCAGCATGAACGTATCCGGTACCACTATTGGCGGCACTTCGCCTGCGGCGCGCAATGTGATGGCAATCAGCATCGGCCAAACCTTACTTCAGATCGATGGCGGCAACACGCTTGTGCAGGGCAACTATCTCGGCGTCAATGCCGCGGGAACGGCAGCGCTCGGCTTGGCCGACAACGGTGTCGTTGTCGAGCTGGGCAGCGGAACCACAGTTGGGGGCAGCGCGTCGGGTACGCGCAATGTAATCAACGCGAGAGTAAGAGGTGTCCAGGTCGGTGCGGGGCCTCCTATCAGCAACACCACGGTCCAGGGTAACCTGATCGGCACCGACGCGACGGGCACAGTCGCGTTCCATACACTTGACACTGGCATCGTCCTGGCTACCTCGAGCAACACAACCATCGGCGGCAGCGCGCCAGACGCGGGTAACGTGGTGAGCGGCAGCGGCAGCCAAGGCATCGTTATAATCCCCGGGAGTAGCCCGACAGGGATGGTCATTCAAGGCAACAAAATCGGGACCGACATCACAGGAACGATGCCGCTGGGCAACGGCGGGTGCGGCATCTTGCTTTTCTCCTTTAGTGGCGGCGGGATGATTGGTGGCACGAACTCAGGGGAGGGCAATATCATCGCGTTCAACGGCGCAAACGGTGTGAGTATCAGTTCCGCGACCACCGGCTGGGCCATTCTCGGCAACTCCATCCATGACAATACGGGCCTCGGGATCACATTTACTGGCAGTTGCAGTGGGATCCCCATGCCCACGTTAAACGATCATTGCGACACCGACACTGGGGCGAATGATCTGCAAAATTATCCGGTGATTACATCGGCCTCGTTTAGCGGCGGGAATGTGACGCTGTCCGGGACCCTGGACAGTGTGCCGAACACAGGGTTCCGCCTTGAGTTTTTCTCCAATACCGAGGGCGATCCGTCCGGCTTCGGCGAGGGACAGACCTTTCTCGGCTCAACTATTGTCACTACTGACGGAAATTGCAGCGCGAGCTTTGGGCCACTTTCATTTCCGGTCCCGTCCGGCCAGCTCCTTGTGACCGCGACCGCAACGATACTGGATGCCGGTGGCAATCCTATCGAAACGTCTGAATTTTCAGCATTCTTCCCCGGACCCCCGCCGCCCATGGCAACGGGGGCCGTCTCTCGAAAGACTCATGGCAGCGCGGGGACGTTCGATATCGATCTTCCACTTACTGGCAATATTGGGATCGAATGCCGCAGTGGCGGGGCCGCAAATAATTATCAGATGATTATTAGCTTCGCAAACTCCGTCACGGTCGAAAGCGCGTCAGTGACTTCTGGTACCGGTAGCGTGAGCAGTTTCAGCGTGAGCGGATCGCAGGTCACCGTCGATCTCACTGGCGTAACGAACGTGCAGCGAATCACAGTTACGCTCCATAATGTGAACGATGGTATGCACTCGGGGGACGTACCACTTTCCATGGGCGTGCTGGTCGGCGATGTGAACGGGAATGCCATAGTCAATGCCTCCGATGTGAGCCTGACCAAGTCGCAAGTAGGCCAGCCGGTTTCTAGCTCGAACTTCCGCGAAGACGTGAATGCGAATGGATTGATCAACTCGGTGGATGTCGCACAGGTCAAAGCCAACGTGGGTACCGCGCTGCCTCCTTAACGGCTGAGCGATGCGGAGAAGAAGCAAATGAAAAAACGACAAAAGAGAGTCCGTCCCCGGCTGTCATGGCAGACAGGCTTCCAGGCTGTCGAGTCCTTTTAAGCAGACCGGCCAGAGGCTCTGCTGTGACACGCGGGACGCCTGTCTTCCTTACGCCACTTCGGCCATGCGTTGCCGATCCAAGAAAACTTTGCAGATGCTTTTGATGCGCGTGAGCACGTAGTAGATCGTCTGGCTCCGAATGCGGACGAGTTCCGCGCCGACGATTCGTGTCACGAAATCGCTCGGCAGATCGAGAATCTCCCGCGGCGTGCAGCCTTCGAGTCCTTTGCAAAGAATGGCGCTCATTGAGCGGGTGAGCGTTTGCACTTCCGGTCCAAGCGTCATGCGAATGTGCGCCTTGCCGTTTTCATCGACATGGAGATAAACGCCGACCGTGTCCATGCATTCTTCATCCTTGCGTACATCGACAAGATCAAAAGTTTCGCCTGTGCGCGGCTCCTGCTTCTTCGCGTTTTCGGCGTAGGAGACGAGCGTTTCCCGCCGCTCATCTTCCGGTAGCGTCTCGAAGAGATTGATGATCTTGTTGAGCCTAGCCGGATACATTCGGTCGGAACGGATTTCCGCGGCACCCAACTCATCTAATTTGCCGCAAGCTTTGCTCATTTCTGGCTTAAGCGCCCTTTTCAATCGGCGCGCCGACTTTGTTGCCCCATTCGGTCCATGAGCCGTCGTAATTGCGCACGTTGTTGAGACCCAGCAGATACGTGAGGACGAACCAGGTGTGGCTTGAGCGTTCCCCGATCCGGCAATAAACGATCGTTTCCGTGCCAGGCTTCACCCCGCATTGATCCAGGTAAATCTTCGCGAGGTCCGGCGCGGGCTTGAACGTCCCGTCGTCCTTCGTCGCGGTTTTCCAAGGCACGCTTTGCGCGCCGGGAATGTGGCCGCCGCGCAGAACGCCTTCCTGCGGATACTCCGGCATATGGGTGATCTCGCCCTTGTATTCGCCGGGCGAGCGGACGTCGATCAACGGCTTTTTGCTTTTGCTTTGCGCCAGCGCTTCATCGGCAAAGGCGCGAATTTCTTTGTCGAACCGCTTCTTCGGCACTGGATAACTTGTGCGCGGATATTTCGAAACGTCCCGCGTCATTGGTCGCTGCTCCGCTTTCCATTTGTCCCGGCCACCGTTGAGAATTTTTACCTTCTCATGTCCAAACAACCGGAACGCCCAAAGCGCGTAGCAGGCCCACCAGTTCGCCTTGTCGCCGTAGAAAATGCATGTCGTCTCCGGCGTGATCCCGTTGCAGCTGCACAACTCTGCGAATTTTTCCGGCTTGATGTAATCGCGGATCACATTGTCCTGGAGATCGGCCCGCCAATCGATGTGCACCGCACCCGGTATATGCCCGGTATCGTAAAGCAGCACGTCTTCGTTCGACTCGACGATCCGGATGTCATCGTCTTTGAGATGTTTCTCCAGCCAATCGGTTTCCACCAGCGCCTCTGGATGCGCGTATTGCATAGGGTGCGTTGCCATAGGAATAGAAATTCAATCCGCTGCGGTGCATCGGCAAGCGAATTTGCTAACGCTGCGCCGGGCCTCCCCTACTTCGGAGAAAGCGAGGCAGCCAACCGATCCGTCACGATGCCGGGGTTACTTCTTCGCGTGCATGTCCAATTGTGCGAAGAGGAACGAGTACTGGTCCGAGAGCTGTTTGATTCGCTCGCTTAGCGCGGTGCCGATTCCATGACCGGCGCTTAAGCTGGTACGCAAAAGAATTGGATTACTGGATTTATTGGCCTCGTCCAGGCGCGCCACCATCTTGCGCGAATGATACGGCGCGACCCGTCCGTCGTTCGCCCCGGTCATCATCAAAATCGACGGATACTTCGTGTCGTCGACGACGTTGTGATACGGCGAGTAGGCGTAAAGGGCCTTGAATTGTTCCGGATTTTTCACCGTGCCGAATTCCGTGACGTTAAATGCGCCATTGGGCGCCAGCTCGACGCGCAGCATGTCGTAAATGCCGACCGCTGAGACGACCGCGCGCATCAGATCGGGGTGCTGCGTGATCATCGCGCCCATGAGAAGGCCGCCATTGCTCCCGCCCAGGAGCGCGAGTTTCTCGGCGCGAGTCCACTTCTGTTTGATCAAGTATTCGGCCGCCGCCGCGAAATCATCGAACACGTTTTGTTTTTTCGTCAGGTTGCCGGCCTTATGCCAATCCTCACCGAACTCGCCGCCGCCACGGATATTTGCCACTACATATACGCCGCCGCGATCGAACCAGAGCCGGCGGGTGAAATCAAAACTGGGCGTCATGCTAATGCCGTAACCACCGTATCCGTAAAGGAGCGTCGGATTGTTGCCGTCGGGTTTCGTCCCTTTACGGCGAACAATGTTGAGCGGAACTTCTGTGTCGCCTTTCGAAGTGGCGAATTCGCGGGTTACTTCAATGTCGGCAAACGAAACCGGCGAAGTATTGACCAGCGCCGTCTTGACCGGCTCCGTCTTTCCGGAAGCGATTTTGAACCATGCCGCCGGCTCGGTGTAGCTGACGTCACGAAAGAGTAGCGAATTATCTTCCAACGATTCCATCTCGGACACGGCAGAGATTTTCGGAATCGGAATCAACGTCTCGTTTTTGCCATCTAATCCAAAGCGTCGGATCTGGGACGGTCCGCCGAGCAGATCACCCACGTAAAGCGCGCTGGCCGTCGGCTCCATGAACTGGATGACCGGGTCGCCCGGCGGCACGATCATCGTCGCGTTCGCCAGTTCGGGATTATCGAGCGGCAGCCGCAAAATCTTTCCCCGCGGAGCATCGGCGCGCGACAGCAGATAGAGTGCGTTGTCCCGGCCCAGGCGCGCCGACTTGATTTGATCGCTGAACTGCGTGATTTGCTTCCAACTGCCATCTGGTCCGAGCAGATAATGCGCGAAGTCGCCGCCGTCGCCGTTCGCTACGGTGGCGAGAATGAATTTTCCGTCGCGCGCCGACTCCAGCTTGATCTCTGCAATGCGCGGAAAGTCTTTGCCTAACGAATACGTGTCTTCCGTGTCGGCCGTGCCGAGCTTATGAAAATAAATCTGCTGATAAAAATTCAGATCGGCGTCCGGCCGCTCGCCTTTGCGTGGGAAGCGCGTGTAATAAATTCCAGTACCGTCCGCATTCCAAGCTGCGCTGCCCCCGGCGGTTGGATATTGCACATGCCCAATCGAGTCGGGCATCGCTTTTCCTGTAGCGGTTTCATAGATGTGAAGCGTCCCATCCTCGCTCCCACCTTGTGAAATTGAGATCGCGACATATTTGCCATCGCGCGAGGGCGCGAACCAATCAATCGCGGTCGTGCCTTTGACGTCGAGCGCGTTCGGATCGAGCACCATCTTTTCCGATTTCAGATTGTCCGCTGAGGCGAGCGTCACCAGCATTTGTTGTTGCTTGGGCGGCTGAAATTTCATCGCGAACAAGACGCCTGGCCGCGCGACGAGCTCGGAATAGCTCGGCGAAGTTTTCGCGTACCACTCGGTCAATTGCTTCTCGACCGCGGCTCGGTCCGGTAGCTTGTCGATATAGGCGCGCGTCCGTTTATTCTGCGCGTCCGACCACGCCTTTACCTCTGGATCATCATCCTTCTCCAGCCACTGGTAATCGTCTTCGACTTTGACGCCTTGATACTCGTCGGTGATCGGCTTCTTCGGCGTTTGCGGACTACTCGGTTCGGCGGCCGACAAATTGATTAACCAAAGCGTGCACACCGCGCTGATTGGAAAAAGGAAACGATTCATTTTCATGGGGACGCAAGAACGCGTAAGGCTGCGGTTCTTGCAATCTATTTCGCGCTGATAGCAAAGTTCTGTTCAGTTTCGCCTCGAATTCGGCGAAACGTCTGCTAAGAATGTTGTTATTTAAGCCCGTTGACACACGTGATGAATACTGAAGCAACAAGCACACTGCACTGCCGAACTTGCGGTAACGAAGGTTATTTCATTGAGGTAATGGAGCATGTTGAAAATTTGATCGACGGCGGGCGCAATCACCTGCACCTGCTGATCGGCGTTCCCGATTATTATCAATGTAAACAATGCGGTGAACGAATTGATTGGGACGAAATAGGCTGATGGCGGCTAACGCGCCAGTACTTGTCGAAGACGCAATTAGTCTGCTAAGCAAGCGTTACGGCAAGCCTGTGCCGTTCGGGCGAAGTAGACTGTTGCAATTTGGAACGGCGCTTACGTGTTCGATCAACTACTCGAAAAAGCTTCGCGGTGATAAATTCTTCTTCGGCCTCGCCAAAGAAGCAGTCGATCCGAAATTTACCTATCCCGAAACAAAGCTTGGGGAGTTTGCGCTTCTCGTTTGCGGAACCGTCGACAAGATCGTTGTCCTTCCTCGATCAATCTTGTTAGATATGACACGTAACGTGCCTACGCGAAAACTGGACCTCTTCCACGAGGACAAGGCTTTCATCCTACAAACAACCGGCCACCCAAAACTCAACGTCACGGAGTTTCTCAACCGATTCCCTCAACATCGGCCACCCGAAGGTGAGACGGATACAACGGTAAGTACAAGCACGGCCGATCGTTCCCACGTCAAAATTCAAAGTCACTTAATTCGCCTTGGACAAGCTGAGGGTTGCAGTGTTTGGGTTCCGCCGAACGACCGTGTTCTCTCCTATCGAGGCACCCATTTTGCGACCTTAACATTAGATCGCTTGCCGAATTTCGGATTTGAGGAGAACACCCGTCGAATCGTCCACAACATTGATGTGCTTTGGCTGACGAAAAATATTATACGCAAAGCCTTCGAAGTGGAGTCGACCACCTCGATCTATAGTGGATTACTTCGCTTGAATGATCTTGTGCTCGCGCAGCCCAACAATCAGATTCAGCTCTACATCGTCGCTGACAAGCGGAGGCGCGAGAGAGTATTCAACCAGTTACTCCGTCCCTCGTTCCAAGAACTAGCCCCGCAATGCGAGTTGTTATCATTTGATGCGGTTGAAGAAGCTATTAGTCGAATCGAATCACTCAAGCTCGGGAAGAGCGGACGCGTATCAGGTTTGCTCGAGGGAGAAAGGTTCACAATACCCGACCGGTACATCTATCCGAGCGGGGTCTGAAGGGTCACGCAAGGATGGAACACCAGTATGCGGTGTGGACGAAGTTCGACAAGTTAACGCATCAGCGAATCGACCGGGTAAACGACACCGTTTTTGATCACGCTGTCGATGTCTGAGGCGTGAGCGACGTCATCGACGGGGTTTGATTTGAGAATGACAAGATCGGCGAAGTTGCCTTTCTCGATGGAGCCGATATGTGCGCCGGTGTCGCCGCCGAAAAGTTTGGCGGCGTTCGCGGTGGCGCATTGCAAGATTTGCATCGGGGTGAGGCCCGCCTCTTTCATTAGCTGAAATTCACGGAAGAGGGCGGGGCCGTGAATTGTCCCGATGTTTCCGGCATCGGTGCCTGCGGCGATGGTCACGCCGGCGTCTTCCAGCGTTTTCAAATTCGGCAGCGCGACATCGTAAGTTTTCTTGATGCGGTCCAGTGCCTCATCCGGTTTCGCCAGCGCGCTCTTAATGCGATCTGGCAATTTGTCCTGCGGAATTTTCGTGACGTCGAGCGATGCGATCACTTCCGGATTGCCCCACGCCTTCTCTTCCGGTGTCAGATTCAACTGATGCGAAAAAGTCCGCCCGTAGCGCTCGAACACGACCAGCGTCGGGCACAGAATGATATGTCGATCTTTCAACAACTTCACAAACGCGTCATCGACCGGTTTATCGACCACGCTGTGGACAAGAATGTCCGCGCCTTCTTCAACTGCCGCCCGCGCCGTTTCCAATTCGGTCGCGTGCACCGCGACGCGAATCTTGTGCGCGTGACTTTCCTCAACCGTCGCGCGAACGATAGGCCGGAAACTGTCAACCGGATGATCTTTATCCACAATGTACCAAATCTTGACCAGATCAGGATTTTGCGCGGCGAGTTTGCGCACGAATTCGCGTGCTTGATCGGGATTGTCGATCTTGACGATGGGCGGATCGCCCAAGTCGAGTTTCTCTCGGGAAACACTGGAAATTAGCGGGCCGGCGACTGCGACGCGTGGCGCCTTCGCGGTCGAGTTTGCCGTTTTTCGGACTTCGAAATTCCACATCGGTCCGCCCACATCGACCACGCTCGTAATCCCGCAGCGAATGTAGCGCGCGAAGACGTCATTTAGGTGCGACTTGATCCATGCGACCTCGTCTTTGTAAGGCCGGACGCTGTTTAAATCCGCGCCGTCCGGCCGTGTGAACAAATCGGCCGATTGAAAGAAATGGATGTGCGTATCGATGTAGCCGGGCAGAATGAATTTGCCTTTGCAATCGATCTGCTTGCCGAGCGCCGCCGCGTTCTGCTTACCCATGACAACCGCTTCAATCTTGTCGCCATTGATCACGATGGTCGCGTTCGGCAGCACTTTGCCCTCGGCTGGGTTGATCACGGTTGCGCCGACCAGCGAAAGTTTTTCAGCTCGCGCCGCGGTGGCGACAAGCAAAACGCAAAGGCAGAGAAAAATTTTCATTCTTTTGATTCCGGTACCGCTTTCTCGGCAGCTTGAAAACCGATCTTGGAATGTGTGCCGTCGCAAAACGGTTTCTCGGTCGACGCGCCGCAACGGCACAGCGCCATCCGCTTTTCGACCGGAAACTTATTGCCGTTGCTGTCTTTCAATTCTACTTCGCCCGTCACGATGTAAGGGCCGTTCTTGATTGTCTCGATTGTCACCATATCCGCACTCTAGCTGATCTCCAGCTCACATGAAAATGTTGTAACGGTGTTCGCCGCGGCGAACACCGAACTCTTAACAAGGCGCTTGGCACAAGCGCCTCCACAACATCAGTATCGGAGGTGACATCAGGCGATTGACCTCAATCGCGCGCGGAGCGGGCGGTCCCGTGAATCGCCCCTACCTGCGTCTTCGACCGAATGAATAGCCGCGATGGGTGCGGCCGCCGCCGATGGCGCGTTTGCCGCCAGAGGGTTCCGGCTCAAACAGCGCGGTGTAGAGATACGGAAAGTTTTCCAGTTTCAGGCGCGGAATTTTTTGGCCGATGAAACGCTCGATCGCCTGGAGCGCGGGCAGTTCTTCGCCGGTGACGAGTGTGAAGGCGTCGCCGACGTTTTGCGCGCGGCCGGTGCGACCAATTCGATGCACGTAATCCTCCGAATGTTCGGGCACATCGTAGTTGATGACGTGGCTCACACCGGCGATGTCGATCCCGCGCGAGGCGATGTCGGTGGCAACCATCACTTCGTATTTGCCACTTTTAAAACCTTCGAGCGCTTCGACGCGTTCGCGCTGGGTGCGATTGGAATGCAGCACAGCCACAGAATGCCGGCCCGCTTTTAATTTGTGCGCGATGCGATCGGCACCGTGTTTTGTCCGGCAAAAAATCAGCGCGCTATCGAAGTTTGTTCGCTCGAGTAGCGCCATGAGCAGCTCGAATTTCTGTTCCGCCGCCACTGGATAAACCGCATGCGTGACCGTTTCTGCCGGTGCGCGGCGCACGCCAATTTCTACAACCTCGGGATCGCGCAAAACCCAGGCCGCCAGCCGTTCGATCTCTGGCGGAAGCGTCGCGGAGAAGAGCAGCGTTTGTCGGTCCTTCGAAATTTGTTCAACAATGCGGCGCACATCGGGCAGGAAACCCATGTCGAGCATGCGATCGACTTCATCGAGGACCAGCACCTTTACCTGGCGCAAATTCATCGTGCGTTGTTCGAGCAGGTCGAGTAGCCGGCCGGGTGTAGCGACAACGATGTCGGTGCCGCGCGCGGCTTCTTCCCGTTGCTTGCCGTAACCGACGCCGCCATGGACCAGAGCGACGCGCAAATCGGTGAAGCGTCCATAATCACGAAACGCGGTCTCGACTTGTGCTGCGAGCTCGCGGGTGGGCTCGAGCACAAGGCAACGAAAAGCGCCGTGCTTGGCGAGCAACGTCAAAATCGGCAACGCGAACGCCGCCGTTTTACCGGTGCCGGTTTGCGCGGTGCCGGCTAAATCTTTACCCGCCAGAATAATCGGGAAAGCGCGGAGCTGGATCGGCGTCGGTTCGGTGAACCCCATTGCCTGGGTCCCGCGCACGACTTCCGGCGAAAGTCCAAAGTTGTTAAATGACACAATTACAGACTACTTGTATTCAAATCTCGCACAACGACCACAAAACAGATGGGTGGATTTAGCAGTCGTCGCCGCGGCGGAGCGCGCGGTCCGCCTCAAACTCAACTCCGCTCGACATGACGAAGATTTTTGTTCTTGCCGATACACACAATCGTTTGCCCGAGAAAGTCTTGATCCTGGCGCAAGACGCGCATGAGATTTGGCATCTCGGAGATGTTTGCGCGGAAAGCATCCTGGATGAACTTCGCGCGGTTGGTCCGCAGGTGACGATTGTGCGCGGAAATTGTGACAGCAATTCTGACTGGCCGCTGATTGTCGATCTTGTGCGCGGAGGCGTTCGCTTTCGCCTTGCGCACTTTCCGCCGGAGCCCCGAACGCTTTCGGGGGAAGATGTCGATGTTGTCCTGCACGGTCACACGCATGTGCCACGGGACGAGCGTCGTGGAAATGTTCGCTTCTTAAATCCCGGTTGCGTCACGCGACCCAATCGCGGCTGGCCGGCGAGCGTGGCGTGGCTGCAGATTGTCGATGGAAAAATAAACTGGCGGCTGGTTCCGCTGCGTTAAGTGGATCGAGCAGTCCCTTGTCCGCCTTCGGACGGACTCGTCCCGTGGCGAGCTCGATGTTAAAAGTAGGCGGCGTAGCCGCACTTGTTTAGCATCGCCCGACGGAGCGGTCGATCCACCACCCTACGAAGCGAAGCGGCCCGCAAATTATTTGACCGCTTCCTTCGATTTTCCGCCGAACCATTTCCGCTTTTTGGATTTTGGCTCTTCGGCTTTCGGCGCAGCCGCTTCTTTGGGCGGAGGCGCGGCCTCCTTTTGTTTCTTGGCAGGTTTTTCTTTAGGCTCTTTTTCCTCGATCACTTGTGCGGCATCGACCCATTCGATGAACGCCATTGAGGCGGAATCGCTCTTACGTTGGCCGAGCTTTACAATGCGCGTGTAACCGCCATTGCGATCTGCGCTACGCGGCGCGATCTCGTCGAACAGTTTTTTCACGGCATCTTTTTGCCGCAACATCGACAACGCCATCCGGCGCGCGTGGAGCGAGCCGTTTTTCCCGAAGGTCACCATTTTTTCCGCGAGCGGGCGGACGGCTTTCGCTTTTGCCAGCGTGGTTTTGACGCGCTGGTGCGCGATCAAACTGCAAACCTGGTTGGCGAGCAGAGCCTTCCGATGCGCGGCGGTACGGCCGAGCTTGATCGTTTTCTTTTGGTGCCTCATCAGCCGGGGAAGGTAATTGTCGATCCAGCAGCGTTACTTTTCGGAAGTCGCGCCGTTCGGGCTCGCGGCCTCGGCCAGCGCAGGCGTGTCAACCATGCCGGGATCGAATTTCATGCCGAGACTCAAACTAAGCTGCTGCAATTTGTCTTTGATCTCGTTGAGCGATTTCTTGCCGAAGTTGCGATACTTGAGCATCTCGGCCTCGGTTTTCTGGGCAAGCTGACCCACTGTGGTGATGTTGGCGTTGTTCAAGCAGTTGGCCGCGCGCACGCTTAGCTCGATCTCATTCACGCTCATGTTGAGCAGCTTCTTGAGCTTTATGTTTTCCTCGCTCACACCCGCGGGCGTCTCGTCGAACTCGATCACCTCCTCGTTGAAGTTGACGAAAACATCGAGATGGTGCCGCAAAATCGCTGAGGCCTGGAGCAACGCATCGTCCGGTGTTAATCGTCCATCGGTCCAGACTTCAAGAATGAGCTTGTCGTAATCGGTGCGCTGACCGACACGAGTATTTTCCACCGCGTACTTCACGCGGGTAACCGGCGAAAAAATGGAATCGATCGGGATGAGGCCAATCGGTTGATCCGGCCGCTTGTTTTCGTCACCGGTAGCGAAGCCGCGGCCGACGCGCACGTCGAACTCGGCATCGAACTTATGTTTCTTATCCAGGGTGCAGATGACCTGCTTGGGATTGAGCACGTCATAGCCTTGCACCAGTTGGATGTCACCGGCGGTCACTTCGCCC
>Ga0193729_1000649_pt1 | contig 18248 bp, 11 predicted proteins | sample U1c2metaG_FD_143036 | JGI IMG/M metagenome (GOLD analysis project Ga0193729, IMG submission 143036) | Soil microbial communities from a riparian zone of the East river system, Colorado, United States - U1c2 | ecosystem: Environmental > Terrestrial > Soil > Riparian zone | place: USA: East River...
AAGCGTCCGCGCAGATCCCAATGTCCGTGCACCACACCGAGACCCGGCAGTTCCATCGTGTGATAGAAGAAGCAATCATCGAGGGCATCGACGAATCGCGGCTCGGCGAATAGTGACTTTGATTCCGGTTCCGTCATTGGATCACAAACTGATTGTGGCACACGCATCTTGCGCGTGATCCACGGGCGGGACGCCCGTGCCACTTTCACAAACGCAAATTCTTGTACTTGCGATCGATCAAGATTCCTGACGATAGCAGAGCGATGGCGAAGAGCGACATAGCCGCACCGATGAATACAGACTTAGGTCGATAACTGAATTCGATCAGATGTTGACCTGCGGGCAAAGGTACGCCGCGCAGATTGTAATCAACGCGCAGCGTTTCAACCGCGCGTCCATCAATATAAGCACGCCAGCCAGGATAATGATTCTCGCTCAAGACGAGAATAGAAGGGCCGTTGGCCTTTGTGCTCACCTCGATCCGATTTGGCTCGTACTGCGTAATTTGCGCTTCGCCGGGCGCGCCCTGTCGAACTTCTTCGGAAAGCGGTGATTCGATCAAAGCAGTTGTGGCTGGGTCCCACTTTGTTCCGTCCGCGAACCTATCGCTGCGAATTACTTCGAGCATGGCAGCTTGGTTAAGCACTCGCGTTTCCGGCGTCAGCCAGGCGCGCGGCATCGCCCTGCCGTTTTCATAGATGTCTACGTACTTGGTCTGCGCTACCAGTTTCCAACGCGCTGATGATGAGTCAGTTTTTGCCGCCGGCGTTTCGTTGTTCAGGTTGACCAGGTCTCGTCCCAGCGCGTAGGTCTTGCCTTCATGCTGGTTAATTAACGAGAGGCGGAAAACACTCATACTCAAATCGGGCCAACGTGAATCCGGCAGGATTGTGATTTCACCTCCGGTCACTTTCACGGCCTCCGGCAATGCAATCGCGGTGACGAATGTATGCGCGTCGTAATTGCTCTGGGCGTCGCTGACCTGGTAACTGCTCGCCACTGTGGCCCGTCGATGACGAATGCGCGCCCGAATGTCCGGACGGTCGTACGCCCACTCTGAGGTGTCAGCGCCGGCGCGTACCGGAAGTTCGAGAGCGTTGCCATCAGCCAACTGAAGGTGGATTCGCGCCACGGCCGTGTCGTCAGGAACATTCTCAGACCAGGCGAGGTGGCTAACCAAAGCGAAGTGATCGACTTCAACCGCAGGCACTGAAAAGCTGAGACGTTTCCCCTTCGTTAAGCTGGAGAGACCAAGATCGTTTGCCGCAAACATGTAGTCGCCGTATCGCTGATCCGCTTTGGCAAAGGCTTCGGTCGGGCCGGCCGAGTTTAGCTGCCTGCGCATTGAAAGCAGATAGCGAACATTCAGCACGTCGATTTCGCGACTATCGCCTCGCAAAGCGGTGTCGGGATCGGTTAACTCACCCCAGACTTTCATTCGTCCGGCCATTTGACTATACCGTTCTAATCCGAAACCGTCGTAACCCGCGGCGTTCTGGATGCCGTGCATCATATAAATGTCGGGCTGCGTCCACAAAACCCAGTCCGTTGAATGCGAGACTGAAGGCGGGACTGGCGTCACTTGCGGATCGAATTGATGTGGCGCCGTCAGGATTCTGTATGAAAACCTATCTCGTGTGGCGACGCTATTGAGCACGGGCACAGTTTCCGTCTGATGCCAGTATTCGTCGGTGTTCCTGGGGCTGGCGACATACCAACCGCTTGATTGTCCCCAGACCGCAAGGTCGAATAGCAGCACCATGAATACCAAAAGTATCGCACCGCGTTTGCCGCGCGCGTATCGCCACAGCACGTAAGCACTTACGGCGGCAATCGCCAGCGGCATGAATAACTCGGGCGCGCGCAGAATGCCGATCGGAATTTCGCGGGCGAGATGAAAAGCCACCGGCCGCCAGACAGTGACCGCTAACAGAGTGAAAAAGAGAACGACACCCGCGGACAAAAGCACGATCATTCGCGATCCTAACTTTTCTCTATGCGCAGTGAGCATCGTAAAGCCGCGTCCGGCCAAAACGGCCAGCGCAAAATCGACTTCCATTATGTGGCGAGCCGGAACCCGGAAGAGATTGAGAACCGGCACGTAATAAATCAGCTTATAAAGATCCAGCGGCGCGTATGCTCCGAACGCCAGCAGCATGCAAATCGCCGCGACGGCTGCCCAAAATTTTGTTCGCGCGTCCGCCTTCATCGCCAACGCTATTATCGCGAGCATGATTGTCAGTACGCCTACATAACCAGCCATCTCAGGATAGAATGGTGGCCCAACATAAGGCGCGCGAAACAAACGGCCGTCTCCACCACCCATGATGTAAGGCGCGAGCAAAGTAAAGATGAAACGCTTTGGCATCGAGAACGAGGTGAAGAATTCATACGTGGCCGCCGAGCGTTCGCTGCGACGCAGCAACTCAAACGTGGGCAGGATTTGCACGGTTGAGAGCAGCAGTCCCACCGCGATGAACCCAAAAGAAGTTAGGTAGCGCCGTAGCGATTCGCGATTCGCTAGAGCCATCACAATCACGTACACGGTCACAAGCAAAAGGGAATTGACGAAGGTTTGTTGGTGACCGGCAAAAAACTGGGTCGCGATGATGACGGAAACAAGCGCACCTCGCTTGAAGGTTCCTTTCGCGGCGTAACCCTCGAGTGACCACAGCACCCAGGGCAGAATCGCCGACGTTTGAATGATATTAATGTGGCTTATTTGGCCGATAGCGGCGCCACTGAATTGCCACGCAAGACTCGTGATTGCTGCGCCGGTGACTGATACTCCGATGCGCCTTGCATAGAGATAAGCGCCGAGCCCCGCCACCATATAGGTCGAAATGACCATCAGATTTGTCGCCGTGGCCGGAGAGAAAACCAGATACGACCAGTTGAGCGGATAAAGAATTCCGACCTGGGCGGTGGCGAGTAAGGGCATGCCGCTGAAGATGTATGGATTCCACAACGGCAAGTAACCTGAACGCATCATCTGGGCAGCGGCCACCCGGAAGGGAACGTTTTGCAGTAGATCATCGTCAGGGCACAGAACTTTGCTCTGCAATAAAGCCGGCAGGAAATAAAGCAACGGCGCCAGAGTGACTGCAATTGCGGCCGCCTTATCGGAGCTTATTTTGAAGCGCAGACTGTTTGAACCTGTCATTGAGTCAGGAGAGTCCGCCTGACGTGCAGTTGATCGTCGTACCCAGGCGATGGCTTGGTTGGCCTCTCATGTTGAACTTGTGCAAAGGGTCATTGACCGGGTCGCTCACCGTGAGCGGGATATTATCATCCGGTAGTTCGTGACTTCCAAACCTCGGCCGAGGTAGTTAAGGCTCGACGGTCTTGACAACTGCAAGTGCTTCAGGCATTTGCTAGTTGCAGAGGACAACATTACGGTTCGTTGTGAAGAAGCCATCCTTCAGTTTGACTCGCATTTCGCATGCCCTGACGCTCGGAGATTTCTTTCTCTTTTTTTATGAACTGGTTTTTTTGCGACAGTACTTTTGGTTGATCGAGTCGCAACAACTCGCCTGGATCGTTACCGTCACTGCGGGACTTCTGGTTTGGATTGTGTTTCTGTTTTTCAAAAAACATCCAGGCATTCGAACGCCATGGCAGTTTTGGCTCATCGTTGGTGTCCCACTTCTGATTGTTTACGTGATGCGCGCGGCAATCCCCGACTCGAGTTTCGATGTCCTGAACTATCGCCTGGTCAACGCGGAGCGATCGATGAGAGGCTGGCCGTTTTTGCGTGGCGATTTTCTGCCGGCGTTTTATCCGCTGAACCCAGCGCCCGACATGATTATGGCAATTGGCCGTTGGTTGGCGGGTTACCGTCTCGGCACCCTCATGAATTTGGGCGTGCTGCTTTGGACGGGAACGATCGTTAATCGACTCTTGCAGCCCCACATCAAGAGAACATTGCTGCGATGCGGGTGCGTTCTCGCCGTACTTTGGACTGAGCACAGCTTGTTCCTCATTAATAATTATTTGGTTGATCTGCTGGCAGTCCCACTGCTGTTGCGCGCGACCGAGATGGTCGTAAGCGAGAGCGAGGATCGCGCTGATGTGCCCTTCGCGGTCTCGTTCGGTCTGCTGACGGGAGCCAGCGTCGCGCTTAAATTATTCAATCTGGCTTACGTCATTCCAATCGCCGCGATCTACATCGCGAATGTGGCGACAGTGAACGGGCTTTCACGTCTTCGCTTGACGGCCAAGAGACTGCTGGTCACGGGCGCATCGTTCCTGCTTCCGCTTTTGCCTTTTACACTCTTCATCTATCGGCAAACCGGTAATCCTGTTTTTCCTTTTTATAATAAGTTATTTCACTCGCCTTTTTGGCCACCGTCGGATTTGGTCGATGGGAGATGGGGACCGAAAGGGATATTCGAGACGATCGCCTGGCCGATCACGATCCCATTCAGACACGAACGCATCGGCGAATTGGCGGTTTACTCCGGCCGCTTAACGATCGTAACTGTCGCCGCACTGGTGGTGATTGTTGTCTTTCGCAGTAATCGGAAAATGCGACAGCTGAGTTTGGTAACAGTTGTGGGCGCAATCCTCTGGGCGGCCGTCCTTACCGGCTATCCACGATACGGAATCTTTGTCGAAGTCGTCGGCGGAGTCTTGCTGATGATTATGCTGTCAGGATTGATCGAACACTTCGGAAAACCGGCGCGGACACGCGCGGTGGCGTTGATCTTTTTGGCGGCCCTGGTGTTTCAACTGATTGCCGCCACGGTTTATATCGACCATTATGAATGGAGCATGCGGCCAACGGTGTTCGTCGATCCGCGCAGATACGCAAATGAAGCCAGGTTCCTGATGCGAGATCGGTCTTTCAGATCTTTCCTGAAAGATGACTCGAAGTCGTTGCCGGACGCGAGACTGTGGGTAGAAAGTGGACTGCTGACGAGCGGCTTCCAGGTGCTCTCGAACCCGCACGCGCCGATTCTTTGCGCCTATGTGCCGGATTACTTTTACTCGTCAGCAGGACGTGAGAAATTCGCTCATGCATTGGATGAGGCGCAGAATAACGACATCAGTTCGTTGTGTCTGGAGACTGAAATCGACAATTGCCGGAAAGCTTTGGGCGATCGCGATCTTGAGATCGTCAGCACTATTCCTGTAAAAATACCCGTCTATTCTGAACGAACGTTTGTAAAGATGGTCTTGATGCGCTTGCGGCGCGTTCAGCAAACTGATCCTACGAATAAGAATTGATAGAAAGGTGTGAGTATGAAATCGATATTGTCCGGTCTGTTTGTGTTTGCAGGTGTGTTATGCGCAGCTTGTTCAAAAACTCCTCCTCCGGCTGCTAATAATCAGGCTGCGCCTACCAGCGCCAACTCATCTCCCGCGACTACTTCTACGAAGATTTCGTCTGCGCTGCCGAACGGTGCGTTCAAGGCGTCACTGGCCATCAGCGATCCGCCGACAAAATTGCGCGCTGGTGAGCGCGCGGTGCTGCAAGTGCACGTGAAGAACGCGAGCGACACTAACTGGCCCGCGCTTGGCGAGACTAATGGGCGCTACGCGATCACCCTGCGCGATCGTTGGCTGAACGCCGGGACGTCCAAAGTTGTAAACGACATCGATGGCGGGACAAGTTTGCCGCGCGACCTCGCGCCGGGAGCAGAAATTGTCCTGCCGCTGAACGTGACAGCTCCGGCCAAAGCGGGCGATTACGATCTCGAAGTCGACATGGTCCAGGAACAAGTCTCCTTCTTCCGGGAAAAAGGATCCCAACCGGCAAAGATTTCAATTAAAGTTGAGTAGTACTCTTTGCCGCAGCTTTCTCGCCGTCAAAACAAGACCGATGATGAGTCGCTCGGAAATCGCCGCCGAAGTACAACGCCTTGAACCGTGGTTTCACTGTATCGATCTCGGTGACGGTCTGGTTACCAAGAGCAAGAGTGCGATTGGCGAGCCGGTCGAGCATCCGCGTCCGACGTGGGGGAAAGTCAAAGTTTGCTTGCCTGAGGATCTTTCAGGAAAGTCCGTGTTGGACGTTGGTTGCAACGCCGGCTTCTATTCCATTGAAATGAAACGGCGCGGTGCGGCGCGCGTCCTCGGAATCGATTCACAACGCGATCTCGTCCGTCAGGCGATGTTTGTTCGCCGGGCAATCGGGTTGGAGATCGATTACCGGCGCATGTCGGTTTACGATCTCGATCCACGCGAGCTTGGGCAGTTCGACATCACCCTGGCGCTGGGCTTGATCTATCACTGCAAACATCTGGTGCTGGCGCTCGAGAAATTGTTTTTGGTGACGCGCGATCTGCTTATTATTGAGACTGCGATCTATCCGCCAGAGAAAGCGCCGGAATCCTTTGTCTACGCTGAAGGCGGAGCCGAGCCTACTCTTCATCCGCTCGCCTATATCGAGAACCTGCCCGATGCGAAGGAGGCCGTTTTCAATTGGTTTCTGCCGGGAACGGCGGCGCTGTCGGCGTTGCTCCGGAATGTTGGATTCGACGAAGTAAGAGTATTCCCCGGTGTGCAAAGCGATCGCGCGGTGTTCGCATGTCGCAAGCGCCAGCCGTATCCCGATAGCCACGCGATTAGTTATCTCGAATCCCATCTCGCCTTGATCAGCGGGCCGTCCTCTTGTCGTCGAAATGATGAATTGCGATTCCACCTGCGTCTGCACAATAGTGGTTATGCGCGTTGGCTGAGCGGCTCTAAGGGCACTACCGAAAAGGGCGACGTGCATTTGGTCGCGCACCTGCTCGACCAAAACGAACAACCGATCTCCTGGTATCACGCGGGTGCTTTTCTGCCGCATGATCTTCAGCCGAATGAAACTGTTGAAGTCGAGATCGTTTTGCGCGCACCTGAGTCACCAGGAAACTACCTGCTTGAGTTTGATATGGTTTCAGAGCATCTGGCGTGGTTCGAGGATTTAGGTTCTCAAGTTTTGAAGCACCAGTTAGCAGTTCAATAGAGTCCGCGGAGCGGACGTCAGCATAAAGCCTGGGGCGTTAGCCCCAGGATCGCGTCAGTAAAGTGAACCAAGCCCGCGGAGCGGGCGGCAGCCGATGACGTTAAGCGTGGGGGCTATCGCCCGCTTCGCGGGCTCGACTATGATTATCGTTCTTGATCCTGGGGCTGACGCCCCAGGCTTTATGCTGGCGTCCGCTTCGCGGACTGAAACCCGATCGTCGCCACGCCGGTAGGTCCGAGAATATAAACTCCATTTGATGGACGAGCGATTAAACCAAACGCCGGCAGCGGACCCCCCGGACATTCAGTTTGATGTGCGTCGCGCTTTGACAGTGACGCGTACCTGGATCGTGGCGAATGCTGCGGAACTCGGATGCGCATTGATGCTCACCTTGATGGCGCTCCAGATGCTCGCAGTAATCTCGCGTAAGAGCATCACCGTCGACGAGATCGTAATGATTCCGTCGGGCTACTACCATCTGGCCGCGGGTAATGTCGAGCTTGTTCACGAGCATCCGCCTTTTTCGAAAATCATCGCAGCAATTCCGCTGCTGTTTCTTCAGCCGGCTGAAATTCGTCCCGATCAAATCAAAGGCGCACCGGGATCCGGTGATAAGCGCTGGGCTTACGAGGAGAGTTTTTGGGAGAACAATCCCGAGAAGTTTTTATCGTTGTCCTACTGGCCGCGCCTATTCATGATCGCGCTGACGGTGGCGCTGGGCTTACTTATCTTTCGATTTGCGCGCGAGTTGTTTGGCCCGCTCGCCGCAATGCTGGCGGTCACGCTGTTTGCGCTTGAGCCCACGATCCTTGCGCACGGCCGGGTTGTGCAAACCGACGTGCCTGCCGCTTTCGGTTTCCTTTTGTTCTTTTTCATGTTGCGCGGATACGCGCTCGATCGATCGCTCAAGCGAGCTGCCTGGCTCGGATTCGCGGCGGCTTTGGCTGTGCTCACGAAGTTTTCAATGCTTCTGGTTGGGCCAGTCATCGTGATCTACTTCGCCGTAGTGATTGGGAAAGCGGTCAGACAACAAAAACCGTGGACCGGAGACATCGCACATCTCGCGATGATCACTTTGGTCTCGGTCGTCACCATTAACGCCGCATATTTTTTTCAGCATCGCCGGCTTGGGTCATCGGATGTGCAATGGATTCAAGCAACGTTTCCCAAATTCGCCGGCACGCTGACGCTTCTGACGGGCGCACTATCGCACCTCGTGCCCGTCGATTTTGTTCTGGGCATTCTCTATCAGGTATGGCACAACGCGCAGGGACATCCGGCCGGCTTTCTCGGCATGTATAGCCGCACCGGTTGGTGGTACTACTTTCCGGTTGCGTTTACGCTTAAGACAACGATTCCTTTTCTGATGCTGTCACTGGTCGCGCTGGGTTGGAGCGCTTTTCATGCAATCAAGAAGCGCGAGTCAGATCATCTCTGGATGTTGGCGCCGTTTGTTCTCTACACGGTTTTCGTTTTACTCAGCCACATAGACATCGGCGTGCGTTACTATCTTCCGGCATATTCGTTCCTTTTCATTCTGGGTGGTGCGTTGCTCGCCTCCTTACTTAAGTCGCGTAGAGTTGTCCGCGTGGGAATGGTCGTTGCGATTGCGTTGATTTGTTGGATCGGCATTGTGGCTGTGCGCACGTTTCCCGATCACCTGAGCTATATGAACCAAATCGCTTCGCGCCATCCACATTGGTGGTACTTATCAGATTCGAATGTCGAATGGGGAGAGGACATCCCGGCGCTGGCGGCGTATCTGCGCGCGCGCGGCGAGACGCGAGTGCGCGCAAACTTTTTGGGAGATTTCATCATCCTCCATCATTACGGCGTGCAGCCGCTCGTCATGGCCGGCGCAACTGGCGAAGCGCCGGAGAAGACGCGTTATGTGGCGGTCGGCGCGAGTTATCTGAATGGTTCGACCGTGCCGGAGATGTTAACGGTTGAAGGACGTCCGGCCACCGAGTCAGAGCGCGTGAACTTCTTTGATAAGTACCGCCACCAGACACCGGAAGCGGTCTTCGGCGGATCGATTTATCTTTATCGAGAAGACGATCACTAATCCCCAACGACTATCGAATTGTTTAGAGGCGGGCCACCGCCCGCCAAAATCCGGTAAGACGAAAAGGCGGGCAGTAGGCCGCCTCTAAACGTCAGGTTCACGATGTTAACGTCAGGCCCCAATTTTCTTTACCGCAATCTTTTCATCATCGCGTTTTCGATCGTCATTGTAGGCGGCATCTTTGTCTACGGTCGTCACGTGACGACAAACCCACGCGGTTTCTTCATCGATGAATCGTCGATCGCATACAACGCTTACCTGGTCTCGCAGACGGGACACGATGAGCACGGCCAGGCCTGGCCACTCTATTTCCGGGCCTTCGGCGAGTATAAGAATCCGATCCACATCTATCTGCTCGCTGCGATATTTCGACTAACTGGGCCGAGCGTGTTGGCGGCTCGATTGTTAAGTGTCACTGCGGGCTTGATGACTGCAATGGTTTTAGGCCTGCTTTCGTTCCACCTCACCCGTCGCCGTAACGTGGCCTTGATCGTGATGGGTTCAGCGCTGCTTACGCCCTGGTTGTTCGAGTTGAGTCGCGTGGTCCTCGAGGTCAGCATCTATCCGCTCGTGCTTTCGTTATTTCTGCTTTTTGTGCAGCGCGCAGCCACTCGATCCAGATGGTCGTGGAGTGAAACTGTCCCACTCGCGCTGACGCTGGCGTTGCTGACCTATACCTATTCGATCGGGAGACTGCTAGCGCCGCTGTTGGGAATCGGGCTGCTGTTTTTCGTGAGACGTTCGGGATGGAAGGGCGTGCTCTCGGTTTGGGCTTTGTACGCGGTCACGCTGGCGCCGCTCGCCGTCTTCAACCTGAAAAATCCGGGGGCGCTCACTGCAAGATTCTCATTGATCACATATTTGAAGCGAGAGAACTCGCTCGGGCAGACGGCGCTGGATTTTCTGCGGCACTATGCGGCCAATATCAATCCATGGCATTTGTTGGTGAAGGGCGATCCGAACTACTTCCAAATGGCGCATGTCCATGGCACGGAGTTGATGTTAGGCGCGACCGTAGTGCTGGCGATTATTGGGGCGTGGTTGGTGTTGCGAAAGAACCGCAATCCATGGTGGCTGTTCATCTGTTATGGGCTGGTAGTGTCGATCATTCCGGCGTCGCTGACTCAAGAGACTTTTCACATGCTTCATCTTTCGCCGGTGCCGGTTTTCCTGCTTGTGCTTTCCGTTCCGGCGGTCGCCTGGTTACTGGCAGGCAACGGGCGACGACGGGCGTTGCTGATCGTTTTGGCCGCGTTCACGTTGGTCCAGGGCGCGACGTTTCAACGGCAGTATGCGACCAGCGCAGATTCAGCTCGGCGCTTGCATATATTCGATGCGGAGTACCCAAACTTGATTTTCGCGGCGGCTCTGGCGGACCCTCACCGGCCGATTTATCTCTCGGATGCGTACGGAATCCCCGGCTATATTCAGGCCTTCTGGCAAGCGACACTTCAGAAGATCCCGCTATCAAACTTCGTTCATCTGCCGGTTGAGGACGCACCGCCGATCGGCGCGATAGTTATAACCACGAAGGACATTTGCTCAGGCTGTAGCATTCTCGCCGAGAGTCCTCCCTACACGCTCTACGTCGCAGCGCGATCCGAGCGAGCTCGCAGTCCGCTTCCCGACAGCGCCTTTCGGGCAGAGATCACCGTCGCAAATCCGCCTACGCGTTTATCAGCCGGCGAACAAGCAACCGTCAGGGTATCGATTAAGAATAAGAGCGAGATGACCTGGCGCGGTCGTGATTGGACCGCCGATCCGTTCCAGATTGCGGCCGGCAATCATTGGTTGGACGGCGCCGGAAAGACAATCATCAACGACGATGGCCGCTCGCCGTTCACTCGAGATGTACCTCCCGGAGAGACGATCGAAATTCCCTTGACCATCAACGCACCTCCGCGCGGCGGCAACTATCAACTCGAAATCGATCTGGTCCAGGAAGATGTCTCGTGGTTTGGACTGAAGGGCTCGCCCACGCTTCGTCTGCCAATCGTCGTCAAGTAGTTCAGCGTTCGGGATATAATCCTCAAATTGAACTGAGCCGGAGTCGAATTCTGGTGGAATCCGACAGCGTGAGACTAAACTCAGCTGACTGTCGAGAGGAAAGATATGACAAACCACAAAACAATGAAACGCCTTGTGATTGCAGCGGTGATGTGCGTGGTTGCTGTGGCGTGCCTCGCCATCTCCGGCAGAGGTTCTGGACCTTTGCAACAGCCAGCCGCACAACAGCCAAGCAGCGACGATATCATCGCGCTGAGACAGGCAATCAGACAGGGAGGCCTGCGCGCCGCGGCGAAGTTAAAAGTCAATTACGTCGCGGAGTACAATCCTCATTGGGACTGGGGACGGTTCGATCTTGAAACTCTAACCAAGGGCAGCGCAGCCGTCATCGTTGGCCGGTTCACGAAAAAGGCGGAGCCGCGTCTGATTGATGGTTTGTTGATCTGCACCGACTACGAGGTCTCCGTTGACGAACTCGTAAAAGGCGAAATCAAACAGGGCGAAACGATCGTCGTCACTCTGCCCGGCGGCCGTATTTCTTTTGACGACGGCACCAGTGCTGAACTAACCACGCCATCATTCGAGCACCCTCATATCGGAAGGTCCTACACTCTGTTTCTTATGCGGGAGACGGCTGTCCCGTCGGTATTCTTCCTGGCAGGCGGACCTCAAGGCATGTTCGATCTGGAAGACAGCTCGGGCGTCAAATCGCACGGCCTACCAGATGATCTGACTGCGGTTGAGACAAACGGCAAAAGCCGAGAGGCGTTTATGAAAACCGTGCGAGAGCTGGCGCGAAAGTGGCCCAATCCCGGCAAGTGCTGCTAATGCTCGTCACGCGTTGATCTCGCCGCTCTTCTGCAAGAGGCTAAACATTCCACAGCGGGCCGGTTCCCGATCCGAACCATGACTAATGAAGGTTGATTCTTGCTAAAGGCCATGAGGAGTTGGAATTTGCGCCCCGCCGTTCCATGAAGCGAAGATAAGTGCCTTGCCACAGAATTAGATCAGCAACACAGATTTACCCACTACTCACCACCACGATTGCCAGAAGGTTTCTTGACCAATTGATGTATCAGCCTTAGAAGCTCGGCCGGATCGACGGGCTTAGAGACGTGAGCATCAAAGCCGGACGCCAGAGCGGACTTCGCGTCTTTGTTGGAAGCATAGCCGGACAGCGCAATCGCCGGCACCGATTTATACTGATCGAGTTCGCGCAGTCGCTTGATCATTTCGAATCCGTCCATTTGTGGCATGCCGATGTCTGAAACGATCAGATCGACTGAGTTAGCCGGCGCGAGCTCCAGCGTCTCGGCCGCCGATTCGCAAGCCGTCACCTTGAAGCCGTGCGCCTCTAACGTTGCGCGCAACATCTCTAAGGTGTCCGCGTCGTCTTCGATGATCATTAGGTGAGCGGGGGCGGCCTGCGCGCGAGTTTCAGCCGGGGGGTTTGACGCGTCCGCGACGACGGCTTTAGTGCGCGGCAGCATGATGGTGAACCGACTGCCGTGACCCGTTCCGGCGCTATCAGCCTGAACACTCCCGTGATGCGCCTCAACAAAACTCTTCACCAGCGCCAGACCTAAACCGAGACCACCGTGCACCCGCGTTTTCGATCCGTCCTCCTGGCGAAATCGTTCAAAGACGAATGGTAGAAACTCAGAGCTAATTCCGCGGCCTTCGTCCTCCACACGCACGATTGCGTTATCGCCGTTCACTTCACAAGCGATTTTGACCAGGCCGCCCTGCGCCGAAAACTTGATGGCGTTGTCGAGCAGGTTCGAGAAAGCCTGGACCAGGCGCGTGCGGTCGCCCGTCACGACCGCATCGCGCGAATTGCTTAGCCCGATTTCAAGACGAACTTCGCGCGCAGAGGCTTGAGTGCGAACCATTTCGACCGCTTCACGAATAGCTCCATCAAGCAGCACCGCGTTTTGTTCCATACGCATCTTGCCGCTGAGAATCGCTGACATGTCGAGCAGATCATTTATCAAACGCTTCAGGGCATGCGAATTCTTTTCGATTACCTGCAGGCCGTGCGCCGCCTCTTTTTGTGGCAGCAGGTCATTTCGGATCATATGAATCCAGCCGATGATCGGTGTCAGCGGCGTGCGTAATTCGTGAGAGATGGTCGTTAAGAATTCATCCTTGGCGCGACTCGCGGCCTCAGCCTCGCGTCGCGCGGTCCGTTCTTCTTCAAACAGCCGGGCGTTATCGATTGCCAGGGCGATGCGAAAAGCAACCAGCTCTAACAACCTGGTGTCGCCGTCCGTGAATGGACGCACCACCAGCCGCCCTACATGAATCACCCCCAACACTCGCCCTTCGATCAGTAGCGGCACGCCAAGCAATGACTTGACCCCATGTTCGCGCAGGAAAGGCGTGTGCAGGTCGGCCTTCTCAATGTCGTCGATCGCGATCGGTGCTTTTCGCTCTGCGACGCGGCCGGCAAAACCGGCGCCCATCGGCACCCGAATCTTGACGTCAAGTTCCAATCCTTTCGCGGCCCAGGCGACCATCTCGCTGTTCTCTTCGAGCAGCAGAATCACGACAGTGTCTACATCCATGGCGTCGCGCACGCGATCGAGAAGTTCCGCCAGCAACTTGTCGAGCGAAAGATGGGCCAGGGCGACCTCAGTAACGATTTGCACCTGGCGCATGCGCTCCATCGTTGCTTCGAGCTCGAGGCGGGAGCGCTGTTCGCGTTCGAACAATTTCGATCGCTCTTCTTCCACCCGCTCGCGCTCGACCAATTGCCCGATCTGGTTTCCAATCGCGGTCATCACATCCTGGAGGGACGGGTCTGATGATTGAGGTTCGCGGGTGAAGAACTCCATCACGCCGGAAACTTCATCGCCTAACTTGATCGGAAATCCAAATGCTGAACGCAGGTTTGCCTGCGAAGCAGAGGCGCCGCGAGGGAAATTTGAATCTTCAGCAATATCGAGAATCCAGTGCGACCTGCCGCCGGCCCAAACCCTGCCTGGGAGACCAATGCCGCTACTGAAGAGCCGCCCGCGACTGGCTGCGGCAAAGTCATCTGCAACCAGCGAATCAACTTGCCAGCCGGCGAGCCAGCGCAATTTCTCCACGTCGCCATCGACAATCCACAGTTGGCCCAAATCCCAGCCGAGACTTTCGCAGAGCATCTGCAGCAATTTCGGCGCAGCGTCGTTAAGCGATTCGGCTTCGGCCAGAATGCGCGCAGCTTCGAATTGAACGGTTAGCCGCCGCTCAAGCCGCTTTCGTTCCGTGATGTCGCGGGAATTGATCACGACGCCGCTCACCGTCGGGTCGTTCAGCAGATTGTGCGCCGTCGCTTCGTGAATTCTCCACGAGCCATCTTTTGCCTTGATGCGAAACTGCCTGGTGACAACCAGCCCGGGATTGGTCACGCCGGAGACAAATAGTTGTTGTAGCTCTGCCAAGTCATCCGGGTGGACCAGCTCGAAAGCATTTTTTCCGGTCAGCTCTTCCGGTGTGTAACCCAGCGAACGCTCGATAGACGGACTGACATAGCGCCTCGTCCCGTCGCGATTCAGCACAGTGATAATGTCAGTCGCATTCTCGATCAGCGGCCGCAGTTGCTGCTCAGTCTGTTCCAGCTTGTCGGAAGGAGTGTTATCCATGCGGTGATGAAAAACTAATCCTTTTATTGATTGACAGTCAATGAAGCGCTCACTTTCGTATTGTTCTAATATCGTGTTGCAGAGGCGTGCAATGCGAAGCGGGGCAGTAGCCCGACCGTAAGGGAGGGTGTGAACGCGCGTGTGGACGCCTTCCGCCGCCACGCAACATTCGAGAATTCCAACAGCACGCTTTTGACAATGCTTAAATCCGAAATGACAATCAGCAGTAGAATCAAATGTATCCCGCAGGAAATCTTTTCATTCCGGTCGAGCATGGCCGGCTCGAAGCAATCTTGAAAGAGCCAGGCGCTCAACCGGTTACGGGCGTTGCGCTGGTGCTGCATCCGCACCCGCTTTTTGGCGGCACAATGCACAACAAAGTCGTGTTTCGCGCGGCCTCGGCCTTGAATGATGCCGGACTGATCGTCTTGCGAATTAATTTCCGCGGCGTGGGGCAGAGCACGGGCGAGCATGACGAAGGGCGCGGAGAGCGCGAAGACGCGCGCGCCGGTTTGGATTACCTGGCGGAAAATTATCCGTCGCAGAAAATCACGTTGTGCGGATTTTCATTTGGCGCGCGCGTGGGTTTGGAAGTCGGAATGACCGACGATCGCGTTACCCGACTGATTAGCATTGGCACGCCCGTCGATAAATATGATTTCAGCTTTCTGGAAGACTCGCAGAAACCAATACTATTTGTGCAAGGTGACCGTGACGAGTTTGGCAATATCGATCGGTTGCATGAGTTAGTTGACCGGGTCGCCCTGAACGCCGCGGCTGAATTGCATGTCATAAAAGGAGCGGGGCATTTCTTTGACAATCAATTGGATGAGTTGAAGCGAGTGATTACGGAGTGGGTCGAGAGGTAGCGCATCAGGCGAGACGTTCATAGAGTTCGGCGTTCTTGTCGACCACATAGTCGGATGCTTTCCCGAATTGATCGGTCGTCGAGTCCAGATAGCCAATAATGCAGTCACGAATCAACTGGTAAGAGTTCTGGTAGACCAGATCGCTGTGACCAAAAGGATCGGCGATCTCAACGCCGCGTTGCTGTGGATCGAAAGTGCCCAGCAGACTGCGATCCGCCGGGATTCCAAATTCACTACTAAGCGCCTCGGCGTGGTCCTGCTCCATCACCAGGAATCGATCGATCGAGCCGAGCGGCAATTCGCGTATCCATGTGGGCGTTTCCTTTGGCGGCGGCGTGTGGTAATGCCGGCAGGTCCGCGAAGTCTCAATCAATGGCGGCTGGTCGGAAAAATCGAGGACGCCGGCTGAGTAGATATCAACATTCAGCGATCTCTTGCGCGCCTCTTCGATAAAGATGGCGTGCGCCATCACACTTCGACATCTATTTGCGGTACAGATGAGGGCTACGGAAGGCATGACGGATTTTGGAGTGCGCTGACTTGTCAGCGCTTTGTCAGGCCGCGCCTTGTCGCGGCCACGGCATCTTGAGCAGACTCGATGGAGAAATCGGCGACAAGTCGCGGCGCTCCAAATTTGCTTAGCTCGTCAGATATCCACGCGCCACCAGCAGTTCAGCGTTAAGAATCGCCGCCCCTGCCGCGCCGCGAATCGTATTGTGGCCCAAGGCTACGAATCGATAATCAAGCACGTTGTCCGCCATAATCCGGCCGACGGAGACACTCATTCCATTTCCGGAATCGCGATCTAGACGTGGCTGAGGACGATCGTTTTCGCTCCTGACAATGATTGGTCTTTCCGGTGCTGAATGAAGCTTCAACTGTTGTGGTTCGGCAGTGAAGGAAGTCAGCGCTGCGCGAATATCATCAATTGATGCTGCTTTTTCCAACTTCACTCGAATCGATGCCATGTGACCATCGCTTACGTTGACGCGATTGCACTGCGCGCTCACTGTCATGTCTGGTTCTGCAATGACATCGTTTTGAAAGTGGCCAAGCAACTTCAAAGTCTCAGCCTCGATCTTCTCTTCTTCACCGCCGATAAATGGAATCACGTTATCAGTGGCGTCGAGCGAAGCAACTCCCGGATATCCGGCGCCGGAAAGCGCCTGCATCGTAGTCACGACGCACGACGAGACCCCAAACTTTGCATGCAGCGGCGCGAGCGCCATCACGATCACGATCGCTGAACAGTTTGGATTAGTGACAATGAAGCCGCGATCGAAGCCGCGGTGCTTTCGCTGCACATCGATTAGCGCGACATGGTCAGCGTTTACCTCGGGAATCAGCAGAGGCACATCAGCGCTCATTCGATGCGGAGACGAATTGCTGATCACGGGATAACCAGCGCGGGCAAATTCTTCCTCGGCATTACTGGCTATGTCGCCCGGCAGACTCGAAAAGACGAGATCACAATCAAGCGGCGGCGCCGGGCGCTGCACGATGATCTGTTTCACACGTTCAGGCATGTCGCCGGGCAAGCGCCAGGTACAGGCCTCGGCAAACGATTTTCCCTGCGAACGATCAGAAGCGGCGAGCGCGGTTATGTCGAATTGCGGGTGATCTTCGAGCAGTTGAATGAAGCGCTGGCCCACCACGCCAGTCGCTCCGAGAATGCCAACGCGATATTTGTTCATTTCGATCATTTAACCACAGAGGAACACAGAGAAAATCTAATCAGCCACAAAAAGGCACAAGAAGCACAAAGGGATTATCTGCGGCGACCGTGGTTTCCTTTTCTGGGTTTGTGTCTCTTGTGCATTTTCGTGGCTGATTCTTTTGTTCCTTCTCTGTGTCCTCTGTGGTTAATTCTCCAACGACTTCAGCGCTGCGCCCAGTCTGCGCACGCCTTCACTCAATTTTTCTTCGTCAGCACAGAACGAGATTCGCAGGAAGCCCTTGCTCTCATCGCCAAAAGCGGCGGCAGGAATGGTGACCACACCTTGTTCGAGGCCGGCTTCAGCGACTTTCAATTCATCACCGTACCTGCTGACATCCACCATCGTATAGAAAGCACCTTCGGGTGTAACGCACCGCAATCCTAATTCATCGCGGAGCAGTCGAAGCAAGTGATCGCGACGTCGATGAAAGATCGCGCGATACTCTGCCCGAGCCACAGCGGCTTCATCAGTCCACGCGGCCAACGCAGCCTTCTGCGAAATGCTCGAAGCACACGTCACTGTGTACCCGTGCAGCACTAGCGCTGCTTTGATGACTTCAGTGTCCCCGGCGAGCCAGCCGATGCGCCATCCGGTCATACGCATTGACTTCGAGAGGCCACTGACGACGATCGTGCGCGTATAGAATTCAGAGAGCGACGCCGGTCGTTCTGCAGTGTAATAAAGCTCGCGATAGATTTCATCGCTAATGATGAAGGCGCCTGATCCGCTCTCTTCAACTGCTTTTGCGATTGCGCGTAGATCGTCTTTTGTCAGCACGCGCCCGGTTGGGTTCGATGGGCTGATACAGATGACAACCTTGGTGTTGGGTGACAGTTTACTTTTGAAGTCATCCAGGTCGAAAGCGAAATCGTCTTTGGCGGGCAACCGGTACGTGACGGCGCGGCCCCCCAGCATCCTCGTCATCATCGTGTAAGGAATGAAGCCAGGATTCGGCAGCAGGACCTCGTCGTCAGGTTCCACCAGCGTGCGCATGATCAGATAGAGAGC
>Ga0193729_1000650_pt1 | contig 18228 bp, 21 predicted proteins | sample U1c2metaG_FD_143036 | JGI IMG/M metagenome (GOLD analysis project Ga0193729, IMG submission 143036) | Soil microbial communities from a riparian zone of the East river system, Colorado, United States - U1c2 | ecosystem: Environmental > Terrestrial > Soil > Riparian zone | place: USA: East River...
CGACGACGTTTCCGACTACACAGCTGTCGACCCGAAGCTCGGCTCGCTCGACGACTTCGACGAGCTCGTCGCCGCGGGGCACGAACGCGGCCTTCGAGTCCTGCTCGACCTGATCCCCTGCCACACCTCGATCGAGCACCCCTGGTTCCGCGAGCATCCCGACTGGTACATCTGGTCACCCGTCGACGGACCGCCGAACAACTGGGTCTCGGCCTTCGGCGGCCCCGCCTGGAGCCGCGACGAGCAGACGGGCCGCTGGTACCTCCACTCCTTCTATCCCGAGCAGCCCGACCTCGACTGGCGAAACCCTGAGGTCGTCGAGGCATTTCAAGGCATCGTGCGCTTCTGGCTCGAGCGCGGGGTCGACGGGTTCAGGCTCGACGCGATCGACAAGCTCGTCAAGGACGACCAGTTTCGGGACGATCCGCCCGCCACGGGGGCCGCTGCCGCTGCGCGCGGACTCCGCGAAGCTCGAGCACGTCTACTCGGGCAACCGCCCGGAGGCGATCGAGGCCCTCGCGACGATCCGTGCGGCCGCCGGCGACGCACTGCTCGTCGGCGAGGTGTACCAACCGACGAGCGAGTATCCGCGCTACCTGGAGGTACTCGACCTCGTCTTCGCGTTCGAGCTGCTGTTCTCACCCTGGAAGGCCAAGCGTCTCCGCGCGGCGATCGGGCCGGCGGCGGAGTTGCAGCGGGTTGCCTGGGTGATGTCGAACCACGACTTCGAGCGGCTGGCAACACGCGTCGGACCGGAGAACCTGCGCGCCGCGGCGATGCTTCTTCTCACCCTCCCGGGAGCCGCTTTTGTCTACCAAGGCGACGAGATCGGCCTGGCGAACGGCCCCGGAGCCGAGCCGCCGTATGACCGTGCCGGGCGCGACCCGATGCGCCATCCGATGCAGTGGGACCACACTCGGACCGGCGGCTTCACCTCCGGCGAGCCGTGGCTTCCTCCGGTCGATCCTGCCGAGCGAAACGTCGAGGCCCAGCGGGACGACCCGGGCTCTCTGCTGCATCTGTACCGGCTGCTGATCGAAGCCCGGAGGCTCTTGGGAGACGGCTTCCGCTTGCTCGAGGGCTTCGAAGGCGTCGTCGCGTTCGAACGGGCCGAGCACCTCGTGGCAATCAACGCGACCGCCGGAGACCAGGCCGCGCCGATTGCCGCGCAGCCGGAGCTGACCACGCATCCCGATCCGCTCGCCGACGGAATGCTCGCCCCCCATGCCGGTGTCGTAGCCCCCACAAGCGGGTTAAGCTCGACCTGACAGAGGAGGGTGTGCTGGCCGAGATCGAGTTCGACTCCGTTTCGAAGATCTACGACGACGGTACCCAGGCCGTCCAGGACCTCGACCTCGACATCGCCGACGGCGAGTTGATGGTGCTGGTCGGACCGTCCGGATGCGGCAAGACGACGGCCCTTCGCATGCTCGCCGGGCTCGAGGAGATCAGCGACGGGGAGATCCGGATCGGCGAGCGGGTCGTCAACGACCTGACGCCGAAGGACCGTGACATCGCGATGGTCTTCCAGAGCTACGCGCTCTATCCGCACATGACGGTGGAGCAAAACCTCGCCTTCGGCCTGAAGCTGCGCAAGCTCCCGAAAAAGGAGATCACCGAGCGGGTGCACCGGGCGGCGAAGATCCTGAAGATCGAAGAGTTCCTGAAGCGCAAGCCGCGCGCACTCTCAGGAGGCCAGCGGCAGCGCGTCGCGATGGGACGGGCGATCGTGCGCCAGCCACAGGCCTTCCTGATGGACGAGCCGCTTTCGAATCTCGATGCGAAGCTGCGGGTGACGCTACGGGCGGAGATCCACCAGCTCCAGCGCAGCCTCGGCGTCACGACCATCTACGTCACACACGACCAGGTCGAGGCGATGACGATGGGCGACCGGGTCGCGGTCATGCAGACCGGCCATCTGCAGCAGGTGGACACGCCGCAGGTGCTCTACGACAACCCCGTCAACGAGTTCGTGGCCGGTTTTATCGGTTCGCCGTCAATCAACCTCGTCCATGCCCAGCTCGACCGGAGCAACGGCGACCTCACGGTTGCCTTCGGCGATTACAAGCTGGCGGTCGACGACCAGCTCGCGCGGAACCGCTCGGGCCTTGCCGACTACGTCGGCCGCACGGTCATGCTCGGCATCCGCCCCGAGGACTTCGAGGACGCAACCCTTGAATCCGACGCCCCTCCCGACCGCCGCATCGAGGCGGTCGCCGATTTGACCGAGCCGCTCGGCTCCGAAGTACTCGTCTACTTCTCGGTCGAGACCACCCGCATCATCTCCAGCGCGGTCACCGCGGAAGCTGCCGAGGGCGACGCCGACATCTACTTCGGCCGAGACGACGAAGATGGCGATACTGAAGGCGTGGCGCGGCTCGTCGCCCGGGTCAACCCACGGACGCGCATCGCCGTGGGCGGCAAGATCGAGCTCGCCGTCGACACGAGCCGCCTCTACTTCTTCGACCCGGAAACACGGGAAACTATTTAGCCCTGGACCGCCCCGGCGCGAGGCGTCGCTTGCGACGCCGTCTAAAAGGCCGTGCCGACCTGTGCGGCGCGGCCGCTAAACCCGGTCGAAGGAAGCAATCCCAGCCTAGCCCTTGACCGCCCCCGCGCGAGGCGTCGCTTGCGACGCCGTCTAACGGGCCGTGCCGACCTGTGCGGCGCGGCCGCTAAACCCAGTCGAAGGAAGCAATCCCAGCCTAACCCTTGACCGCCCCTGCGGTTAGCCCGGCGAGGATCCGCCGCTGGAGAACAAGGGTCGCCGCGATCAGGGGCAGAGTCACGATGACAGTTGCGGCCATGATCGATCCCCACGGCACCTGGAAGGCCTGTCCGGACTTGCCGACGAACGACGTGATCGCGAGCGGGACGGTGTAGTTCTGCGGCGTCTGGATGAACGAGACCGCATAGAGATACTCGTTCCAGGCGGCGATGAACGCGAGGAGACCGGTCGTGACCAGTCCCGGCGCGATCAGCGGCAGCAACACCTTGTAGAAGACCTGAATCGGTGTCGCCCCGTCGACGTAGGCCGCTTCCTCCAGATCGCCGGGTAGGCCGCGCATGAAGGTTGTCAGCACCCAGACCGTGAACGGCAGCGTGAAGATCAGGTATGTCAGGATCAGCGCGCCCAGGGTGTTGTAGAGGTGGAAGTTGCTGATCATGGTGTAGAGCGCGCCGAGGATCGCGATCTGCGGGAAGATCGTCATGGAGAGCATCAGGTAAAGCACTGCGGAGCGGCCACGGAAGCGGAAGCGTCCGAGCGCGTACGCCGCCAGCGATCCGATCAGCAGCGAGATCAGCGTCACCGAGCCGGCGACGATCGTCGAATTCAGCAGCGCCCGTCGGAAGAAGTCCGTGTTCAACGCGTCACGGAAGTTCGCCAGCGTCGGGTGGGTCGGGAAGTACTGGATCGGTGTGTTGAACAGCTCGCTTGGGGGCGTAAAAGCCGAGCGCACGGCCCAGTAGAACGGGAAGAGCGCGTAGATGAAGATGGCGGCGATCAGAACCCAGAACGCCAGCCGCTTGATGAAGCGGCCGACCGGGCTCCGCCGCAGCCAGTACGCCCGGCTAGTCGGCCGGGTTCGTGCTCGCCCCGCCTCAGCCGCGGTGCTCACTCGTCGGTCACCCGCACGAAGGTCACGTAGATGACGACGAACAGGGAGATGATCAGAAAGATCGCAACGCTGATCGCCGCGCCGTAGCCGACGTGCCCGTCGCCGACGATCGTGCTCTGGTTGTAGATGGCCATCGTCTGCGTGTCGGGCCTCTGCCCGAAGAACACATAGAAGACGTCGAAGACGCGCAGGGCGTCGAGCGTCCGAAAGATCAGCACGACCAGAATCGCCGGTCTTAGGAGCGGCAGCGTGATCCGGAAGAACTGCTGCACCGGGCCGGCTCCGTCGACGTCGGCCGCCTCGTAAAGGTCACGGGGGATCACCTGTAGTCCCGCGAGCAACAGGAGAGCGACGAACGGCGTCGTTTTCCAGATATCGACCGCGCAGACGGAGGCCAGGGCGGTGGCCGGATCGGAGATCCAGGCGTGCGGATGCGAGAGGATCCCGGTACGGACGCCGATGTCGTTGACGACACCGAAGACGTCGTCGAGCATCCACTGCCACATCTTCGCCGCGACGACTGTTGGGATCGCCCACGGCACGAGCATGACGGCGCGCATGAGGCCGCGTCCCTTGAAGCTCGAGTTGACGACCAGGGCAATGACCAGTCCCAGAACGAACTCGAATGAGACGGTGATCAGGGTGAACTTGACCGTCTCGATGACCGAGTTGCGGAAGAGCGTGTCGTGCCAGAGCGTCCGGTAGTTCTCCAGGCCGACCCATTTCGTCGGCGTTATCCCGGCGAGGAACTCCTGATTCGTGAAGCTCTGGTAGACGGTCTTGCCGAGGGGGTAGATCGCGACGAAGGCAACGACCGCAAGCGCCGGGAGGAGGAGTAGCCAGGCGAGACGGCTCTGGCGGCGCTGAAGCTTCGTCCTGCGACGGCGGCGACCGGAAACGGGTGCGGGAGTGGCGACCGAGCTCACGGAAGGATCGAGGGAGGATGACAGGTGTCACCCTCCCTCGCCTTACATGGTCGCGCGGACTACTTCTCCTTGAGGATCGTGTTCAGCTTCGACTGAAGCGCCGGAAGGACGCTCTTCGCAGGCGTCCCGTTGAGGATCTGGTTGATCCCCTGGAAGATCGCCTTCGACGCCTCGTTGTAATGCGTCTTCAGGAACTTCGACGGCCGCGCGACGCGCGCGACGCTCGCTGTCGCGGGCTTCAGGTACGGGTTGGTCTTGTAGACCTGCTTGTCCTTCGCCAGCGACGGGATCGTCGGGACGTTCGAGTTGGTGATCGCGTCGAACTTCTCGACCGGCTTGCTCGTCATGTAACGGACGAACTCGATCGTAGCGTCCTTGTGCTTCGAGTACTTGGACACCGCAAGCTGCCAGCCGCCGACGGTGGCGACAGACTTGCCGTTCGCGCCGTGCGGCAGCGGGGCGACGCTGAACTTCCCTTTCACCTTCGAGCCGGCGGTGGCGCCGATCCCGTACTGGTACGGCCAGTTGCGGGCGAACGCGGCGTCACCGTTGTCGAAGGCGTGCTCGGTCTGATCCTCCTGATAGGAGGTCACGCCACGCGGCGTGATCTTGCCGATCTGGGCGCGCATGGCGTCCAGGATCGTCTGCGCCTTCGAGTTGTTGATCGACGCCTTGCCGTTGTCGATGTAGTGGCCGCCGCCCGCTGACGCGATCCACTCGAGCGCGTTGCAGGTCAACCCTTCGTAGGCGTTGCCCTGGAAGACGAAGCCGTAGAAGCTCGGGTTCGACTTCTGCTCGCCGGTCTGGATTTTCTTCGCCATCGCGAAGAGCTGGCTCCAGCTCGTCGGCGGTTTGCTGTAGCCGTACTTCGTCAGCAAGTCGGTGCGGTAGTACAGCAGCCCGAAGTCCCCGAACCAAGGCATCGCGACGAGCTTCCCGCCGACGGTGTCGGCCGCAACGATGCCGGGCGCATGGATTTTCGACTGCTTGCCGAGCTTCGGCTTCAGGTCGACGAGGTACGGCGCGAACGCGCCCGGCCACACGACGTCGATCATCGCCACGTCGATCGACGACGACTTCTGCGAGAAGTTCCTGACGAGATCCGAGTAGGCCTGGTCGGACGCGGCCGGATGCGGCACCACATTCACCTTGATGCCCGTGTCCTTCGTGAACCGCTTCGCGAGTGCGAGGTCCCGGACGTGACCGTTGCCGACGGAGTCGCCGACGAACGTGATCTTCTGGCCGTGATACTTGGCCTTGATCGCCGCAGCATTCGGCACCTTCGGCGCGGGGTAAGCGGCAGCCTTGGCCGGAGCGGCGGGACGCGATGTTCCCGCCGCGGCGACGCTAAGCGACACGGCGAGCGTCCCTGCACCGACCAGCCCTGCCACGATCAGCAGTGCTCGATGCTTCACAGTTTCCCCTTCCTTTCTTTAGACCCAGTCCCGGTGTGAGAACCCCTCTCCACACGGCCGAGACTACTCCGTTTAGTACGGAATCGCTCGAATTAGACGTAAACGACGGGCGGCGGTTAGCGTTCGAGCGGGTCGCGCGCGGGCGAGCCCGCAAGTCGCGCCTTGAGGCGCAGGATCGCCTTCGTGTGCAGCTGCGAGACCCGGGACTCCGTCACTCCGAGCACCTCGCCAATCTCGCGGAGGGTCAGCTCTTCGTAGTAGTAGAGCGTGACGACGAGCTTCTCGCGCTCGGGCAGGCGGGAGATCGCCTCTCCCAGGGCTTCCCTCATCTCGGTCTCGGCCAGGGCGGACTGGGGCTCGGGCCCCAGTGTGTCTTCGATCGTGTCGATCAACGCGATCCTGTCGCCGCCAGAGGATGAAACGGTCCAGAGCTCGTCGAGGGCGGCGATCGACGAACGGCCGATCTCGCTCAGGCTCTCGTCGAGCTCTTGCTCGCTCATGCCGAGTTGCTTCGCGACTTCGTCGTCGGTCGGCGCCCGTCCGAGCTTCGCTTCGAGACCGCCGATCGCGCGCTCGATGTCTCGCGCGCGAGAGCGAACCGAACGCGGAACCCAGTCCATCGCACGCAACTCGTCGATGATCGAGCCCTTGATTCGCGCGATCGCATACGTCTCGAACTTGACGTCGCGGTCGGGGTCGTAGCGTTCGATCGCCCCGATCAGCCCGAGCAGCCCGTACTGGACGAGGTCGCTCTCGTCGACGTGGCTGGGCAGACCGCTGCCGACGCGCCCCGCGACGTACTTGACGAGCGGGGCATACGTGAGGATCAACCGCTCGCGGAGGGTCTGCTCCCCGGTCCTGCGGTACTCCTGCCAGAGCGACAGGGTGTCGTCGGGCTTCGTTGCCACGGTCAGAGGATACGACCTAGGACGGCGAGTTCCTCAGAGCGCGAAACGCAAGCAGGCCGAGCCACAGGGCAAGTGCGCCGGCCGCGAAGGCGATCACGGCCAGCCGTGCCTCGTGCCTGGCGGCATCGGCCGCGGCCGTCGCGACGCCGGCCAGCATCAGCGCCAACACGAGAAAGAGCGCGCCGAGCGCGCGTCTTTGCGGAGGAGGCGCCACATCCAGATCCTAGAAGCGCCGCGGATACAATCGCTCGCGCAACCCCGAGGGGCGTAGCTCAATTGGCAGAGCACCGGTCTCCAAAACCGGGGGTTGCAGGTTCGAGTCCTGCCGCCCCTGCTTGCCGTTGAAGTCCGGCTTCGGCTGCGCCGAAGCCATGACGCCTTCAACGGCTTCGGTGCAAGTTCCAGCGGGGGTGAGCCGCGCCCGCCATGTCGGTCACGGCGGCGTCATGGGGCTGGCAAAGACCCGTCCGAGGCAGGGCGGGCGAAGCGGTCTCCGATTCGCGCGGCTTTGGCTGGCCATCGCCTGCGAAGACCCGCGGCTGGTCGCACCGTGTTGGCCTGCCGGCCCAGGTCGAAGCCGAAAACATCGAGGCGAGTCTGTCTGACGGCGTCCTCACCGTTCGGGTCCCGAAGGCCGAGCGTGCCAAACGGAAGAAGATCGAGGTCAAGTCGTAACGGGGCGGAGGGGCCGGCAGTTCCCTGGCGGGCCTCTCCCTCCATCTCCCGCAGAGGCGGTCGGAGCCCAGAATGGAACGCCCGAGGCGCGACCTCCTGCGGGGGAGCATGGCAGCTCCTGAGGGGAGAGAGAAGATCGGCGGCGACTCTGGTGCGCATCCGCGCCTTCGCCCCGGACGCCACCCCTCGACCGTAACACCGCAGTATCAATCGTTACGAGCTTCGACTCCGAACCGTCCCAACAACGTCGCAAAGTGCGCGCGTTGAGTGCTTGGGCGTTGGACGGCCCGCTGTGTTTACTCCTCGAATTCGAGGCCAAAAAGCATCCGGCCTGCCGGTGGGGCGGCAGGCCGATCGGCGAGGGGGCCGTCCAGCCTTGGGAGAGGGCGCGGCCCCCGTCGCCCACTGCAAACGTTGGGCGGTAGGCTCAGCCCGTGGCGGTTCTCGAGTCTCACGTCGAGCCGGGCGAAGAACACGAGCGCAGGCGCGCGCTGATGGAGCAGCTCGTCGCGGAGCTTCGCGAGCGCACGGCGCTCATCGCTCTCGGAGGTGGTGGCAAGGCTGTCGAGCGACATCGCTCTCGCGGGAAGCTGACGGCTCGAGAGCGAATCGACCGGCTCGTCGACCCCGGCAGCGCATTCCTCGAGCTCTCGGCCCTGGCTGCCTGGGACGTCTACGAGGGACAGGCGCCGTCGGCCGGCCTCGTCACAGGCATCGGTGTGATCGAGGGCTTGGAGTGCGTGCTGATCGCCAACGACGCGACGGTCAAGGGCGGCACCTACTTCCCGCTCACGGTCAAGAAGCACCTGCGCGCGCAGGAGATCGCCGGCCAGAACCGCCTCCCGTGCGTCTACCTCGTCGACTCCGGCGGCGCCTTCCTCCCGCTCCAGGCCGAGGTGTTCCCCGACCGCGACCACTTCGGTCGGATCTTCTTCAACCAGGCGCGGCTTTCCGCGCAGGGGATTCCCCAGATCGCCTCGGTGATGGGCTCCTGTACTGCGGGGGGCGCCTACGTGCCCGCGATGAGCGACGAGACGATCATCGTCAAGGGCACCGGCACGATCTTCATCGGCGGGCCGCCGCTCGTGAAGGCGGCGACCGGACAGGAGGTCTCCGCCGAGGAGCTCGGAGGAGCAGACGTGCACACGCGGCTTTCGGGGGTTGCCGACCACTACGCGACCTCAGACGAGCACGCACTCGCGCTCGTCCGGCAGATCGTCAGGAACCTGAACCCGGCTCCGAAGGACATGCCTTGGGACCAGGTCCCGGCGGAAGAGCCCGCCGCCGACCCGGCCGAGCTCTACGGGCTGATCCCGGCTGACTACCGGGAGCCCTTCGACCCGCGCGAGGTGATCGCGCGGATCGTGGACGGCAGTCGCTTCGACGAGTTCAAGGCGCTGTACGGCGAGACGCTCGTCTGCGGCTTCGCGCGAATCGAGGGCTATCCGGTCGGTATCCTCGCGAACAACGGCGTCCTCTTCGCTGAGTCGGCGCAGAAGGGCGCCCACTTCATCGAGCTGGCCTGCAAACGGAAGATTCCGCTCGTCTTCCTCCAGAACATCACAGGCTTCATGGTCGGCAAGGAGTACGAGGCAGGCGGGATCGCGCGCGACGGCGCAAAGCTCGTGACCGCGGTCGCCTGCGCCGAGGTGCCGAAGTTCACGGTCGTGATCGGCGGCTCGTTCGGCGCCGGGAACTACGGCATGTGCGGCCGCGCGTACTCGCCACGGCAGCTCTGGATGTGGCCGAACGCCCGGATCTCGGTGATGGGCGGCGAGCAGGCGGCAACGGTGCTGACGATGGTCGGCGACGCCGATCCGGACGAGATCCGAGCGAAGTACGAGGCCGAGGGCAACCCGTACTACTCGACCGCTCGGCTCTGGGACGATGGGATCATCGATCCGCTCGACACGAGGCGCGTGCTTGCACTCGGGATCTCGGCGGCGTTGAATGCGCCGATTCCGGAGACGACGTTCGGCGTTTTTCGGATGTGAAAGGAGGCTGATGGGCTACTCGAAGGTGAATGTGCACGAGCTCGAGCCAGCAGGCCGCGGCGGTGCTGTTCGCTTCGTGCGCCGGGAGCTCGATCTACTGGCGTTTGGGATCAACTGGTTCGAGCTGGCGCCGAATGCCGAAGGGCACCAGCACAACGAGCAGGACTCCGGTCAGGAGGAGGTCAATGTGATCGTTCGCGGCTCCGGTACGTACGTGATCGAGGGCGAGGAGGTTCCGATCCGAGAGGGCGACATCTTTCGGTTCGACCCCGACACCACGCGCGGCCCGAAGGCAGGTCCGGAAGGTCTGACGATGGTTGCCGTGGGCGCCCCGCGCGGCAGCTACGAGCCGAGGGGCCCGTTCTAATGGCCGACCACACGATCGAGCTGACCGACAACGAACTGAAGCTGATCCGTAGCGCCCTCCACTCGTACCTCGACGACTTCGGCCACAACGAGGCCGACGTCTTGAGGGAGATCAAACAGCTGCTCGAGAAGCTGCCCTACCACGAGCGGTTCTTCGAGTAGCCCACATCCTCATCCCTCTCGTCTGGAACCTCGTCTGTCTCGCCGCGGGTTCGCGTTCGAGCCTTAACTGAGGTTCTGTCAGTACCGTTTAGGCGTTATGCCTCTGACACGGGACGAAACGCGCGGCACGGGCCTGGCCGTCGCCGTCGATCTCGTCAACACCTGGGACGAGCTCGAGGCCGAGCCAGATCTGATCGAAGGGTTGGCCGACATTCGTTTCTGGCTCGACTGGCACGGACTTCACACCGCGGCGAAGCGCCTGCGCTCTCGGGACGTCGACCGCGTCCGCGCACTGCGCGCGCGCTTCGAGGACGTCTTCGATGCGAAGGACGAGTCCGAAGCCGTCGACCTGCTGAACGAGCTCGCGCTGGAGCATGGAACACCGCCGCAGCTCGAGCGTGCGAACGGCGAGTGGCGCCTCCGAACCTGGCCCGACGAGCGCGAAGGGCTGCCCGCTGCCGCGGCGTATGCAACGGCCGGCCTGCTCGAAGCGCTGCGCGACCTCGGGTGGGAGCGATTCGGCCGCTGCGCCGGAACGCCCTGCCGGTGCGCCTTTGTGGATCGCAGCCGGAACAGGACGCGCCGCTATTGCTGCACACTCTGCGCCGACCGGGTTGCCCAGGCCCACTACCGCGCGCGCAAGAAGGCGCGTCCCGCCCCCTGAGGCGGAGGCGGGACGCCCGGGCAGGAGCGTTTACGAAAGCCCCTCGCAGGTCGCCGGGAACTGGCTCGGATCCTGCTGTCCAGTCGACTTCACGATGCTGAGCGGCGTGAAGACGTCATGGGGATCGGCGATATACACGAGCTTGCCGACATCGGCGAAGATCGTTCCTTGGCCGGGAGCGGTCAGATGGCCGTCGTTGCCGTTGATCGTCACCGTCACGGTGCCGTCGCCATTCGACTCGACGATGAACGGTCCCGCCAGCACGGTGGCCAGCGTCTTGCCGTTCGCCGGGTTGCTGTAGGTGACGTGGAAGTCGACCGCGTGGGTGACGTCCTTCCCACTCGAGAACACGGTCTCGCGGAGCGTCCCCTCGGTATGGCCGGTGAACGGGAACGGGCAGGTGCCGGGCCCGGCGGCGACAGTGAATGTCCGATCGAAGTTCGTGATCGTCGTTACCGGCTGATCGGCGGCTGCGCTGGGAGCCAGCGCTGCCAGCGCCCCGAGCGCGATGACGATCACCAGCGCGAATGCTTTCGTTCTCATTCTCTCCTCCCGTCAGTTACGTAACTCGTGACGACACTGACGTGCTGCGTCAGAGGCTAAGACGCGTTCGCCGCTGACTTGTTAGGAGGGCGTAGTCCTCCGACTACAGGATCAGCTGCTCCGGAAACAAGGCGCCCGCATCGAAGCGGTCGACGCGATACGGCGAGAGATCGAAGGTCGGAGTCAGACCGAGGACCTCTTCCGCGACGGCTCTGCCGACGGCCGGGCTCTGCATGAAGCCGTGCCCCGAGAACCCGCACGCGGCGTAGACGCCATCGGCGACACGGCCCAGGATCGGATGCGCGTCGGGCGTCATGTCGTAGAGGCCGGCCCACGCGTCATCGATCGCCGCGTCCGCCGCGGACGGGAAGCGGTGCCGCAGACGAGCCAGGCGGTCGTCGAACAGCGACTCGTCCACTACCTCGTCGAAGCCCCACCGCGGCTCGGGATCTGCCATCGCGAGCAGGAGCCGCTCTCCTCGCTTGCGGAAGTGAAATCCGGTCTCGCTCTCGACGGTCATCGGCAGGTCGGGCTGCAGTTGAGGGATCGGCGTCGTTGCAAGGAGCTGGCGGCAGAGAGGCCGGATCGGCAGCTCGACACCGAGCTTGCGGCCGAGCTCGCCGGAGTGCGGGCCCGCAGCGATGACGACGATGTCGGCCCCGAGCTCCGCAGCGTCGGTTTGCTCGCGCACCTCCACCCCCCGCTCCGCGGCCCGGCGGACGAGCTCGCGCGCCACGGCCGGTGGATCGGCGACGCCGTCCTCCCGGCAAACGACGGCGCCCACGACGTCGTCTTTGCGCACCCCGGACGGCAGCTTGGTCGCGACCACCGGAACGCCGAGAGAGCGCTGGAGCTCGGCGCGTTCCTCGAGCTCGGCAAGGCCGGCCTCGGTCGTCGCCAGGAAGAGATAGCCGACCTGCTCAAAGAAGGGCGCTCCCAGCTCCTCGAAGAACCGAATGCTCGCCTGCGCGAGCCGAACCTCCGCCTCGGTCGAGAACTGCTGCCGAACCCCGCCCATCGCCTTCGCCGTCGCCCCGCCGGTGACGTTCCCGCGGTCGCAGAGAACCACGTCGTCGGCGCCCAGCTCCGCCAGGTGGTAGGCGACGCTCGCGCCGGCCGCGCCGGCGCCGGCTACAACGATCCGAGCCAGCGGTCGAGCGCCTCCCGCTCGTCTTCTGTCAGCTCGCGCAGCGGTGCGCGTACGTCTTCGCGGATCGGGACGCCGCGCCGCCGCAGCACGTGCTTCGCGGCCGCGTGAAACGGAAACTGCTCGAGACCGTTGCGAAGAGCGTCGAGATCCGGGCCGGGAAGGCCGCGGACGGCGGCGGCCACCTCGGCAGGAAAGGCCGTCGCCAGCCCCGAGACAACTCCCACCGCTCCGCCTGCCAGCCCGGGCTGAATCAGCGACTCAGGCCCGACGAAGACGTCCAGTCCCTCGACGAGATACGGCTCGAACCGCTCCCACGGGCGATCGGAGACCTTCAAGCCGACAAAGTTCGGAGCCCGCTCGCGCAGCTGCCCCAAGACGCTGACGGGAACCGCGTAACCGCTCCGCGCCGCAAACTCGTAGACATAAAACGGGAGCGGCTCGCAAGCCTGCGCGGCGGCGGTGAAGTGCTCGAGCAGCGCCCGCTCGTCCAACGCGTAGTAGGGCGGTCCGATCACGGCGACGGCGTCTGCGCCGAGATCTGCCGAGTGCGCGGACAGCTCGGCGGTCTCGCGAGTCGTCTGGGCTCCGCAATGGACGGCGACCGTGAAGTCCTCCGGCCGCGCGGCGACGAAGAGCTCTGCGGCGCGGCGTCGCTCGGCTGGGCTGAGGAGAATTCCCTCGCCCGTGGTGCCGAGCGCAAGCAGACCGTCGAGGCCGCTCGACTCGAGAAAGGCGACCAGCGGATCGACTGCGTCTTCGTCCAGCACCTCGCCACCACCGGCGAGCGGCGTGACTGCGGCTGCGAGAGCGCCTCTAAGCACCGACCCGACTTTAAGCTGCGGACTCATGAACGCGCTGCGAATCGACCGAGATGGGCCGCTGTTGCGGGTCACGTTGGCGCGGCCCGAGCGCCGGAACGCCTTCGACGCGGAGCTGATCCGCGAGCTGACCGAGGCCTTCGGCGAAGTCGGCGATGCCCGCGCGGTCGTCCTGGCAGGTGACGGCGAAAGCTTCTGCGCCGGAGCGGATGTCGACTGGCAGCGCTCCGCGATCGACCTCTCCTACGAGGAGAACGTCGAAGACGCCCTTCGCCTCTACCGCATGTTGGAGGCGATCGACTCCTGCCCAGCCCCGGTAGTCGCTCGCGTTCAGGGTTACGCGCTCGGCGGTGGGTCAGGCCTCGTCTGCTGCACGGATGTCGCGGTCGCGGCGGCGGATGCCGTCTTCGCGTTCTCAGAGGTCAAGCTCGGGATCGTCCCGGCCGTGATCTCGCCGTTCGTCTTCCCGCGGATCGGCACGGCGGCAGCGCGATGGCTCTTTCTCACCGGCGAGCGCTTCGACGCCGAGACAGCGCTTCGGATCGGCCTCGTCAACGAGATTGCCGAGAATCTCGACGTCGCCTTCGAGCGCGTCATTGCCGAACTGCTGAGCGCAGGCCCAGAAGCGACCCGCGCGGCAAAGCAGCTGATTCGCGACCGCCCGGACGGCGAGCAGGCAGCCCGACTCGCCGCGAGGCTGCGGACGAGCCCGGAAGGACAGGAAGGACTGCGCGCCTTTCTCGACAAGCGCCCCGCCGCGTGGAGATCCGAAAGCTCCTCGTAGCCAACCGCGGCGAGATCGCCGTTCGCATCTTCCGGGCCTGCGCCGACCAGGGCATCGCCACCGTGGCAGTCGTCGCACCGGACGATAAGGACTCGCTGCATGCGCGGCAGGCCGGCGAGGTGGTCGAGATCGCCGGCTACCTGTACTCCGAAGAGCACATCCGGGCAGCGAAGCAGACCGGCGCCGACGCGATCCATCCGGGCTACGGGTTCCTTGCCGAAAACGGGGACTTTGCCGAGGCCGTCGAAGCCGCAGGGCTCGTCTTCGTCGGCCCGACCCCCGAAGCGCTGCGCCGCGGTGGTGACAAGCTCGAAGCCAAGCGGGCGGCTGCCGATGCAGGCGTCCCGGTGCTACCGACCGGCGAGCCGGACGAGATCGGCTTTCCGCTGATCATCAAGGCCGCGGCGGGCGGCGGGGGCCGCGGTGTGCGGATCGTCCGCGGGCCAGTCGAGCTCGAGGATGCCGTGGCCGCGGCGCGCCGCGAGGCGAAGGCGGCCTTCGGCGACGAGACGGTCTTCTTCGAGCGCTACCTCGAGCGCCCCCGCCACGTCGAGATCCAGCTCCTCGCCGACGGGCACGGGCACGTCTATTCGATCGGCGAGCGAGAGTGCTCGATTCAGCGGCGCCACCAGAAGGTGCTCGAAGAGGCGCCGTCGCCGGCGCTCGATCCCGGCCTGCGGGAGCGGATGAGCGCGGCAGCAGTTGCATTCGCTCACGCGATCGACTACCGGAGCCTCGGCACTGTCGAGTTCCTGCTCGACGGCAGCGACTTCTTCTTCCTGGAGTTGAACGGCCGGATCCAGGTCGAGCACCCAGTCACCGAGGAGGCGACCGGACTCGATCTGGTCGCGCTGCAACTCGCCGTCGCTCGAGGCGAGCAGCCGGACGATCCGCACGCGCGCTTTCGCCGGCACGCGGTCGAAGTGCGGCTCTACGCAGAGGACCCGCTGGACTTTCTGCCGCAGACCGGGAGGATCGAGCGGCTGCGGCTGCCCGACTCGATCCGCGTCGACGCCGGCGTTGGCGAGGGCGACGAGATAGGCGTTGCGTACGACCCAATGATCGCCAAGCTGATCGCCTCCGGCGAATCCCGCGCGGAGGCGCTCGACCGCCTGGCGAAGGCGCTCGCCGAGACAGAGATCGAAGGTGTCACGACAAACCTGCCGTTTCTTCGCTGGCTCGTTTCCCACCCGGCTGTTCGGGTCGGGCGGACGACGACGGCGTTCCTGACCGAATATACGCCGCTCTCCGGTAGTCCCATTCGGCTACCGAGCGGCCCCTGGGCGACGCCGTTCCGCCTGAACCGGGCTTCCCCCGCTCCAACCGCTACCCCGAATCCCGACGCCGCCTTCCACGCCCAGCGTCAAGCCGGCGAGCAGAGCTCGTTGACCTCGCCGATGCCGGGCACGGTGATCCGCGTCGCGGTTGCCGAAGGGGATCGAGTCGAAGCGCGCCAGCCGCTCGTCGTGCTCGAGGCGATGAAGATGGAGACCCCGATCGTCGCGCCCTACGACGCGGTCGTCCGAGCGATTCACGTGGCCGAAGGCGACCGAGTCGCAGGCGGCGCCGTGCTGGTCGAGCTCGAGGACTAGGAGGGTCTGGCGAAATAGAGTCTGTGTCCCCAGGGCGCGCTACTCGCCACCGGCTCCGCCCTGGTATCGCAGTCGCGCCAATAGCTTTGGCTATTGCCGCTCCCTCCATCCTCCCCACGGAACGAGCATCGCGCCCTGGGGACGAGCGCCATTCCGCCAGACCCTCCTAAAAAAGCTGCTGCAGCTTCATGGCGTTGCCGAGGTCACCCGAGACCTTGAGCTTGCCGGTCATGAACGCGCTCGTTGGGTTTTGCTCGCCGTTGACGATCTTCACGAACGTCTCGTCGGACGCCGAGATCGTCGTGTCGGCTTCGCCTTCTCCCTCCTGCACGCTGACCTTGCCGTTCTCGACCCGAACCGTCCATTTGCCGGCGCCTGAAATGTCGAACAGATAGGTGGCGTTCAGTCCCGCCGCCTTCGAGGAGTCGCCTGAGCGGGCCTCCAGGGTCTCGAAGAACTCACGTGCGTTGTCGGCTGCCACGAGCGCTGAGCCTAACGGCTCACGGTGCAACAGGCTCGACAGCGAGCCGGCGCGAGGGCCGCGAGGACGGCAGGAACGCGGCAAGCGCGAGCGCGACGAGTGCGGACGCCGCGGCCCCGTACAAGGCCGCGCGCAGGTCGATCGAGTCGGCTACGGCCCCCAGCGCCACCGCGCCGACGCCGCCGAGACCGATCGACAGGCCGATCGAGAGACCCGACGCCATCCCGATGTGCCGTGGCAGGTACTCCTGACTCATCACCATCGTCACACCGAAGGTTCCGATCACGGAGATGCCGACACCGGCGAGCGCGATCGCACCGGGCACGCCGCCGACGATCACGAAGATCAGGATCAACGGCGCGGTGGCCGCGGTGCTCGCGATCAGCACGGGCCTCCGGCCGAAGCGGTCGGCGAGTTGGCCGGCCGCCAGCGTGCCCAGGCCGCCCGCGAGCAGCATCAATGAGAGCAGATGGCTTCCCTGCGACTTCGAATGCCCGAGCGAGACCTCCCAGAGCGGGACGAAGGTGATCAAGCCGAACCACGAGACGCTGCGGAAGGCGATCACGCCGAGCAGGAGCAGCAGTGCTCCCGGGCGGTCGGGCTGGTCGGACTCGACCTGCCGCCGCTCCGGAGCGAACGAGCCGAGGAACGGAATCAGGGCCAGCAGCACGACCGCGCCCACGAGCCCCGGAACCGCGAGCAGCAAGCCGCCGGTCAGGCCAAGGGCGAGCACGAGCGGCGTCGCCACCGTGGGCCCAAGGGCAAAGCCGAGGTTCCCGCCGATCGAGAAGAACGACATCGCACTCGCCCGGCGCGGCCCACCCGCGAAGGCGGCGAATTTCGAGCCTTCGGGATGGAACGCCGCCACACCGAGGCCGGAGATGACGACGCAGACGAGCACCAGTGTGTAGTTCGGCGCGGCGGAGGCGAGCCCGATCCCGATCCCGGCGAGCGCGACACCGGCCGGCAGCAGCCAGATCGCCCCGCGGCGGTCCGACCAGAGGCCGAACAGCGGCTGGACGATCGAGGAAGAGACCGCAGACGCAAGCACCGCGGCAGCAGCAAGCGTGTACGAAAGGTCGAACTTGTCGACGAAGAACGGCAGCAGCGCAGGGAGAGCCCCGTTGGCGAAGTCTGTCGCCAGATGGCCGCTCGAGAGCGCCGCCATCGCGCGCTTGTCAAGCTCGGCCCGCAACCGGGGAAGGGTAGTGGCCCGGCCGGTGACGTTGCGAGCGTTACGCCGCGCTCGAGGCTACCGCGGGCGGGAGATACCGCGCAATCAGCGCGCGGGAGAGGTCCCACTGGCAGTTCACGATCGCCAGCCGGTTGCGCTCCAGCTCGGCGGCGGTGGCGCCGCCGGCCCGAAGCTCCTGGCGCTCGTCGACGAGCGTCGCGTGCAGGTTCTTGAGGGTTTCGAGGTCGAGCCTTCGCACCGAAGAGGCGCGCGAAAAACCAACCCGCCGCAGGGATGTTGCCGCCATTTTCTCTCTATCGGCGCGACGGCGCCGAAGTTGAGGCCGGCCCCGCATATGGGGGAGGCTACGCGGGAGGTCGGATAGCATCGCGGGCCGATGCGGATCGAGGTCGAAGCCGGATCGCCCGAGTCCGTCGAGGCCGATGTCCTCGCGGCACCCCTGTCCGCTTCGGGCGAGCTGACCGGGCCGGCCGCGGGACTGAACGGCAGTCTCCGCGGATTGGTCGCGCGGCTCGTGGAGCAGGGCGAGATCACCGGCGAGCTGAAGACCGCACCGCTCGTGCACGTCGACGACGACACGCTGAAGGCGGCCCGCCTGGCGCTCGCCGGCCTCGGTGCGAGCGAAGCCGTCGACGCCGACGCGCTCCGAACGGCAGCCGCCACCGTCGCGCGTGAGGCTCGCGCATTCGCGGGCAGCATCGCCTGGCTCCTCGACGAGACCCTGCCGCTCTCGCCCGCACAGCAGGGCCGGGCGATCGTCGACGGGACGCTCCTCGGCTCCTACGATCCCGGCCGCTGGAAGACCTCCTTCGCCGCTCTGCGGCTCCAGCAGCTCACACTCGTCTCAGGCGACCCGGCGGTCCGGGAAGCCGCACGCCGCGCCGGGATCGTCGGGGAGTGGACGAACCGCGCGCGTGATCTAGCAAACGCTCCCC
>Ga0193729_1000651_pt1 | contig 18204 bp, 19 predicted proteins | sample U1c2metaG_FD_143036 | JGI IMG/M metagenome (GOLD analysis project Ga0193729, IMG submission 143036) | Soil microbial communities from a riparian zone of the East river system, Colorado, United States - U1c2 | ecosystem: Environmental > Terrestrial > Soil > Riparian zone | place: USA: East River...
GCGGCGGCCTGCCGCAATGGAATTGTTCCTGCGCGAACTGCATCGCCGCGCGCAATCGACAGATTTCGCCGCAAACGCAATCGAGCATCGCCATCAGTGGCAACGACGGGCGCTGGTTCTTGATCAATAGTTCGCCGGATTTGGCGCGACAAATAGAAAGCTGTCCGGAGTTGCAACCCCGAGGCGACACGCTGCGCAACAGCCCGATCGCGGGTGTGCTGCTCACCAATGCCGATCTGGATCATTGTCTCGGTTTATTACTGATGCGGCAACAGGCAACGCCGCTCCTCGTTTATGCGACGGACAAAACACAGGCCGCTCTCGATTGGGTCGATATCGTTCTCAAGCCGTTCTGCCAAATTGAATGGCGAACGACCGCCAGCGATTTCCAGTCGCTAAGCAACGGCATTGCTTTTCGCGCGATTGAGTTGGGCAAGAGCATCGCGTTTCAATTGCGCGATGAAACCTCGGGCGCTACCGCGCTCGTCGCGCCAGCGGTCGGTGAAATCGTGGCCGAACTGCGCGAAGCAGTTCACAATTCGGAGGTCGTCCTGTTCGACGGCACATTCTGGAGCGACGACGAACTGCGCGCTGTTCGGCCCGCCGCTCGCAGCGCGCGAGAGATGAATCATTTGCCGATCAGCGACGGCAGCCTTGATTTCTTGCGTCATTCGCCGTCGCGTCGAAAAATTTACACACACATCAACAACACCAATCCGATTTTAATGCCCGCCTCGGGCGAACGTCTGCAAGTCGAGCATGCCGGGATCGAGATCGCGTGCGATGGATTAGAGGTTATTTTATGACCACTGAACTTTTGGATCGCGACACTTTCATCGCGAACCTGCGCGAGGTCGGCGGGCGCGCTTATCACGACAAACATCCCTTCCACGTGGCGATGAATGAAGGCCGGCTTTCGCCCGAGGCGTTGCGCGGCTGGGTGGCCAACCGATTTTACTATCAATCCAATATTCCAATTAAGGACGCCGCGATTCTTTCGAATTGTCCGCTGCGCGAGGTACGCCGGGTCTGGATTCATCGGATCGTCGATCACGACGGTAGCGGCGAGAATGAAGGCGGAATCGAAGCATGGCTGCGGCTCGGCGAAGCGTGCGGAGTGTCACGCAATGAACTGTTGGAAGATCGGCATCTGCTACCGGGAGTCCGTTTTGCCGTCGATGCCTACGTGAACTTTGCGCGCATGCAGCCATGGCCTGTCGCGATCGCATCCTCGCTAACAGAGCTTTTTGCGCCTGATCTGATGGCGGCGCGGCTCGCAGGTTTCGAGAAGTTCTACACCTGGATCGACTCAAGCGGCCTCGATTATTTTCGCCGTAGAGTCACGCAAGCGCGGCGCGATTCCGGCGAAGCGCTCGCGATTGCTCTGGAACATTGCAATAGGCGCGAGCTGCAAAATGCCGCAATCCGCGCACTCGAGTTTAAATGCGATGTTCTCTGGTCCATGCTTGACGCGATTCACCATGCTTATGCCGACGCAAATCGCTGATGACGCCAGACCACGGCTTGCGCGCGGCGTCCGGTTACAGATCGATTCCGCGACTGGCAAAAGCGTGCTGCTTTTCCCGGAAGGCATCGTCGAGCTGAACGAAACTGCCCAGGAAATTCTCACCCGCTGCGACGGACGAGCGCTGAGCGACATCGCCCTTGGATTGGCCGAAGAGTACGAGGTCGATCCGTCCACGCTTGCCGTTGATGTGCGCGAAATCCTGGGCGATTTGCAGCGCCGCAAACTCGTGGAGATCTCATGACGGCGCCGCGACCCTACGCATTGCTCGCCGAACTCAGCTATCGGTGTCCACTTCATTGTCCGTACTGCTCCAATCCGACGCGCGCGCGAAATGACGGTGAATTGACGACGGATGAATGGCGCCGCGTGCTTTGTGAAGCCGCCGAGCTTGGCGTGTTGCAAGTCGGTTTCTCCGGGGGTGAACCGCTCGTCAGGCGCGATTTGGCCGAACTCGTTCGCGGCGCGCGCGAGGCAAGGCTTTACACAAATCTTATCACGAGCGGTGTCGGTCTGGACAAATCTCGGGCCAGCGAATTGCGCGAGGCCGGGCTCGACTCCGTGCAGCTCAGTTTTCAATCGGACGATGCCGATCTCGGCGACGAAATCGCGGCCGTGCGCGCGCATCAACGCAAGTTGGCCGCTGCATCGTTTATTCGGGCAGCTGGCATTTCACTCAGCCTCAATTTCGTCATTCACCGGCGTAACATCGATCGCTTGCCGCAGATGATTGGTCTGGCAGAAGCGCTCGGCGCGGAGCGGGCGGAGCTCGCGAACGTGCAGTTTTACGGCTGGGCATTTCTGAATCGCGCCGCATTGCTTCCGACTCGTGAACAAGTTGCTCGTGCGCGCGAGGTCGCGACCGCGGCAAAGTCGCGCCTCGCGGGCAAGGTCGACATCTTTTATGTGCTGCCAGACTATTATGAGACGGGGCCCAAGCCGTGTCTGAATGGTTGGGGCCAGCGTTATCTAACGGTCAATCCCATCGGCGACGTTCTTCCCTGCCCGACCGCCTCGTCTGCAATTCCAGATTTGCGTTTCGAAAACGTGCGAGGCCGGTCGCTGGATTGGATTTGGCGTCGATCAGAAAGTTTTAATCGCTTCCGCGGAACGGAATGGATGCCGGAGCCGTGCCGGAGTTGTCCGCAAAAGGAAATCGATTTTGGCGGTTGCCGCTGTCAGGCCGCGTTGCTGACCGGAAACGCCGCAAGCACCGACCCGGTCTGCTCGTTGTCGCCAAATCGCGCGCGTGTGGACGCGGTGTTGCGCGATGTGAATCTATCGGTTGTCGCTACGTGTGATTGGATGCTTCGAGTGAACCCCAGCAAAGAAGCCGCTGCACCTTTAGATTTGGGCGAGGCCCTGAGCTAATGCCGACCTGCCACTGCGACACTACTTCGAGCCCGCGCGTGGTGCGCGCTTATACTTTGTCCGGAGTGCGCTTTTACGATTGCCACGTCCGTGGCGTTGATGATGCCACTGGCGTTCACATCCGTGCGGAAGTTGCTGCTGGTTACAGGCTGGCCAACTTGGCCTTTGGTCTGCGCGACATCGGTGGCGTTGACCACGCCGTTGCCGCTTGTGTCACCGATGAGCATGTTCACGCTCACTGGTGTGTCAGGCAAAACCTGGGAGAACTCGTCGGTCACGCCGCTCAACGTGACTGTGAGTGTTTGCGCGTTCGCGACGCCGGTCAGGTTCACCGTCATGGTGTTACCGGAAAACACTGGCGTACCCGAGACGCTCCCGATGCCGCCGGTCACGCTGGCGTTGCCGCTCGTCACGTTGTTAGTGAATGTAAACACGAGTGTGTAGTCGTCAGTCGCCCCGCCCGTGCGACATTCCACGCCGGGATTTCCTGAGAGCGGGAGAGGAATGTCGAAAGTACCCGCGCTGCCATGCGTCTTGCGGGAAACTGCTAAGGTGAGCTGAAGTGCCGGTATCGGCACTTTAAAGACATAGACTCTGTTGTCACCTGCGAGGTAGATACGTCCGCGAGCCACAATGCCGGTAGTGCTGTATGAGTGGGAGCCTCCGATCACGTCGTTTGGGCCACCCCCACTGTAAACAACCGCGCCCGTATCTCCATCGTAACCGTGCAATCGCTGGTCGCCTCCTGTGCCTACCGACCATACAATCATGTTGTTGGCGCCGTCAGTGGACGTAACGAAAGGCGAGCCGACACCGCTCTGGCTCTTAGTCCACGCGGCCGTGATGGTGGGTGGATTGGTCGCAGTAATGCGGAATGCTGAGAGCGTGCTACCGTTGGCGCGGAAAGCGACATACGTGCCCTGGCTGGTCCGATAGGTGGCCGCTGCCTGGATGATAGAGCTGCCGGATACTTGCAGCGAGGCCACCGGTGCGCTGATGCCGCCGAGGTTGTCGCGATTAACCAAATAGGCATTCCCATCTTTGCCCAAAGCAACCACCAAGTGGGAAGGCGTGGCACCGGACACGTCCACGATCACTGGGCCGGAGCCGCCGAGATCGGTGTCACCGCTGTCCAGCGACTGCCAATTAGTAGGCACCCAGTAATCGCTGGGGTTGCCGGTAAAAATCGGGCCGGGTTGTAGACGAATGACCGCTTCGCTTCCACCCCAGGTGCCAGTTACACTACCGTTCCCCGTGGTAACAAACAGATTCGCCCCGTCGTTAGCAACGCCGCCGATCGACCATGCGCCGGCTCTTGTGATTGTCGTGGCCCAGTTCATGACGCTGGCAGGATTACCCATCTGGACGCCAACGAGTCGACCGTGATAACTGCCGCAGTCGCCGAAGCGTCCACCGTACGGGATATAAACGATGCTGCCGAGTATTCCGAGTGCGCCACGCTCACTTTGCACTGATGAATCGAAGCCCGATATGGCACCACTCACGTCTACCGGCCAGCCTGCATTGATAGCGCCTGTATCGACATTCAGCGAATAGATCATGTGTTTAAAAGTGCCAGCCGTGGGCGTCGTCTCCGCGTCGAGAAAAAGTGAGCGCGACGGAAGATCGACAATCGGAGTTCCAGTTATGCCCAGCGGGGTGATATTTCCACACGGAAGACCTGACGTGATGGGCGTGCCGACGTTCCGTTGCCAGATCACGTTGCCAGTAACAGCGTCGAGTGCGTAAACGTTGTTCGACTCGGCCACGGCAATGACCATTGGGCCGGCGGGACCGTCCTCAATGTAAAGTGGTTGGGCGTAAACACTGCCTGTAATCGCGCCGTTAAAATTTGTGTCCCGCGCCAGATTAGCGGAGTTCGTCGGCGTGAACGCGGCATCGATGTAAAGACCGTCACGTGAGTCATGGTTGTGGTGCTGGGTGACGTTGACCGACGCATTCGCTGGAAGCACCGCACTCAAGACAGCAACGCACAAACCACCAACAAAGAACGACAAAACCAACGATGGACGTTTCACCTCCATATCATTCGACATCGCGGCGATTCTTTCAATCGAAATGCGCTGCCTTTTTGTCAAGCACCAGGGCAATATAATCGACGAAGTCCGTGTTTCGGCGGTGAATTGTTCTTTCCCTCGTTGAATTCCAGCCCTGTCTGGCCACCTGTCCTTACACCACACGGCAAACTATTTGTCCGTCCTTACGATCGTTACGCCCCACGGACCGCTGCCGACTTTGATCCGCTTCAACTCTTTGCGCGCATTTACATCGACAACCGACACGTCATCCGACGCGCCATTTGCCGAATAAAGTTTCGAGTCATCGGGACTGAGCGCAATTCCCCACGCTCGAGTTCCAACTGGGATCGTTGCGCTCACCGCATTCGTCCTCGTGTCGATTACCGCAATGCTGTTTCCGCGACCGGTTGAGACATAAAGTTCCTTCCCATCACCGGAAATTGCAGTGCCCATCGGCAACGAGCCTTGCGGCAATTGAATCTTCGAAAGCAATTTATGCGAAGCCGGGTTGATCACGGCAACGTACCCGCCGCTCTCGCAAGCGACGTAAGCGCGCGAGCCGTCGGGCAGGAATGCCACCGAGCGCGGCCGTCCACCAGTGTCGATTTTCGCGCGGACGCGCTGTTCGTCGGGCGCAATCGCGAACACTTCGCCTTTTTCTTCGCACGTCACATACAGTTCACCATTCACAGGATTCACTCCCATACCTTCCGGTTCCTCCGACACCTTTACCTTCCCGCGCGATTGACCCGAGCTAAGATCGACAATCGCCGCGCTCGCATCATCCTCGTTCGCGATGAACGCAAATTTTCCGTCTTTGCTGATCGCAAATTGCTCCGGATCGGAGCCGACACGCCAGCGGTCGATCAGCTTGCGCGCGCTGGGATCGATCACTCCGAGGCCATCGGCCGCCTTGTCGCCAGGCGCGCGTTCCGTCTCCACGCCGGGCGCCATCCGCGGCGAGCCGGTCAAGGTGACGAAAATCCGCTTTCCATCAGGCGTGGCGTGAATCCCGCGCGGTCTCTTGCCGACTGGAAATGTCGCTACAACAGCATCGCTGGTTCCGTCGATTACCGTCACATCACCCGAGCGCTCATTGCTGACAAAAACGTCATAGTGTTGTGATTCGGCACTGACTGAAAACGCGGCCGAAGTTAAGACACTCCCAAGAATCACAGAATAGCAGCGATTCACATTTGCATGCCTACACCGCGCCGAATGAGTGAGCAAGGCTGTGCGGAGATGATGCCTCATTCTTAGCTAGAACTTCGAAAGCGAGCCAATCGAAGCGAGTGTGCGAGTTTTTCACACCGGGTCTTATGTGCACAGCGTCACGCAATCTATCCCCGGCGAAGATTCGAATCCAGATTTGCGCGGCTTGGTAGGATCGAGGGTACTGGTCACGCTCTGGATCGTGCGCCGCCGCGAAGCTCAGCAAAGCGCCGCTCAATTGCGCTGAAATGATTCACGCCCAAAGAGATCGCCGAAGCCGGCAGTCGGATTCGAACCGACGACCTGCTGATTATAAATTATTTGGTTGCAGTGTTCTGAAGTTTGTGGTGGAGTTCTAATCTGCACCCGTTTGCAGAGAGAAATCACTATGAACCAGACCTCTCCTCGTCAAAACAGTTCGGAACAGAAAAACACACGTCTGAACAAAAAAAGTGTCCAAGAAGTGTCCAAGCAGAAGCGCGAGGCGAACGGGAGGCATCCAAAGACAGATGTGCGATACTGGGAGAAATCGATTTTTCAGCCGACCTACACCCGCGACGGACTGGTGCGGCGAGTTGGAGAGTGGGCTGCGAAGATTCAGCACCTGGGTAGACGAGAGACATTTTCTTTGGGCAGCGCGAATAGAACCTTCGCAGCGGCGAGAGCCAAACAAATCTACTTCAGTTTAAAGTCTGCAGGCTGGGATGTGACGTTGCAGACGTTCAAACCGGAAATGGCGCCAAAACCGGTTTCGACGGTCGGCGATCTTCTCGCCGAGTTACGCGAGCATTGGTCAGGCAAGATGAAAACTCTTGAGGATTATTACCGGAGTTTTCGTACGATTCTTTCGCAGATTTTTGGGATCGAAGGAGGACGCGAAAAATACGATTACGTCAACGGCGGGAGAAAATCATGGATCGCAAGAATTGACCGCATCAAACTAGCAGACGTAACGCCGGACAAGATAAACAGGTGGCGCATTGGGTTCGTAAAAAGAGTCGGAGCTGATCCAAAGAAGCAGCGACGTGCGCGAATCAGCTGCAATTCACTAATGCAGCAAGCCAAAAGCCTGTTTTCACCGAATTTGTTGAAGCACGTGAGATTGGAGACGCCCGAAAAATTGCCGTTCGATGGAGTGGACTTCTATGATGGAGAATCCATGCGCTACCACAGCACGATTGATGTTGAGTCATTAATTCAGGACGCGATCCGTGACTTACCCCAGGAGCAATTGAAGATTTTTTTGCTGGCGGCAATGGGCGGTTTAAGAAAAAATGAAATCGACAAGTTACAATGGAGCGCATTTCACTGGAGCGAAGGCTTTATGCGCATCGAAGCGACGGAATTTTTCTCTCCGAAAACTTCCGACAGCGAGGGCGAGGTATGGTTGGACAAAGAGTTTTTGCCCCTCCTCAGAGGTTGGCATGCGAAATCGACTAGCCCGTTCGTTGTCGAGGCGGATGTCGATCCACGAAACGACGCCAGGTACACGCACTATCGGGCTCAACGCCATTTCGATGGTTTGACCGCGTGGTTGCGAACGAAAGGTGTAACTGCCGTTAAGCCGTTGCACGAATTACGAAAGGAATTTGGCTCGCAGCTATGCGCGAAATACGGGATTTACGCAGCAAGTCGTATGTTGCGCCACTCGGGAATAGGAATCACTGCAGAGCATTATCTCGACCAAAAGGAGCGAGTTACGGTCGGGTTCGGGCATTTGTTGTCGGTACCCGCGAATAAGATTGTTCCCCTCGCTGGTACTCCGATCATGCAACAGAAAAGAACTTCAAGAAAGCGCAGTTGAACGCGGAGACCTTGCGTTGGGAAGATTGGTGCTTCGATAAGCTCAATGACAGGGAGCTAATTCCCTGCATTTATTGGGAGTATGCTCGTGAATCTCGAACGATTCGAGCGCTTGCGACTCGCTACGAGGGGCTGTGGAAGGAATTTTCCCGCCGGCTGCGTGGTAAGCCGAAGGAATTCGTTACCGAATTGAAGAGAACATTTCGAGAAAACTTGGGGACTCACTTCCCAGAGGACTTCAAACTCGGAGAAGATATTGACCGCATTGACGTAGGCGATTGGCGGGTTTTACTGCCGATCTTTGCCACGTCGTTTGCAGGCAAGATCATTCTCCAACCGGACTACTTCCCCAAGACCCCCTGGATGGCATCGCCGGTTAGCGTTTGTGAACATGTTGAGTGTCTCGTGGAGCATCAACCCTGGCACAGGTACGCGAATAGTTGGTTTTTCCACAAGTCTCTGAAAACTGGTAAGACTCCCAAAGGTGCGTTAACGCCGCCGATCAGTGAGGCCACGCCCACACACGATTCTAGGATACTGAGAGCCGGCGCAGACTGGTGGGAGGATGTCGTGCTAAGGATACATTGGAGTGGCGGGACCAACGAGGAAATTGTTTCGGCCTTTCGCAAATGGCTAATCGGATACCGGAAGGATTACGCGAACATTCCACCGCCAAAGCGAGTTCGTGCCAACGCTAATAAGGCATGGCTTAAACGCTTGGCCGAAATGCGACTGTGGAATGCGGGTGAAGGGCTGGCCGGCGGCCGAGGTATTGTTGAGAATTACAACGCCCTCAGAGATCACGCAGCGAACAAAACGGGAAAGCATTATTCCAGGGACCAACAGTTGACAGAACCGATTACGGACCGATCCAAGGAGAAGGCGGTTCGTGAGGATATTTCGCGAGTGTCCAAAGATTTGAGGCGTCTCTTTGGCTGGATTGTCCCTAAAGACGAAGTGCCGCTTTCCTACCCGTTCCGGTCCCACCGTGCGCGGTGATACCCCGCGAAAGTCTTTGTGAGTTCAGGCGGTATAATCCCGACTGGATGTGCCCAAAGTTCGGCACATGTCCAAAACGAAGTACCTTGATGCGGCCGCGCCCAAGAAAAAACCAACGCGGGTAACTAATGTCCTCGTCGATCTCCGTGCGAACGATGAAACATTAAAATTCCTCTCGCGCGGGCAACTCGCAGCTCGATGGTGCTACAGCACGGAGTCGGTCAAACGCATGACTCGCGCCGGTGTCCTCCACCCGATTTATTTAAACTCGCGAAAGCTTTTGTATCCGATTGCCGAAATCGAGGCATTAGAAGCTGACGCCAAAGGAGTATTACGATGAGGTGGCCGCCCAACAAAACGGGCGCGCTGCGACACGCGCCCATCGAGAAACTGACACAATCACATTACCGCTGTGTTGATTTGGTGCAAGCCTGTTTTCCGCAATGGCGAGGGGAAGCTAAAAGACTGTGGCGTGAATATCGACAGACTGGAAAACTAAGGCATCTCCGCGCACTGGCTCGACACATTGCAGGGATGTTACGACGGAGGATGAGACTATGAAGGCGGACGTCATTCTCTCAGTCGTCAGTCACGCTGCTGAGACAAAAACGCGCGATTTTCCGGTCAGCAAGATCGTCAATGCGATCCAGAGCGGCGGCAAGCAAAAAAAAGCCATCGAATGCATTCGCCGCACTTTCGCTGACATACTTCAGCAGACGGGCGACCGTGCGGCCGCAAAGAGAGCTGTCGATGCTCAGAAAAAGAAATTGCCCGGCATTCTGTGGAGCGGCACTCTTTCGCGGCGTGCCAAAGACGCACTCACTCAACACAGCGGCTTACTCTGTGCGGACTTAGATCAGTTAGGGCGCAGACTCCGGGAGGTGCGTGCGAAACTGATGGAGAGTGAGCATCTTTACGTGCTATTCCTGTCTCCAACGGGCGACGGCCTCAAGGCGATCTTCCGGGTTCCCGCAGATGCTTCAATGCATTTGGCAAGCTTTCGCGCCGTCGAGAAGCATGTCCGTGAATTAGCCGGTGTTCAGATCGACGAATCATGCAAAGACGTGGCGCGGATGTGCTTCTTCAGCTTTGACCCGGAAGTCTCCTATAACCCGAAAGCGCAGGAAATTGTGCCGCTGCCGAACAGCGAACAAGCTGAGGTCACTGTCGGCTCGAATGGTACCGTCTATTTTTCGCAACGGCAGAGGATTGTGACGAACTTCCTCGGCGAGATTGCATGGGCGACCGAGACGCGAGGCTTTTTCTATTGTCCGGGGCAACATCTGCACACGACTGGCAATGGCGAGCGCGATTGTGAAATTCGGCTTGATGGTGCGCCAACAATTCACTGTTTTCATAATCACTGTCGCGGGATTATTGACACGCTGAATCGCGAGCTGCGATCACGGATTGCTAAAGTCGAGCGCGTCAATTTGAAAATAACTGACGTTGGATTGGCTGAATTACCCGCGCGCGTGCCCGCATATACGGCACCACCCCTAGAGTTGCTACCGCCGGAATCGCGGGATTACGTTTGTGCCGCATCCGAGAGTCTCAACGTTGATGTTAGCTACATTTTCCTGCCGCTGCTCAGCTCAGCCGGCAGCGCAATCGGAAATGCGCGGTCTATAGAGTTAAAGCGCGGGTTCATTCAGCCGCCGATAATATGGACCGGCACTATCGGACGCTCTGGCAGCCGCAAATCTCCATCCTTAGACGCCGGCTCTTTCCCGATACTGGAGCATGAGCGTGAGCTGATGTCGCAGAACCGAGTCGCGGAGGAAATGTATGCCGAGGCGATCAGTGAGTGGGAAGAAAAGGCGAAGAAGGAACGTGGACCAAAGCCAGAGCCGCCAGCCTTCGCAACCTGTCTGATGGATGATCTCACTCTGGCCGCTTTAGCGGGGGCGATTGAGGCAAATCCACGCGGCGTTCTCGTTAAGAAAGACGAGCTGTCCCATTGGTTCTCAGCTATGGATCAATTTCACGATGCCAAAGGTGCGGATGTTAGCCGCTGGTTGTCGCTGCATAGCGGTGTGTTCTTTGGGTTCGACCGACGAACTGACCACTGCCGAAACTGGATGGCCCGCTAAAATTGACGTAAGCTTTTACGAATCCAGGGTTGCCAAGCATAAGTGCCCCCTGACTGGGTACAATGTAGGCATTGTTGAAACTGCCATTGCCATAGAAACTCAACCCGGTGAGGTCAATAGTACCGCTGCCAGTCATGACGACATCGTTCCCGACCTGGTTGATTATTGCAATAAAGTTTGCTCTTGCGGATTGAGTTATGCCCAGCCCGAGCAAGCTCACCAGTGCCAAGATGCCGTAAAACGCATGTTTTCTCGTTCTCATTTGCTCCTCCTTATTAAGATTACGCTTCAATGTATTATCAAACCATAGACCCTAGTCCAAGTTATTACCCTGATACGACCGAACGACTCATGCTGATCGCCATATCCAACGGAACAGCGCAGACCGAGTGGTGACATAGACCTAACGAGACCAAGTTGAGCGACGGCGGACGAGGGCGCGCGTCGCTCGCAGTGGGAGTGTTGAAATCATCTCAGAAGCGAGCGTACCGCGCGGTCCTCTGTTCGCTCCATTGCCTGGTTAGGTCTTTCACTCGGAAGACATCCTAGATGCGGAACTGGAATCCCAAAGCTCGCGACTGCAAAAGAGACTCAGAAGTAGGCCGAGCCAGAAACCACTCATTATCATCGAGAGGGTCTGGACCTCGAAATGCCGAACTTGGTCAAAGCGGTGCGACTGAAGAAACAGAAGCGCGTGCCCTGATGTGGACAGCAGAGCGGCGATACCACAGCCGACGGCAACCTGCCGAAACCAACGGGAGCTAGAGCGACGCAGAAAGGGCAAACAGATCAGCCAAAGCCCGCTGATCGCGATAACAGACAGCGCCACTGTGATTCCAACGGCTTCAGAAGTGCGCATAAGGTTCTAACGAGACAGAGATAAGCCACGGCAGGGTGTCGTGGCAAACACGCTGAACTTATTTTGCAATGGGGCCGTTGGCTTCATCGATTGGTTAGACCACTGCGTCATCATGGCAAAAGATGTTGATGTGGAAATGCTGGAGTGCTGAACCAACTCGCAATTAACTGGCCAGCATATGCTGTGCAAACTACAAACACGAGCGCTGCGGTAATAGGTGTGCCGAATCGCACAAGTGAACTGCGCGTGCCCGCGACCGCCCGATGCGCGTGAGCGAGAGCCAACACCCAAGTAACGAACCAGAGGCCAAACAGCGGCGGAACGACGAGCACAGCGTTCTCACCGGCGCGATCTGCGACTAAACCGAATACAGCAGACAGAACAACCGCCACCATGCAGGCCACGAGAACCGGAATGCGTAGGAGCCAGTCACGGAGGCGTTGGAGCATAACGGGTGAGGTCTAACATGTGAATATGCCGACAATTTCGACGGATATCCAGCGTATTAGCCGACAAAACCGTTAATTTCGCAGGTTTGAGAGAAGATCCGAGGCGTGGCGATTTGCACTTTTCCCAACTTTGCGGATGAGCCAAAGTGCACACATGAGTGCTCCAGCCGCCGCCGGCGTTAACCGCGTGCACTGCATTTTAATCAACACTGTGTTCTCCATGCCCGCGTCTCACCCCACTCTGTTTTCAACGAAAGCCTTTTTCCGTTACACTCCGTCCTGTATATTTTTACGCCAAAATTCTGATGCGTCATTTGACGCATCACCACTCCATCCCCTCTCAACCCATCCGCGCAATCGCTTAACCCGTTCATAATGTCGAGCCCGATCGCGGCGACGAGTTCGGGGTTGTCGCGCTAATGGCTTAACCCAACCCTCCTTTTGGCTGCGGATCCGGGCCGCGGCTAAAGCGGCCAAATGGCCGGTTCGTTCTTTCGCCATATCTTCCAACGCTTCCCGCCGGAACGCTGACTCGACCAAATTTTGAGTTGGCGATCTGCTATGCTCACATCGGCAAAAGCGATCGCGCCCGACGTATCCTGGCTGATCTCGAAGCCCTCGCCCAACAACGCTATGTGGACCAAGCACACCTCGCAGCGATCTACGCCGCGCTCGGCGACAAGGACAAAGCGTTCGCTGCGCTCGACCAGGCGTGCGACGGGCGCGAAGTGTCGATCGAGCGCATTTACAACCGCGTCATCTTTGACGAGTTGCTGCGCCGTTCCGATCTCACGCCTGGCTTCACTTCCAGGACGTTGCGAATGATTTTCGCCTAACGAGTCGCTTAGCGATTATGTGCTCAAGCCGCTCTACTCTTTCGCCGGGCTCGGCGTCGACATGGAACCGACGCGTGAAAAACTGGACGCGCTGCCCGACTCGCGCGCCTGGATTTTGCAAAAGAAGGTCACCTACGCGGAGTTTGTCCCAACGATCGACGGGCGCCGCTCGAAAGCGGAAATCCGGATGATGTTTCTCTGGCCGGACGAGGGCGAGCCGATGCTGGTAAACAACCTCGTCCGCATGAGTCAGGGGAAGATGATGGGCGTCGACTTCAACAAGGACAAGACCTGGGTCGGTTCGAGCATAGCGCTGCACCAGGGCGAGGGAGGGGCAGGCGCTGTCGCGGCCCCAATCTCAAGCGTAAACTAAAGCCATCCCTCTACCGGTCATCCCGAGCGAAGTCGAGGGATCCCGTAGCGCTATCTTTAGGTAACTTTACGGGATCCTTTCGGCTACGCTGCGCTTCGCTCAGGATGACGCTTGGCGGAGCTCCGCGTTGGTTTCGGCGAAGGTGCCGGGGCGCTCTACCGGCAGCATCGGCTAGAACGAAATTGCGCAGCCACGGGCAGGCTCGGCAGAAACACTTTGTAGTCACTCACGAACAGCGACAGCGCTTCAATCGCCGGCTTCATCATCGCGGGAACCGATCCGGAGCGACTGATTGTGGGCGATCACGGACTCGTTAGGCAGCGACAGGGGGCCGCCACGGTCCGAAAAAAAAGCTTGCCTTCTTTTCGAGCTCCTGAAAAAATCGCGACCGCGTGAAGTTTGTTAGGCGCCCCAGCAAAGCACCTCGCCCTCTTCCCGCAGAGAAACTGTGAATGAGGTCGTTCGCGGAAACGAAACGTGTTTATGTCAATCCTCCATCCCATTCTGTGCAGGGCGATCCACCACAAACGAGCCGGATTCAGCGCCGCGAAAAAGTCTGTGATGTTTCACGCTCTTTTGCTCTTCATCAGCACCGTGGCGTATAGCGCGCGGGCGAACGTCTTCGTCGTCACGAACACGAATGACGCCGGCGCCGGCTCACTGCATCAGGCAATCCTGGATGCCAACGGTAACAGCGGCTTGGATACCATTCAGTTCAACATCCCCGGGACCGGTGTACACACGATCACGCCGGTGACCCAACTACCGTTCATCACCAGCCCGGTCGTGCTCGATGGTTATACGCAACCTGGTTCCAGCGCGAACACGCTCGCCAACGGCGATGATGCAGTCCTCCTGATAGAAATCAGCGGCAACATCCTCGGCAACAACGGCGACGGAATTGTGATACAGCCGGGCGGCGACGGCAGCACCATTCGCGGGCTCGTCATCGACGGTGCTGGCATCAATGGTGGATGGAATGCTGGCATCAATATTTTGTCCAACTCCAACGTCGTTGAAGGTTGCTTCGTCGGCACCGATCCCACCGGTCTTATCGCGCACGGCAATACGCACGGCGTAATCCTTGAGTTCGGAGTCAATGCGTCATCGAATCGGATCGGAGGAACCACTCTCGCGGCGCGCAATCTCATTTCTGGCAACGGCAACGGCATCTTCATCCAGAGCGGCACGGGCAATCTCGTGCAGGGCAACTTCATCGGCACAAACGCGACCGGCACCGGAGCTCTGGCGAACAACACCGCTATCAATGTGGGAAGCAACAACACCTTGATCGGCGGCACGACTGCGGCAGCCCGCAACATCGTTGCCGGTGGAAGCGGGAGCACCGGCATCAGCGTGTCCGCCGCTGGCACTCAGATCCAGGGTAACTTTATCGGCACAAACGCGACCGGCACAATGCCGCTCGGATTTTCCAGCGGTATTTCTCTGAACTCGTCTGGTACGCAGGTGGGAGGTCTCACCGCCACGCCCGGCACGCCGCCTGGCAACCTCATTTCCGGGAGTCAAACCGGCGTCTCGATCCAGTTCAACGTGATCAATAGCGTGATCCAGGGCAACCTCATCGGCACCGACGCCAGTGGCACAAGCGCACTCGGTAATTCGCTCAACGGAATTAATGTCCTGGGCGTATCGAATGTCATCGGCGGCACAGACGTGATGGCGCGCAACGTCATTTCAGGTAACACACGCGGCATCAGCATTGGGAACGACAACGCCTCCATCCATGACAATCTGGTGCAGGGGAACTTCATCGGGACGGACATCAGCGGCACACAATTCCTCGGCAATAGCGACGATGGCGTGTTCGTCATTGATTCGATCAACAACACCATCGGCGGCCTCGTCGCGACAGATGGAACGCCTCCGGGCAATCTTATTGCCGGCAATGGCGGGCGCGGAGTGGGCGTCGTTTTCGGCGCTTTTGGCGTGACCGGACTTGCGATCGAGGGTAATTCCATCTTTTCGAACGGCGGACTTGGCATTGATTTGAACCGCGACGGCGTCACGCCGAACGATCTCGGCGATCCTGATACGGGCCCGAACAATCTTCAGAATTTCCCCGTCCTCACCTCGGTCAGCAGCGGCGGCGGTAATACCACCATCATCGGCACGCTCAACAGTAACGCGAGTACAACCTATCGAATCGAGTTCTTCGCGAATGATGCGCTCGATCCCTCCGGGAACGGAGAGGGAGAAAGCTTTATCGGTTCGACTAATGTCACCACCGACGGGAGCGGCAACGCGTCGTTCAACGTTAGCGTTCCGCAGATCGGGGGCGGCCAGCGAGTGACCTCGACCGCGACAGATCCGAACGGCAACACGTCGGAGTTCTCCGGAACCGACCCGGCTCCGCAACCTACTGCTGCGTTCTCGCGAAAGACCCACGGCGGAGCCGGTACCTTTGATGTCCCGCTGCCACTCACTGGCAACGTGGGAATCGAATGCCGCAGCGGTGGGGCGACAAACGATTATCAGATGATTATTAACTTCGCGAACCCCGTCACGGTCGAGAGCGCATCAGTGACTTCGGGTACCGGGAGCGTGAGCAACTTCAGCGTGAGCGGGCCACAGGTCACGGTCAATCTGACTGGGGTAACCAACGTCCAAAGAATTACGGTTACGCTCTTTAACGTGAATGACGGCACACACATGGGCGACGTTCCCGTTTCCATGGGCGTGCTGGTCGGTGATGTGAACGGCAATGCGGCCGTCAATGCCTCCGATGTCAGCCTGACCAAGTCGCAAGTGGGCAATGCAGTTTCTGGCTCGAATTTCCGCGAGGACGTGAATGCGAATGGGTTGATCAACTCGGTGGATGTCGCACTGGTCAAATCCAAAGTCGGTACCGCGCTGCCTCCTTAACGGCTGAGCGGCGGCGGAGAAGTTCGCGCGAGTTAGAGCGTTGCAGGTTGGCCTTGTTCAGGTTGACAGGGAGTCTCGTTCCATCGCCCGCTAACCTACCCGCGCAATCGCGGGCATGCGTCATAAACCTAACCCTCGCAGACTCGACTGATTGGGGCATCGACGCTATTGGCTTAACCCAGCCCTCCTTCCGCCGCGGCACTCCTCACGGCACAAATCGGCCACTCGGCCGATTATCGCGGCGCCGCTCACCGCTGACTTGGTAGATGTCACTTTCGATCGCGGTGCAGTTTCAGTTTGCGCCGCTCGGCGAGACCTCTGGTTAACGCGTGGGCTTTTCCGACCGATACCTCCAGCTCAGCGGCCAGAGAACGGTAGCTTGGTCGCGGAGATTTTTCCCGTGCCCGCACGAAGCGTCGCAGCGTCTTGGTCGCCTTCGTCGAGAGTTGCAGTGCCGGACGCCCAAGCTTCGTGCCGCGCGCCCGCGCTGCGGCAAGGCCGGCGAGCGTTCGTTCTCGAATAATGTCGCGTTCAAATTCAGCGACGGCCATCAAGATATTCATCTGCAATCTTGCCGCCGAATTGTCGCTGCTCGTGTCGATGCCCTGCCCGGGAATGACCAGAGCAACCTTATTCGCGAGCATCTCACCGATCAGTTGGGCGACGCTGACCAGACTCCGGCCTAACCGATCCAGTTTATAGCAAAGCACAACGTCTAGTCGGCCGCGCCGAACTTCCGCCATCATCTTGTCCAAACCCACTCGGGTGAACTTTGCTCCGCTGATCACATCCTCGTATTCAACGACTCCGCCCCACCCTCGCCGTTTACAGATTTCGCGCAGCTCCTGTCGCTGGGCGCTGGTGGTCTGTTTGTCGGTGCTGACGCGAAGGTAGATCGCAGCTTTCAATTTACCCATCTCACCACTTTCACAAAGATACGTCAAGGAACTCGTTCATTAAACGAATGTTTTATGAACGCCAAATAATCCAAAATTTTGCCTCGGAATAGTTTCACCCCCTTTTTTGAACGCCCTTGTCAATCGAGAGTGAGCTGGTCATCGAAACGTGGTAGAAGGCCCCGCCAAACTCAATGCGAATGCCACGTAGCAGAGCCACGCGTTTTTCCCACGCGAATCCTACGCTGTCAAAAATTGATGCCTGCCCCTATTTTCTGTTCCGAAAATGTAGTCAAAATCGAAATTGGCGGCAGACTAGTGCTCCGAGCAGCGCGAAGGCGGGCTAACAAATTCCATACCTGGAATGGGAAGATGAAAAAACGGGCGCGTCCCCACAAAAAATCATCGACGAATATAAAAGGATTGCCAAAAACCTTTTACGCAAACATGCCGACTGGGACGAGCGGATTCACAGAATTCATGCAGCAAAATTATTCGTACGCAATCCTTATATACAAGGGCATTGTTGTTGATGGCCTCCACAGAATTATCCACGCTTCTTGACGGACAAGAATTAATTGCCGCGCAATCTTTTAAGGAACTTCCCGCAGAGGCTTTTGCAACACCCAAAAGAAGACAGAACGAGGCGGAAAGTTCTGCTGGCGCTTTCCCGCTGCTATGTATAAAAGCATAGTCGATAACGAAAAGTCGAACAGCCAGGCTCATGAATCCTCCGCGAGAAGACTCTGTCCGCCGCGCCGAGAGTGAGATTCGCGACGTGATCGATGCCATTCCTGCGATGGTGTGGATCGCCGCGCCTGATGGCAAAGGCACGTTCATTAATCGCGCGTGGACCGAATACCTGG
>Ga0193729_1000654_pt1 | contig 18175 bp, 17 predicted proteins | sample U1c2metaG_FD_143036 | JGI IMG/M metagenome (GOLD analysis project Ga0193729, IMG submission 143036) | Soil microbial communities from a riparian zone of the East river system, Colorado, United States - U1c2 | ecosystem: Environmental > Terrestrial > Soil > Riparian zone | place: USA: East River...
TATGTTGGCGGAGAGCACGACGTCGACTTTCTTGCCGGCGGCATCGATGAAGTAGCCGCGTAGGGTGCGCATGATGAGATCGAAGCAGGTGACGATTGCCACCCCAATCGCCAGCGCCCACAGGGTCTCGACCGCGTGGTTGGGCACCACCCGGTCGTACACATTCATGGTGAATAGCGGCGACACCAGGGCGAACAGGTTGATCAGCAGTGAGGCAATCAGCACTTCGCCGTAGATCGGCCATGATTGGGTGACCACCCCCCAGAACCAGTGGGCCGCGCGGGGCACGCCGCTTTCGGCGGTGCGAAGATCGAAACGGTGGGCGGGGCGAGCGAAGATCGCGTAGCCGGTATAGAGCCGCCGCAGCTGTTCCAGGTCGATCGTGCTCTCGCCCGCACCCGATTCGGACAGGATGATCTGCGCCGTGCCGGCGGTTTTGCCGGCCAGAACGCAGGCGCCCTTCCCTTGCAGCAGCAAGACGCAGGGCAACACCAGCTCAGAGATCGCGTCGAGGGGGCGTTTGACCAGCTTCGCCGACAGACCGGCACGGACCGAAGCACGGATGAACAACTCCGGTGTCAGGCGGTGCTCGACAAGCGGCAGTCCGGCAGTCAGCGCGTCTGCCGACGCCGGCTTGTTGTGCATCCGGGTCACGATGAGCAGGCAACCCAGCAGCGGGTCGTCCGCAACACAGGATGCCGGGGACAGCTGCCAGCCTTCGTCAACGGCAATGGATTGGGCTTGACGCATTGAGTGATGTAATTTGAACTAGTACGCCGAGAGTATTCTTTGTATATCCCATACCGTTATGGATCACCTCACAGAACCATGCTTCATACAGAGAACAAGGTCGGATAACTCCGCAAGAATCATCCGGCACAACGCTCAAACGGGTGAACACGCGACATAACGTGCATTAGTTTGGCTATGGCGTCACAATCGTCGTCTGCTCGTGCCGTCCGTTCCGAAGCTGCGCAAGCGCGGCTCGCTCATCGCAAGGTGCGCAAAAACCGAGAGCGGTTTTCTCTCTGACCCAAAATCCGTATCTGCCGCTTTGATAAGGTCCTCTTCCGCGCCGTCGTACGCGCTCGCCGATGGTACGAAACGATGTTCGTCCGTTTAGTGAGCTTTTGTTCTGGCTGTTGAACAATTCTTCCCGCTCCAGGCTTCCAGCTCCAGTGGGCGCTACTCTATAAATCGCGTTGCGGTTCGTGAATGATCGGGCATTAATGCTCGGGAAGAATTTACTTTGGGTCGCAAAGCAACATGGTCACAGCGTCGAGGTGATGCTTCGCATGTATGCTGCGTGGATTGAAGGGGCGACAGAGGCTGAAGGCCGCGGCGTCCAAAAAATCGCTCCGCGATTTTTGTCGAACCCGGTTGGTTCGTCCACACACCGCACACCGCCAAACAAAAAGGGCCTGAAAAACAGGCCCTTTTTATTTGGCGGAGAGGGGTCAGTTTGAAATCCGCTCGGAGTCAGCCGCCCGGTGTTCCTCGCGGGCCGCTCTCCAGACCTCCCGCGCCGCGTCAGCGTTCATCGCTGCAATGCCGAGCCCAACGATGAGATCAGGCCAAGCGGAATGCGTGTAGGCGGTAATTAACCCGGCCGCAATAATGGCGACGTTCGCGACAGTATCGTTACGAGCGGATAGAAACGCAGCTCGCGTCAGACTGCCGCTGTGCGCCCGGAAACGAGCCAGCATGAACGCACACGATAGATTGATCGCCAAGGCACCCAGGCCGGCCAGTGTCAGGGGGAGCGGCGCCGGTGGCATCGGCGCCATGAACTTTCCCCACGCTGCCCATAGCGTAGCGAGACCCGGTATTAGCAGGATACCAGCGAGAACCATTCCCAGACGAGCCCGGCCGGTTGCACTCCAACCGAGCGCGAAGGCGATGAGGAGATTGAGCGATGCATCTTCCAAGAAGTCGACGCTGTCCGCGAAGAGCGAGACTGAGCCAATGGCAATAGCCACGGCGAACTCGACTCCAAAATAGGCGAGGTTAAGGACGGCAACGACGATTACAACTCTGCGCAGGTTCAAGTTCATAGCGGGCGGCAGTATGCCATGTGTCCGGCTCCCCTCTGGCAAGTGGACATATGAATCAGCACCACCGCGTCATTTAGTAGCGTCTGGTTTCGATGATAGATCGCACGGCATTCGGTTCCTCCGGATTGGCGCGTACCAGCGAGGTATAGAGTTCCTGAACCCGCGTTCGGACTTCTGGTTCGATTGCGAAAGTGGCGCATATCGAAGTGGTTACAGCCTTTGAGCGTTCGTCAGACGCGGTCCGCGTATCTCAAGCTCCGTGACCACACGAAACGTCCCGCTGCGTTCGAGTGCCCAGGCGTGGGCCGCAGCAAACGCCGGTTCCAGTCGCTTCTGGTTATTGCGCAAATCCGCGTCGTACTTGATCTCGATCAGCTCGGTACGTCGGCGCGCGCCGGTAACAAGAAAATCCGGTGTGTACCGCCGCCGCGTCCGTCCATCGGAGTAGTGGATCGTGACCGGCTGCGACGTGATCGAAACGGTGGGCTCGGTAAAACTCGTTAGCGTGACGAAGTCACGTTCGAGCGCACTCTCGTGCTCTACGGGACCCGAAGGAAGCGGCTGAAATCCGACGACATGTGAGCGGCGACTGACGGGTATCCGCCTCAACGGGCGGATCCAATTTGCTTGGATGTTCCGTAGATGACTCCAGCCGCACTCGGGCACAGGTTCCTATTCCTGGGCACGCGTGGGAAGATAGGTACAGTGGCGATCCGCCGTGACCGTCCGAAACTAGCCGACAGAGAACGGAGGACAATCCCATGGCGTCAAAAGTGATTCAGGCAGGCGAGGGAACTTCCGATGAGAGTCGGCGGCGGCTCCTTGGCCTGGTGGGGGCAACCGCGACCGCGTTGCTGGTTCGGCCTGTCGCCGCACGTACCGGCGCGCCCATCGGGGATGCGAAGCACGAATCGTCGCCGGGACGCACGATAACGGTTGATGCGCAGCCCGGCCCGTATAAGCTTGATACCGCTCAAACCGCCGTGCTAGTGGTCGACATGCAGAACGACTTCGGGGCCACCGGAGGCATGTTCGACCGTGCCGGCATCGACATATCCGGCATTCGAAAGGCGATTGCGCCAACCGCAGATGTTATTTCCGCCGCTCGAAAAGCAGGTGTTCCGATCGTATACCTCAAGATGGCGTTCCACGCCGACTTGTCCGATCTCGGTGCCGCAGATTCGGTCAATCGAGTTCGTCATCTCCAAATCATGCACGTAGGAAAAGAGGAGCCGGCACCGGACGGACGAGTAAGCCGCATCCTGATCCGCGATACGTGGAACAGCGACGTCCTGCCGGAGCTCAAACCGCACAGCGCGGATCTGGTGGTGTACAAGTCGCGGTTCAGTGGATTCTATCGGACCGATCTCGATGAACGGCTGCGCGCAATGCGCGTGAAGCACTTGGTCGTCACGGGCTGTACGACGAGCATCTGTGTCGAGTCGACCGTGCGGGATGCGATGTTTCGGGACTATCAATGTGTGCTGCTCAGTGATTGCATGAGCGAGCCGATTGGCGGCAATCTCGCGCGAAGCAACCACGACGCGTCTTTGCTGACTGTGCAGACGCTTTTCGGCTGGGTGTCCGATTCTGCTAGATTTTTGAGAGCGCTCGCGTAGGAGGTTCCTGATGCCCAACCTTTGGCGTTTCGTTTGCACTGCTCGTTAGTCCACAAACATGGCACCAAAGAGTCGCTGGTCCAGATTTAAGGCACCAGACTCATTAACGTAATTCATCGATTTCGCGGGCGCCAGTAGACCCCTTCGTCCGGCAATTGAGGAGCATCGAGAGACTCGAGCGAGTTCGGCATGCCGAGCTTTTGGGCGTTCTATGCCGCCTTTCGTCGAGGAGCCGCTGAGCACGGTCCCTATTCGAAGCGATCCCGCCCGGCTCAATTCGGCTGCCAATTGCCGATCTATTTGGCCGAAAAGTCTTACGAGTATGTCGAGAAATGACCGCGGGCTCCGACCTACCTCCGAAGGCGCCCGTTGGGGGCGTGCATCGCGAGGAGCAACTCCGTGAAAAATGAGATGACCAAGATCAAGCTGAGCGCATTTCGCTGGGTACCGCCCTTTGCCCAAGGGCTGGTACGTGATCTTCGGGTACGCTGGGCGCTCGAAGAGGCAGGCCTTGCCTATGAGGAGCGGCTGATCGGGCCGGAGGATCAGCAGTCCGTGACCTATCTTAACCTTCAACCGTTCGGGCAGGTGCCCAGCTATGAGGAGGACGGGCTCGTGCTGTTTGAGTCGGGCGCCATCGTGCTGCATATCGCCGAGCGATCCGACAAACTGATGGTGTCCGATTTAGGCGCACGGGCACGCACGAAGACGTGGATGTTCGCAGCGTTGAACACGGTTGAGCCACCGATCATGTATCTTCGACATGCTGCAAGGCGCGGACGAATCGGCGAAGTTGCTCCGATCGGCGGTTGTAGGGGAGGTAAAGAAGCGACTGGCGAGCCTATGCGGCCACCTCGACGGGCGGAACTATCTTGAGGATCGCTTCACCGCTGCGGACCTGCTCATGGTCACGGTGCTGCGCATCCTGCGCCGTACGGGTCTGGTCGAGGAGACACCGGCGCTCGCCTCCTATCGCCTTCGGTGCGAGGCGCGGCCCGCATTCCAAAGAGCGCTTGCCGACCAAATGGCGTGCTTTGCCGAGAATGCGCCTCCTCTGAATAAATGAGCGCCAGCGGCCCGCCATATCAGATTCGTAACTACAAAACAGGAGCAAAGCAATGAAATTCATATTGATGATGCAGTTCCCGTTGGGAGATTGGAAGACCAAGGGCATAGAAGCTTGGCCACCGCAAGACGTCAAGGCGCACATGGATTTCCTCCGCCGTTTCAACAAGGAGCTAACCGAGGCCGGAGAGTTCGTGCGGACTGAGGGCTTGGGCGGTCCGGAGCAGATGAAAGTAGTACGAGCGAAAAAGGATGGTACGCCGGCGATCACGGACGGTCCCTTCCCCGAGTCGAAGGAGGTGCTAGCTGGATACTGGGTTATCGACGTCGAATCACCACAACGCGCTTACGAGATCGCCGCGCGTGCGTCGGCAGCGCCAGGACCTGGCGGCGCGCCGCTATACATGCCCATCGAGGTGCGCCCGGTAATGATGAGTTCCACGACCGGCGACGTGTGACGCTCCAACCTCGTCACTCGGACGAGAACCTGCTGCGCGAACTTGCTCCGCAGGTTCTCGGTGCGGTGTTGCGGCGATTCCGGAACTTTTCCGCCGCTGAGGACGCGGTACAAGAGGCGCTGCTTGCGGCCGCCATCCAGTGGCCCAACGAGGGCGTGCCCGACAATCCGCGTGGGTGGTTGATCCAGGTCGCCTGTCGCCGCATGTCGGATTACCTGCGTAGCGAACTCGCGCGGCGACGGCGAGAGTCGGACCACACGATTCAGGTACCACGGGATGAACAGGTGGCACCGGCATCGGATACCTCTGATCAGGCGGGTCAAGATGACACGCTAATCTTGCTGTTTATGTGTTGTCATCCGGCCCTCACTTCAGCATCGGCGATCGCGCTCACGCTGCGCGCCGTAGGCGGCCTCGCCACCGCCGAGATCGCCAACGCATTTCTGGTTCCCGAAGCGACCATGGCACAGCGGATCAGTCGGGCCAAGCAGCGCATCAAGAATTCTGGCGTTCCATTTGAGATGCCCACCGCGCGCGAGCGGGCAGAGAGATTGAGCTCCGTCCTGCATGTGGTCTACCTAATCTTCAACGAGGGCTACGCCAGCAGCATCGGCCCGAGCCTGCAACGCAGCGATCTCGCGAATGAGGCGATTCGACTCACGCGCGCCGTTCATAACCTACTGCCGGAGGATGGCGAGGTTGCGGGGCTGCTTGCGCTGATGCTGCTGACCGACGCGCGGCGACCAGCGCGCACGGGACCGGACGGTGAATTAATCCCGCTCGCACAACAGGATCGAGCACTCTGGGACCGGCACGCCATCTCCGAGGGCGTTGCGCTCATCAGCGACACACTCTCGCGCGGGTCGATCGGTTCGTATCAGCTGCAGGCCGCGATCGCCGCCGTTCACGACGAAGCGACGAGTAACGAAGACACCGACTGGCCGCAGATCCTTGCGCTGTACGGCTTGCTCAAGCGCATCTCCGACAACCCGATGGTGACGCTCAATCACGCCATCGCAGCGGCCATGGTGCATGGCCCGCGCACGGGACTCGAGCTGTTAGCAACGCTGGACGCCGATGAGCGGCTAGCCGGTCACCATCGGCTAGCCGCAGTTCGCGCGCACCTGCACGAGTTGGCCGGAGATCGTATGGCTGCCATTTCGCACTACCGCGCAGCAGCGGGCCGGACGACGAGTATTCCGGAGCGGAACTACCTGATCGCCCAGGCAGCCCGACTCGCGGGAGACCGTCAGTAGGAATTTCTGTCCTTTTCAAACGGACAAGTTTATGTCATATTGTCCTTCTAGGAAGGACATATGCGCGACCTCATACGCCGGAAAATCATCGACGCGCTCGCCGAGCCCATACCCGAGTTCACGCGGCGCGACGTTCACATCCCCGCTATCGCCGACAAAGCGATCGCGGTTATCGGCATGCGCCGGGCGGGCAAGACCACGCTCCTCTGGCAGATTCTTCAGGATCGTCTCACGCACGGCACGCAGCGGGAAGGGCTTCTCTATTTTGGATTTGAGGACGAGCGCCTTGCGGGCATGTCCGTAGTGGACCTCGGTCTGATCGTCGAAGAGTATTACCAACTCCATCCGGAATGGCGCGACGGTCGCCGCCCAGTTTTCTTCTTGGACGAAATTCAAACCGTGCCAGGCTGGGAGGCTTTTGCCCGGCGCCTGCTAGAAACCGAGAAAATCGACCTGTTCCTCTCCGGCTCCTCGGCACGCCTGCTGTCCCGCGAGGTGGCTACCAGCATGCGCGGCAGATCGATGGAAGCACTGGTCCATCCGTTCAGTTTCCGCGAATACCTCCGATATTTCGGCCGTGAGCCGGAACGGCCTGCCGAACAGCTCGCAAAAGCGGCACGCTCTGCGCTTGAGAAGGACCTGCGGACATACTTGGCGTGCGGCGGCTTTCCAGAATCACTTGGAGGGGCTGCGAGAGATCGTTTCGAGCTGCTGCGCGGCTATGTGGATACGACGCTGCTCCGCGACGTGATCGAAAGACACGCCGTATCGAATCCGGTCGCGCTGCGCTGGATGGTGCGTCATCTGCTGTCCAATCCCGCGGGCACTTTCAGTGTGAATAAGTTTCACGGGGATCTCCATTCGCAAAACATTGCCGTCGCCAAGGACACCTTGCATGCGTATCTCGGACACCTTGAAGATGCGTTCCTGATTCGCACCGTGTCAATGTCGTCCGGTTCTGAGCGGCAGCGGATGGTCAACCCCCGCAAGTCCTATCCCATAGACATGGGCTTGATCCCGGTTTTCGATCCGACCGGACGCGCCAATCTCGGTCACGCTCTTGAGACCGCCGTGCTGCTCGAACTAGAGCGGCGCGGAGCGCAGATTTCCTACTTGCGGACAACGGAAGGGTTCGAAGTCGATTTTCTGGTTCGCTATCCGGAGGGAGGCGAAGAGTTGATTCAGGTATGCGCGGATCTCGATGCACCCGCAACGCGCGAGCGCGAAACGCGCGCGTTGCTCGCAGCGGGAACCGAACGTCCCGGCGCAGCACAGCGTTTGATCAGCCTCGCGCCGGAGAACCCGCATGATCTGCCTCGCAGCATCGTGTGGCAACCCGCCTCGGAGTGGCTGTTGAGCGAGCGTAACCAACTACCAGTACAAGAACCGAAGCGCCGGTCCCGGAAACGCAGTGTTAGGTGATCACGCTAGCCGGCGGCGGAACATTAGCACGCTACGGTCCGTAGGGTCGATTCGCGCCCTCCCCATGCTCTGTCCCTACAGTCATTGATTTGTAAGGGATTTTTGTGCTGTTTTCGGTAAATGGTGGGCCGTGGGCGATTTGGGCTGTTCCTCCGGTCTTGCTTCGCATAAAACTTAAGTAATTTCAATCGCTTGCGTAAGCCGATAATGGCCGGCACCCTGCCTCGCGACAGCGCGCTCCTGATCCCGACGTGGCTTGGCCCCTCTTCCCAAGCGCTCTTTTGAGAATAGTTGCCCTCCCTATTAATCGATATTATTATGGCTTTAGGATAATTATGTCGATTAATAAAACAACCCATTCTCCGCTTGCCCTGCGCGAGGGCTTTCATGTCGTGCTGCTCAGAGCTCTGGCAGAGCGACTGCAAGGACGCGATTGGGTTCTGAAAGGTGGAACCAATCTACGCCTTTACTTCGGCAGTATCCGATTCAGCGAAGACATCGATCTGGATGTGGGCAAGGACGTCGCGGGCGCCATGCAACGCGCCATTCCGGCGACGCTGGCCGACGGAGATGTGCAACGGCGTCTGCAAGCCCTCGGCATACTCCAGGCCTCACTGATCGGCGGACGATCGAGTAAGTCGACCGATACGACACTGCGCTACAAAATTGAGCTGGTCGGACGCGGCGGCATCCGACCGCCGACCAAAATCGACGTGTCTTACCGGGATAGATGCGAGGGAGACGAGCATGCGGTCAGCCCGGCGAATGATTCCGCCGTCCGCGAGTATCTTCGCCCAGATGACCCGCCGCTTCTATTGCCGAGCTACACACGGCCTGCAGCCATCCGTCAGAAAATCAACGCCCTTGCCTCGCGCACGCACGTGCAGGCCCGCGATGTATTCGATCTGTTTGTTCTTGGAGATGGAACGCTCAGAGGTATCGACACTGGTTTCCTAAGACGCTGGCTAGACGATGCCACGCTACGCAACGCGCGCGGCCGAGCGCTCGAAATATCCCACGCCGAGTATTCAGACACGGTTCTGGCCTACCTGGATCCAGCGCAACGCGAGCAGTTGCAGGACGAGGACACCTGGATCGCGCGTCAATTGTTTGTCGGCGATCTCATCGACCAGATCCTCGCCGTATCACCGGAAACAATCACATGAATGCCGTAGATTCCGCTGTCTTCGGCGAACTGACGCATCATCAACCCGTATTCACTACGGCCGACGTCATCAAAAGCACTGGAGGTTCGCCCGTGTGGGCGACCCAATCACTTTCGGCTTTGGCAAAGGAAGGGCTGATTGCCAAAGTTCGACGTGGACTTTGGGCATTGCCCGGCCATGCTGACTTCTCACCCTACGCCATCATTCCACAATTGCTGCGCGCCACAAAAGGAGAAAAGACCGACGTTCGCGGTTATGTATCGCTACTCTCCGCCCTTAATCTTCACGGCATGATCGACCAAGCGCCGCACGTGATTCAGATTGTGGCGGAACGTATACGTCCCACCGTACGAACCCCTTTTGGGACATATCAGTTCCACCGACTCGACCCCGCGCTCATCGGCGGCTACGGTCCGTATCGAAACACCGGCAACTTCGACATCGCTACCCCTGCTAAAGCTCTATTCGACGCGCTGTATTTATCGACCCGGCGCGGCCGGCGGCTGCGACATTTCCCCGAGCTGAGTTGGCCAGCGAACTTCTCTCGTCGCGAATTACGCGAGTGGATCGCAATGATCGACGATAGCAAGCTACGGGTGGCAGTCACCGAACGGTGGGATGTCTTGCGGCACAAGTCTCAGCCATGAGCAGCAAAGAAATCTATGTGAGCACCGACGTTGAGGCCGACGGGCCGATCCCCGGCCCGAACTCGATGTTGAGTTTTGGCTCGGCGGCGTATACAGGTAGAAAGGAATTGATAGGCACATTCAGCGCGAACCTTGAAACGCTGCCGGGCGCAACGGCCGATCCCAAGACGGCAGAATGGTGGGCCCAACAGCCCGAGGCCTGGGCCGCGTGCCGGCAAGAACTGGAAATGCCTGAAACGGCCATGCGCCGCTACGTCCTCTGGCTCAAAGCCCTTCCCGGAAAGCCAGTATTCGTCGGCTACCCAGCCGGATTCGATTTCCTATTCGCTTACTGGTACCTGATTCGCTTCGCCGGCGAAAGCCCCTTCAGCTTCTCCGCTCTCGATATCAAAACCTACGCAATGGCCTTGCTGAAAAAGGACGCGTATCTCTTTGGTGGGTGCGGCTCCGCCTACTTCAAGTGCTCAAAGCCCACCTTGAACTTCGGGCCGCCTATGTAGCGGCCGGCAAGATCAGCCATGATCGACTTTTCTTCCTGGAGGACGGCAGCGCAATCAGTGATCCGGAAGTCACCCGTTGGCGCTGGAATGAGAGCCTGCAGAAGCTTGGTATCCGTCAGCGTGGTCCATATCACGCGCGACACTCGTCGGTCACTTGGGCATTGATGCTCGGTAAAAATCTACTTTGGGTCGCAAAGCGGTGGGATTGCTCGCGGCCGGGGACGGCCGCTCGTCCTCCGCTTCCCTCCGGACCGCCGCGGCTAGGCCGCGGCGTCCAAAAATCGCTCCGCGATTTTTGTCGAACCCGGTTGGTTGACTCGGGCCATCCTGGCCCTCGCCCTGCGGGCGCACTGCGTGCGTCCAAATTCGCTCCGGCGAATTTGTCGTCCACACACCCTGCACCTGCTGAAAATAAAAAGGCCCCGTTGGGGCCTTTTATTTTCAGTGGCGGAGAGGGTGGGATTCGAACCCACGTGCCGGAATTACCCGACCATCCGATTTCGAGTCGGCGCCGTTATGACCACTTCGGTACCTCTCCGGTTAACTTAAAATTCTTCGCGTTTACTTAAGCTTTTTTCGGTATTACTTAAATAAAATTTAGTTTTGACGAGATTGGCAAACAGGCTAGAAACTCATTTGTCAAGGGTCCGCGGGAAGAAATATTCGTTTATTCTAGCTCATCGGAAAAGGGCTCGCCTCAAGATATGGACTGCCCTGCACCACGGCTCTCAAATGGACTCTATATAAACCGTGCGTAATTTGAAGACACAAAAACAATGGCTGCGCTGGACCAAGCTGACGATAGCGATTTCCGCTCTCGTGCTGCTAAGCAGCTATGCGCCAGTGCCCGGCTTGATTCACCAGATCAAGTCACTGGGAGAGTTGCGGGTGGTCACGCGCACGGGCCCGTTGGCATTTTATCGCGAATCGGATGGCACCTCCGTGGGGCCGGAATACGAACTGGCGCGGCGCTTTGCGGATGAACTCGGCGTCAAGCTCAAAATCACTCCGATGCGAACCTACGCCGAAATTTACGCGGCCATTACCACCGGGCAGGCGCACCTGGCAGCTGCCGGTTTAAAGGTCCCATCGCAATCCGTTCCTGGCGTGGAGTTCGGGCCTGCCTATCAGCACGTGCATGAGCATCTGATCTATCGTCGCGGCGCGGTGCGACCCGGCTCTCTGGCTGAAATCGGCAACTCAGATCTTGAGATTCTCGCCGGCAGTGCGCATGCGAAGAACCTGGAAGCTGCGCGCAATGCGTATCCTGATCTTGTCTGGGTAGAGAATTCGAGCACCAATTCCCAGGCATTGCTGGACGGCGTGGCCGACGGCTCCATTGATTACACGATTGCCGATTCCACGGAATTCGCCTTGGCGCATGACGTGCATCCTGACCTGCGCATCGCCTTTGATTTCCAGGGCGAGCGCCCGCTCGCGTGGGCCGCGAGTGACCGTGATCCTAACTTCGCGCGTGACATGAGCGAATTTTTTGCCCGTCTGAAGCTTGATGGCGAACTCGCCACCATCGTCAATCGCTACTATGGTCGCGCTGAAGATGCGGAGTTCGCCGGCGGCCCGGGCTTCATGCAGCATTTGCAAAGCCGTTTGCCGCTTTACAAGCAGTGGTTCGTCGAGGCGGCGGAGCAGAGCAGTCAGGATTGGCGCTTGCTGGCCGCGATGGGCTATCAAGAATCGAAATGGAATCCCAGCGCCGCCTCCTCGGCCGGTGCGCGAGGACTGATGCAATTGACGGCGGAAACCGCGAACGAAACCAGGGTGACCGACCTGTCGGACGCGCGCCAGAGCATCTTCGGCGGTGCCCGCTACTTCAGGGTGGTCTACGAGAAGATTCCTTCGCACGTGCCTGAGCCGGACCGGACATGGTTTGCGCTCGCTGCATACAACATTGGGTACGGCCATGTGGAAGACGCACGCGTGCTTGCGCAAAAGGCCGGCCGTGATCCGGATTCCTGGCAGGACGTCCGTGACTTTCTGCCGCTCCTTGAGCAGGAACGCTGGTACACGAAAACCGAGAACGGCTATGCCCGAGGTTGGGAGCCGGTGCGCTACGTCGACAACGTACGCGGCTATCGCGACTTGTTGGAATGGGCTTGGGGCGACGGCCCTCGCTTACCTGTCTTGAACTAGCAGCGACGCTCGAAAACTAGCGGCGATGCTCGAAAACTAGCGGCGATGCTCGAAGAATTGCCGCAGCAGGCTTGCGGATTCATCGCTGCACACCCCTCCAAATACGTCCAGGCGGTGCGTCAGCCGCGGCTCGCGCGGCAGGTCAATCACGCTGCCGCAGGCGCCTGCCTTCGGGTCCCAAGCACCGAATACGATCCGTGCCAGGCGGGCATTCAGCACGGCGCCCATGCACATGGCACAAGGCTCCAATGTCGCATAGAGCGTCGCCGTGCTCAGCCGATAGTTGCGCTGCACTTGCGCGCCGGCACGCAGCGCAATGATTTCGGCATGCGCGGTCGGGTCGTGACTCGCAATCGGTCGATTCCACCCCTCGCCAATCACCTCATCATCGAGAACCACCAGCGCCCCGACGGGTACTTCGCCATCGTCGGCAGCACGCTGCGCAAGCATGAGCGCGCGTCGCATGAAATCGGTATCACTGGGCCGATTCACGGCGATCCGGCCAATCGCTGCCGCATGACATAGCGCGTGAAGAAGATCGCGACATATAGGGACAACAGGGCAGCGGCACTGTAGCTCAAGGAATTGTGGATGCCGATACTCGCGCCGAGCAGTCCGACAGTCAGCCCGCTAAAGGTGCGCAAACCATTCGCGGACATCGCGAAAACGCCGATGACTCTGCCGCGAATCTCCGCCGGCGCATTCAATTGCACCAACGATTGAGCCATCGAATTGAACGCGAGTTCGACGAAACCGGCCACGAACAACAGGGTGATCGCCACAGCGTAGCTGCTCGAACGAGCGAATCCCGCCAGTGCGCAGCACCATATCATCGCCAATACATACGCCGTTCGCACCCGCGGCGGCAGCAATCCGCGGCTCTCCAATATCAAGCCGGCGGCCAGCCCGCCCGCAGCGTCAGCGGCCAACAACACACTGTAATTATGGTCTGGACGCCCAAGACCCAGATCAAACGCGAATCCGGGCATCTGGGCTTGATATGCATTACCGATGAAAAACGCGGAGGCGCCCACCAGCACCGTCATCGATAACAGCACCGGATTCTGCTTCACCACTTTCATCGTCAGCCAGATGTCGGCAAAGCCTCTGATTCCCTGTGGACGAGGCGCGATTGAGCTACCAGGGCCGTACGGAGCCCTGATCAGCCACAAAAACAGTGGTGCATAGATGAGCGCGTTGACGAGGATACCGCGGACCGGACCGAGCAGAAGCAGCAAGGCACCCCCCACGGCGGGCCCCAACAAAAAGGCCAGGTAGCGGCCCGTCGCGTTTAGCCGCACTGCGCTGGGCAATTGTTCCGCGCCCACGATTTTGTGTATCAAGACCTGCGATGCGGGCAACCAGATGACACCGGCCAAGCCGTGGGTGACGAGCAGAGCCATCGCCTTCCACTGCGCGGTCGAGTCGGTCAGGAACATGACGCCCCAGCCGATCGATACACCCATGAACATCAGCATTCCGATTTGAATGAGGCGACGGACATCAAAGCGATCGGCCAAGCCGCCGGTGTAGGCCGCAAACGCGAGAAACGGCGCCCAATGCGATACGACAGCAAAGGCCAGCAAGGACGGAGAGTGAAACTTCTGGAAGACAACCCAATAAGAGATCACGTGCTCGATATTGTCCGCCATCATCGCGGCGCTGGCGGCAAAGAAATAGGTCCGAAAATCTCGATTCCTAAACGAAGTAAAGGTGCGGCGCTCGGGACTCTGCGATGGCGAGGCGTCGATTCGAGGTTCCAATTTTTTCCAGTACCCTTGACACGAGTGTTGCGCTGATTGTAAGTCCAAAGCACGCCAATTCAGTAGACTATCGTGCTGGCTTTGACGAATCACAAAAACATGAGGGTTCCATGCGTGGACTGGTACTGCTTGCCGCGGGCGCAGTGTTTCTAACCGCACATGCCGACGAGGGAATGTGGACCTTCGATAACTTCCCATCGGCCGCAGTCAAACGGGATTTCGGCGCGGACATCACGCCCGCGTGGCTCGAACACGTGCGGCTGTCGACACTCCGGCTGACCAATTGCAGCGCATCGTTCGTATCGCCCGAGGGTTTGATTCTCACGAATCACCATTGCATCGAGTCGTGCCTCGCGGAGCTTTCATCGAAGGAGAGAAGCTTGCTGGAACTCGGCTTCAGCGCGCCGACCCGCAAGGAAGAACTGCGTTGCCCAGCGCAACATGCCGACGTGCTCGTCGGCACAGAGAACATCACGGATGAAGTCCAAAGGGCCGGTTCCGGGCTCGGAGAGGCGGAGGCCAATGATGCACGTAAAAAATTGCTGACTTCGCTGGAACAGGCCTGTCAACAAGCGAGCGCCAAATCGAAGTCCGGCAAGCTCGAGTGCCAAGCCGTGCGGCTGTATCAGGGCGCCCAATACTACCTCTATAAGTACAAGCGCTACGCAGATCTTCGCGTGGTGTTTGCGCCGGAGGCCGACATCGCCGCGTTCGGCGGGGATCCGGACAACTTTCAATTTCCACGCTGGACTCTGGATTTCTCGATGCTCCGAGCCTATGAGGACAACAAACCCGCCAAGACACCCCACTATCTGCAAATCGATTTTGCCGGCCCAAGCGCCAATCAGATGGTATTCGTTTCCGGCACGCCGGGCACCACCGCCCGCCTGCAGACGCGTGCGCAACTCGAATTTGAGCGCGACGTCTCATTGCCCATCACGTTAATGCGGGCGTCTGAGCTCCGTGGGCGCTACATACAGTTTGGCAAATCCAATATCGGCGACGAGCGCATTGTGCTGGCGCCGCTCAACAACCTGCAGAACGGCATCAAAGTGCGCCGCAGGGAGCTCGATGCGCTCAATGACGATGCATTTTTGGCAAGCAAATCCAAGGCAGAACAAGAGTTGCGCGCCATCGCGCGACTCGATGGCGTCGATCCGTGGGCTGAAATCGCGTGGGCGTCGAATCGCGAACGCGTTCTCTACCTTCCCTATATATTCATTGAAAACGGGGCGGGCTTCGGCAGCGCACTGTTCCGTAATGCGCGCCTGTTGCTGAGAGGCGGCGATGAGCGGTTGAAACCCAACAAGGATCGGCTGCGAGAGTTCAGCGACGCCGCACTGCCCCTTTTGCAGCGCGACCTCTACGCGCAAGTTCCGGTTTACCCTGAATTCGAGGAAATGACCCTGTCATTCTCGCTCGAGCGTATGCGTGAATGGCTAGGCCCCGATCACCCCGTGGTGCGCAGATTGATGAGCAAGGAGTCGCCGGATGAACTGGCGACACGGCTCATTGCCGAGACCAAACTCGATGATGCCGCGTTCCGCAAAAAGCTATGGGACGGGGGCAAGACTGCGGTAGCGGCGTCCCACGATCCGATGATCGAATTGGTGCGCTCGATTGACGCCGACGCCCGCCGCGTCCGCAAGCAATACGAGGATGAGGTCGAGGCGCCCATCGCGGCGGCGTCGCGGAGGATTGCAGCGGCGCGCTTCAGCGCCTACGGAACCAATACTTATCCGGATGCGACATTCACGCTTCGGCTCAACTACGGTGCGGTGCAAGGATGGATCGAAGATGGCACGGCGGTGGACCCGTTCACCCATCTGGATCGGGCGTTTGAACGGGCCACCGGGTCCTCGCCGTTCAAGATTCCGGCCAGCTGGATGAGGGTAAGAGCTCAACTGGATATGAACACTCCATTTTGTATTTCCACCAACAATGACATCGTGGGCGGAAACTCGGGAAGTCCGTTGATCGATGCCGCGGGAAAACTCGTCGGCCTGATGTTCGACGGCAACATTCACTCGATCGCGGGTCGCTACTGGTTCAATCCCGCGATCAACCGCGCCGTCGGCGTACACCCGGCAATCATTCGCGAGGCGCTCGAAAAGGTGTATGGCGCGAAAGAGCTGCTGAGGGAACTCGAGGCGAAATGAGCCCTAGACCGACATCCTCTTGAAGGCGCGAGCCAGTAAGGCCCAGTAAGTGGCGGGCCTGAAGCGCTGGATGATATCGAGGAACTGTGCGTCCCGGCCAATGAGGATGCGAGGTTGATTTCGCTCAATACCACGGACGATGCGCTTTGCCGCCGCCGCAGGAGCGGTACGCGCCAACTGTTCGAACCGATCTCCCAGCTCCTTCGAACTGACGCTCTCGCGCAAGTGAGCTCCCGCGCGCGCCTTGCGGGCGATGTTGGTCTTCACGCCGCCGGGATGGACCACAGACAGCCTCAATGTACTGTTGCTCATCGCCAGCTCGTGACGTAGAGCCTCCGAGAAACCCCGCACCGCAAACTTCGACGCGCAATAGGCCGACTGACCCGGTGGCGCGATGATTCCAAAAATGCTCGAAATATTGACGATGTGCGCCTGCGGGCGGCTTTGAAGATGCGGCATGAACGCCCGCGTGCCGCGCACCACGCCCCAAAAATTGATGTCCATCACCCACGCCATTTGCGCCTGATCGAATTCATCGAATTGGCCGAGCAACGCAACACCGGCATTGTTGATGAGGATGTTCAGCGAGGGGAAGTCGGCAACGGCGGACAACGCAAAGTCTTGAATCTGCTTTGGATCGGCAACATCGACGCGGCGAGTGGTGGCTCGTCGCGCGTAGGTCGCGGTGATTTCTTTCGCCGCTGATTCCAGGCCCGCCTCGTCTAAGTCGGCGAGCGCAACATCGCACCCTCTAGCGGCCAGCTCAAAAGCAAGCGCACGACCGATGCCGCTCGCCGCACCTGTGATCGCGGCGGCGGATCCTTCGAATTGAAATTTTTGCACGTTCTCCCCTGTGAATTCGCACGCCATCCACTCTGCGGCCGAGGTCGCGGAAAGCCAATCTTACGCGGCAAATCGCCGTTCGTGTCATCGCGCTGTAATCAATATGCCTTTGTGACGTAAACACATGAGTCAACAATCCCGCGATCTACCATCAACTTCACCAAGGGGGAGCGAACATGCAAGGACGAAGACTGATCGCGACGGGATTTCTGGCAGCCGCAGCGCTCGCGAGCGCAAGCGTGCTCGCTCAGCCGGGCAATGACTCGCGAGACGGCGGCCACGGCAATGCCGGCAACGGCCGCTGCCAGCTGCACTCCGATAACAATCGAATACAGCACGTTGTCTATATTCAATTCGATAACGTGCACTTTCGACGGGACCTGCAAAATATTCCCAGCGACCTCGAACAGATGTCGAACCTGCGGAACTTTCTGGTCGATAACGGCACAGTGCTAACCGATCACCATACTCCGCTGATTTCGCATACCTCGGTCGATATTCTGACCACGCTCACCGGCGTGTATGGAGAGAAGATGGGTGCGCCCATCGGCAACAGCCTGCCGTTCTTCAAGCCCACGGGTACCGCTTCATTCCCAAGCACCTTTGAATATTGGACCGATCCCCTGGAGACGACGCCGATCTCGATTCCCGTGATGGTCGACCAGCAAGGCAAGATTCACCCGGCACCCTGGGTGCCGTTCACCAGAGCCGGCTGCGATGTCGGCGCATTTTCGGTCGCCAACATAGAGTTCGAGAACATCACCACCGATGTCACGAATGTTTTTGGCGCAGGATCTCCCGAAGCTGCCGAGGCAACCAGCAATCCAACCAAGGCTAAGGCCGATTTTCTGGGCATCGCCGTTCATTGCGCGCAATCCAGTCCTATTTGCGCCAAGGGCAAGCAGGATGTACTGACGGACGAACCGGGCGGATACCAAGGCTTCAATGCGCTGTTTGGCGGCGTAAACGTTCAACCTGCGGTCTCGCCTCACGGTCCGGTCAAGGATATCGACGGCAATGTGATCGCCGACGCCAGCGGCAACCCCGGCTTCCCAAATACCTTCAATCCTTC
>Ga0193729_1000655_pt1 | contig 18161 bp, 14 predicted proteins | sample U1c2metaG_FD_143036 | JGI IMG/M metagenome (GOLD analysis project Ga0193729, IMG submission 143036) | Soil microbial communities from a riparian zone of the East river system, Colorado, United States - U1c2 | ecosystem: Environmental > Terrestrial > Soil > Riparian zone | place: USA: East River...
TGGAACGGCCGCTCGCCGATGAAACAGATGCCGGTACTGTCCGGCTTGTCGAAGACCGGCAGGCCGGCCGCATGCGCCATCCGGCGCACCTGCGCCTTTTGCAGACCGCCGATGGGAAACAGGGTTTTCGAAAGTGCGGGAACCGCGACGCTGTGCAGAAAATAGCTCTGATCCTTCGCTGTATCCACGGCTTTGCACAGTTCAGGGTAGGAGCCGGTGTGACGAATTTGCGCATAGTGGCCGGTGGCAATCCAAGCGGCGCCCAGCCGCTGCATGTAATCGAAGCAGACGCCGAATTTGATCTCGCGATTGCACAGCACATCGGGATTCGGCGTGCGGCCGGCCGCATATTCCCGCAGGAAGTGGCTGAAGACGCGCTCGCGATACTGCTCGGCAAAGCTCACCCGATGCAGGGCAATGCCCAAGGTCTCACAAACGCGACGGGCGTCTTGGAAATCGGATGCTGTCGTGCAGTAGCCGTCATCGTCCTCCCAGTTGGACATGAACAGCCCCTGCACGGAATATCCGGCATCGCGCAGCAGCAGGGCCGCGACGGCCGAGTCGACGCCGCCCGACATGCCGACGATGACGGTGCCGTCCGGAGGATTGGGGAGGGGCTTCTGCATCCGCCCATTATACGGGCAATGCGTGAAGCCGAAGATTTACATGAGCATTTGCCGCATTTGCGATTCTTGCATGCTCGTCTGCCACACTTCATCGAAGAAGTTCAGGTAGCGGCGCACTACGGCCGGATCATTCATATCCGAAATGCCGTCCCAGCGATCGGCCTGCAACCGATACACCAGTGCCTTGTCATCCGCGATGATAAATGCCCCCGCGCTGGCCGGGTATTCCGGGCTCATGGCGCGAAGATCGATGCAGCTCGTGAGCCGCCGCGCCAACGCAAGAAAGCGGTTGTTATCAACCATCGCGCGCGAGGGATCGGCCAGCAACACTCGAACCTTGGCATAGGAACGGGCCAACACGAGTCGCTTGATGGCCTCGAGGAAGGGCTCCTCGCCGTAGATCAAGGGCTCCAAATCCTGAGTAAAAATCGACAGCAAACGCTGCGCGGATTTGGCGACCTTCAAACTGGCGTCGCGAACCTCGGGCATCGTGCTTAGAATGGTGCGGGTTCCCGATCCCATAGAAGCGTCGCCGCCGGGCGCAGGAACCTTGTTCCCCGCCGGTTTCGAGCGTTCTTCTGTGTTACCCGCCATAAGCTGTGACCCCGACCCCGCGTACTTTGACCCTGATAGTACCGTTTGCCCCGAGGATTGCCGTGCCAACTACGTCACGTTTCGAACAACGTTGAGCCTTATCGTAAGCCCGCGCGCCATGCTTTGACAGGCTATTTAGAGCGGCCTCTGAGCGCCAAGCTCGGCGCCAAGCCGACATAACCCCCTGGAGTCAGTTGCATGAGGCGTGCCTTGTCCTCGGACGGCAGGGCGAGGGAGGCGATGAATTCACGCATGGCGCGTCCGTCCACTGGACGGCCCCTCGAAAAGGATTTCAGCTTGTCATAGGCATCAGGGATTCCATGAATGCGCATCACGGTCTGCACCGCCTCAGCGAGCACCTCCCACGCGCGGTCCAAATCCTCGGCGACGCGTCCTTGATCGAGTTCGATTTTATCCAGGCCCGCCATCAGTGACTTGAAGCTCAAAACCGCGTGTCCGATGGCGACGCCCACATTGCGCATGACGGTGGAATCGGTCAGATCGCGTTGCATGCGTGATATGGGCAGCTTATCGGCGAAGTGGCCTAAGAGCGCATTGGCCAATCCCAAGTTGCCTTCGGCGTTCTCGAAGTCAATGGGATTGACCTTGTGCGGCATGGTCGAAGAACCGACTTCGCCGGCAACGGGCCGCTGCTTGAAATAGCCCATCGAAATGTAACTCCACATATCGCGCGAGAAATCCAACAACACCGTGTTCGCGCGCATGAGTGCGTGACAGTATTCGGCAATCCAATCGTGGGGCTCGATCTGGGTGGTATAGGCATTCGACTTCAGTCCCAATGACCCGACGAATGCCGCACTGAATTGCGGCCAGTCGACGCGCGGCAAAGCGGCCACATGCGCATTGAAATTGCCGACCGCCCCATTCATTTTCCCCAAGATCGCGACCCGTTCGAGACCGGTCCGCTGCGCCTCGAGCCTTGCCGCAACGTTGGCGAGTTCCTTGCCCACGGTTGTGGGCGTTGCGGTCTGGCCGTGGGTGCGCGCCAGCATGCTGACGCCGGCGTGACGAGCCGCCAGCGCGTCGATCTTGCCGCCCAGGTTCTCGAGCATGGGCAGCAGCAGCGTCGCGCGAGCCTTCTTCAGCATCAATGCATACGCGAGATTGTTGATGTCCTCGGAAGTGCATGCGAAATGCATCCATTCCAATTCGGCAGGGCTTGCGCCGCGCGACTGCAACTCGCCGCGCAACCAATACTCGACTGCCTTGACATCATGATTGGTGCGCGACTCGATCTGCTTGATGGCGGCGACATCGGTTGCCTGCGGATCCTTCGACAACGAGGCGAGCAACTCCCGGGCGGAGAGCGGCAACCTCGCCAGCGCCTGGTCAGCGGGCCCCGTGCTGAGCGCGAGGAACCAGGCGCATTCCACTCGAACGCGCTCCCGCATCAGTCCCGCCTCGCTGAATATATGGCGTACTTCGGCGAGTTTTCCGGCATACCGGCCATCGAGGGGAGAAAGAGCGTCGGTGAAAGAGGTGTGCATCTAAAGAGCCGGTAGCTTGAGTGGTAGAATATTGAGATTCTACCGTAAACAACCCGGAGTGAGGCGCGATGACAGCAACCACCCGCGTCGAGCGCGACAGCATGGGCCAGCTCGACGTGCCCGCCGATGCGCTGTGGGGCGCCCAGACGCAACGGGCCATACAGAATTTTCCGCCTACCGGGCTGCGAATGCCGCGCGCGTTCATCCGGGCGCTGGCCCTCATCAAGCATGCCGCCGCAGGCGCGAACGCCGAACTCGGCGATCTGGCGCGGCCGGTTGCGATCGCCATTCAGCAGGCTTCACTGCAGGTGGCGGCAGGACATTGCGACGATCAGTTTCCGGTCGACGTGTTCCAAACCGGTTCCGGCACCAGCAGCAACATGAATGCCAATGAGGTCATTGCGACGCTCGCGACGCGAATCCTGGGCGCCGCCGTGCACCCGAACGATCAAGTCAACATGAGCCAGAGCAGCAACGATGTGGTGCCGACCGCCATCCATGTTTCGGCGGCCTTGGTGCTGGATGAGGATCTGCTGCCGGCCCTGCAAACACTGCGGGAAGTTTTGACGGCGCGGTGTGCCGAGTTTGCCGATGTGGTCAAGACCGGGCGCACGCATTTGATGGATGCCATGCCGATCACGCTCGCGCAGGAGTTGAGCGCCTGGCTCGCACAAATCGCTGCGGCCGAATCGCGCTTGTCGTCCGTAAAACCGCGCCTGTACGCATTGGCGCAAGGGGGCACTGCCGTCGGCACCGGCATCAATGCGCGTGCGCAATTCGGCGCGGTGTTCGCGCGTCACCTGGCCGAGAGCACCAAGATTGCGTTCCGCCCGAGCGAGAATTATTTCGAGGCGCTGTCGAGCCAGGATACCGCCGTGGAACTGTCGGGGCAGCTCAAAGTACTAAGCGTGAGCCTCATGAAGATTGCGAATGATTTGCGCTGGATGAACAGCGGTCCGTTGGCGGGATTGGCGGAAATAGCGCTACCCGCATTGCAGCCGGGCAGCAGCATCATGCCCGGCAAAGTGAATCCGGTCGTCGCAGAGTCCGTCACGATGATCGCCGCGCAAGTGATCGGCAACGATGCGACCATAACGTTGGCAGGGCAATCCGGAAATTTTCAACTGAACGTAATGCTCCCGGTGATCGCCTATAACCTGCTGCAGAGTTTGGAATTGCTGGGCATCGCCTGCCGCAACCTGGCCGATCACGCGCTCAAAGGATTCACCGTAAATCGCGACCGCATGAACGACGCGCTCGCGCGCAATCCCATTCTGGTGACGGCATTGAATCCGCTCATCGGCTATGAAAAGGGCGCCGCGATTGCAAAAAAAGCCTACCGGGAGGGCCGGCCGATCTTGGATGTTGCCGCGGAAATGACCGACTTGAGCATCGATGAACTGCGCCGGCTGCTCGACCCCAAATCCCTTACCGAAGGGGGCATCAAGGGCGCAGGCACTTAATAGTTGACGATGGACTCGCTTTATACGAAAACGCATATTCGAGATGCGCTGGACCCGGCACCCTCGACACCCGAGGAAGACATGCATTGGCTGTCCGGCGCGTCGCCCGAAGTGGTGGCCAGCGTTCGCGCCACGCTGACGACGCGCCGCACGCCCGCTGCCGTGCTGGTGCCGCTGGTGGAGCGTACGGCGGGCATGACCGTGCTGTTGACGCAGCGCGCGACCACGCTCAAAGATCACGCGGGACAGATTAGCTTCCCGGGCGGACGCATTGAACCCGAGGATGCCGACGCATGGCACGCGGCATTGCGCGAGACGTACGAAGAAATCGGTCTGCGGCCTGAGTTGGTTGAATTCGCCGGTTATCTGCCGGATCACGTGGTGGTATCAGGTTTTCGGGTGACGCCCGTGGTCGGCTTCGTCAAACCGGAGTACGAACTGCGAATTGCCCGGGCTGAAGTACACGACGTTTTCGAAGTGCCGCTCGATTTCATCCTGGATGCAGCCAATCATAAATCGCGGCAGCGCAAAGTCGGCGAGTTGACCATCGACATACACGATATTCCATACGGCGAGCGCAATATCTGGGGCGCAACCGCAGGCATGTTGATGACCCTGAGGCGCTTGCTGCAAACACGCAGGGCGCACACATGAGCTCACGTGTCCTCGAATTGCTGGCGATCATGGCGCGCCTGCGTGCGGCTGACGGCTGCCCGTGGGATCGACAACAAACTTTCGCCAGCATCGCGCCCTATACCATCGAGGAGGCCTACGAGGTCGCCGATGCCATTGAGCGCGGCGACATGGGAGATCTGAAGCACGAATTGGGTGATCTGCTATTCCAAGTGGTGTTCCACGCTCAGATGGCGCGCGAAGCGGGTCACTTTGACTTTGAGGCCGTGGCCGCAGCCATTTGCGACAAGCTCACGCGTCGACATCCTCATGTTTTCGGCGATCACGGTCCCTTGAGCATCGCTGAGCAGAGTGCAGCCTGGGAGGATATCAAGGCCGGCGAGCGCGGCGGAGCGGATCCTTCTGCGCTGCAGGATGTGCCCAATGCGTTGCCGGCGCTGATGCGCGCCGACAAGCTCAGCAAGCGCGCCGCGCGCGTCGGTTTTGATTTCGAGCACGCGGGCCAGTGTGCGGACAAAGTCGATGAAGAACTTGCCGAGGTTCGTGCCGCGTCGCGCGAATCGAGCGGTGCATCGCCGGAGATCTTCGAGGAAATCGGCGATCTGCTGTTCGCAGCCGCGAACCTGGCGCGCAAGCTCGATGTCGACGCGGAGGCTGCTTTGCGCGCCGCCAACGCAAAATTCGAGCGTCGATTTCGCGCCATGGAAGCCCTCGCGGCGGAACGCGGCTGGGAATTCGCGGAGCTGAATCTGGCCGCACAGGAGAGCCTTTGGCAAGCCGTCAAGCGTGGCGAGTAAGCGTTGCGAGTACGCGTTGCGAGTACGCGTTGTGAGTGAACGATGATCGGTGACGGCGCTGCACGGCAGGCGGCGGCGCGCGCGGCGGCGCCACTCGTATTCAAGCACGATCCCGACCTGCCTATTTCCGCGCGGCGCGAGGCCATCATGCAGGCGCTGCGCGAGAACCAAGTGCTCATCGTTGCCGGCGATACCGGGTCGGGCAAGAGCACGCAGTTGCCGCAATACTGCCTCGAGCTTGGCCGGGGCATGACGGGAATCATCGCGCATACACAGCCGCGAAGACTGGCAGCGCGTGCGCTGGCCGCGCGAATCGCCGAGGAATTGGGCCAATCGGTCGGCCGCAGCGTGGGATTTCGCGTTCGATTTGCGGACCACGTGTCCGACGCGTCGCGCTTGGTGCTCATGACGGACGGGCTGCTGCTGGCGGAATTGGCTTCCGACCCGATGCTGCGCCGCTATGACACCATCATCGTGGACGAGGCGCACGAGCGTACGCTCAACGTCGACTTGCTCCTGGGCGTTCTGAAGCAACTGTTGCCGCGCCGCCCGGACTTGAAACTCATCGTGACCTCCGCGACGCTCGACGTGGAGCGGGTATCGCAATTCCTGGACGGCGCACCGATCATCGCGGTCAGCGGGCGCAGCTACCCCATTGAAGTTCGCTATCGGGAATCGAACGAGGACCGGGAAGATCCTGATCTGCCGTTGGCGGTCCTCGATGCATGCCAGGAAATTGCGACCGAGCCGGGAGACATCGGCAACGGCGACATCCTGGTGTTTCTTCCCGGAGAGCGTGAGATTCGCGACGTCGGCGAACTGCTGGAGCGCGAACTGCAGTCCCGCGTCGAGGTGTTGAGTCTGTACTCGCGCCTGTCTTGGGAGCAGCAGAGCAAGATATTTCAACGCGGAGCCCGCCGGCGAATCGTGCTGTCGACCAATTTGGCGGAAACCTCGATCACCGTACCCGGCATTCGCGCCGTCATCGATTCAGGCCTGGCGCGCATCAGCCGCTATAGCGTGCGCAATCGCCTGCAGCGGCTGCCCATTGAGCCGGTTTCCCGCGCCGGCGCCGATCAGCGCAAGGGTCGCTGCGGCCGGCTCGCTGCCGGTCTGTGCATACGGCTGTACAGCCAAGAGGACTTCGAACAGCGAGCGCCGTTCACGGAGCCGGAGGTGCTGCGCACGAATTTGGCGGCCCTGTTGCTGCGATTGGCCGCGGACGGTTTGGGTGCGGCGGAGGACTTTCCTTTCATCGATCCGCCCGATTCACGCGCACTCAACGATGGCTATCGCTTGCTGCAAGAGCTGCAGGCGCTGGACGAGGACCGGCGTATCACGCGCCGCGGCCGCGCCATGGCGCGCTTGCCGCTCGATCCGCGGCTTAGCCGAGCGCTGCTGGAGAGCAAGCGCTTCCATGCCGAGAGTGAACTGCTGGCGATCGTGTCAGGCTTGAGCGTGCCCGACGTGCGCGTCGGCGAAGATCCACCGGCGGGCGCGGTTTTCGAAGACAGCAAATCGGAATTTTCCGCGCTCGTGAAGCTGTGGCGCGCGTACCGCACGGCGCGCGAAGGCACCCGGCGCGAATTGCGCCGCTGGTGCAAGGAGCGCCATCTGTCGGTCCTGCGCCTGTCCGAGTGGGACGACGTCTATTCCCAGGTGGTTGATCGGGCGCGCGAAATCGGCATCGTGGCGCAGCGTCAAGCGGCGAGCTACACCGGCGTGCATCGCTCCTTATTGGCCGGATTCTGCACCATGGTGGGCACGCGCCGCGAAGATGGCGTCTATGACGGTACGCGCGGCGTGCATTTTCATATCTTCCCGGGTTCGCTGCTGGCGCGCCGCCGTCCTCGTTGGGTCATGGCCGCAAGCATCGTCGAAACTTCGCGCGTCTTTGCACGTCGTGTGGCGGAAGTCGAGCCGATGTGGATCGAGGGTGCGGCATCGCATCTGATCAAGCGCGAGTATCTGGAGCCGGATTGGGATGAGTCGCGCGAAGAAGTGGTCGCACGGGAACGCAGCAGTTTTCTCGGTCTCATTTTGAGCGCTGGGCGACTCGTCAACTACGGGCCGATTGCTCCGGAGGAGTCGCGCCTCATCTTCTCTCGCGAAGCGATCGTGTATCAACGCCTGCGACGGCGGCCGGATTGGCTGTTGGCGAACGACGCCGCCGTGCGCGATGCGCAGCAAATGGAGGAGCGCCTGCGTACCCGCGATCTGCTGCGGAGCAGCGAATCATTTGTCGAGTTCTATGATCAACGCTTGCCGCGCCAGGTGTCGAGCGCCGCAACTCTGGAGCACTTCAGCAGGCACCTAAATCCCGAGCGGCGGCTCGCCCTGACCTTGGCGCCCGCAGAGATTTTCGCGCGCCTGCCCGAATCTGAGGAGTTGGCGCAATTCCCCGAGAACACCCGGGTGGAGTCTTTGTCGGTTGCAGTCGATTATCGTTTCGCGCCCGGAGAGAGTCAGGATGGCGCCAACCTCAAGGTGCCGCTGTTGGCGCTGCCCATGCTGACGCGCGCGACGGTCGATGCGGCCATTCCGGGCTTGGCGGCGCCGCGCATCGAGGCGCTGTTGCGCTCACTGCCCAAAGAGGCGCGCCGCAGTTTGATTCCGATCGCGGAAACGGTAGCGGCATTTCTGGCGAGTGCGACCGTTGCCGGTGCCGATGCCGGACACTTGAAAAAATGGTTGAAGGAACAGCGCGGGGTTCCCGATGCGCTGATCCGATTTGATTTTGCGGCGGTACCGCCGCATCTGACGGTGCAATTGACGGTGACGCAGGATGGCCGCGAGATTGCGCGAGGCTCCGAACTTGCGGAATTGCGCCGCCGCTGTGCGGCTGCCGGGCGCGTCGAACTCGAACGCCGGGCGCGGGAGACGTATGGGCCTGTCGGGCCCTGGCGTCGATTTGCGGTGGATGAATTGCCCGACAGCGCGACATTGATCCTGGAACAGGGCGCGCTGCAGGTGTATCCCACGCTGATGCAGCGGGGATCGTCGCTGCAGGTTCAATACGAATGGTCCCCCGAGGAAGCGCAGCACGCATGGCGCGAGGGCGCGGTGCGCTTGGCCAGGACGATGCTCGAACGCCACGTGCGCGATTTGAACAAATCCATTGCCGGTTCTGTGCCATTGCTGCTGAGCGCGAGCCCTTATATCAACAGCGACGATCTCACCGATATGCTGCTGCAGCTCGCATTTCGCGGCGCGTGTTTCGGCGAGGCCGACGCGCCCCGCACGCGCACGGCGTATGAACTTGCCGTCGACGGCGGCCGCGAGCGCTTATACGCCAGTCTCGAGGAGGCGAGCGCCATGACATCGCGGTGGCTCACCGAGGCCGCGAGCGTACGGCAATCTTTGGACGACGCTCGCATTCGGCTGTTGTCGGATGCCGCAGAGGAAACCCGCCAACACCTGCGCCGGCTGTTGGATCATCGGGCGATAAAAAAAATGTCGCCGGAATGGCTGCGCCAACTGCCGCGCTATCTAAAAGCCGAGCTGCGCCGATGGCAGCGCAACGCCGTGCGCGGCGGCGAGCCGCCGAACATTGCACGAGAAGTTCACCAGTGGTCGGCGCGCTACGACGGCTTGGAAAGACAGCTCGGCGCGGAATTGCGGTGGTCGCCCAAGCTTGATGAGTTTCGATTTTGGATCGAGGAGTACCGCGTCTCTCTGTACGCCCAGGAACTGAAAACTTTGGCGCCGGTCTCGGCGGCACGGCTGGAACAGCGCGCCGCCGACATCGACGCCTGGATAGGTCGATAGCGTGGCCGGCCGGGTCGGTGCTGACCAACGCTTCCTAGACGTCGAAGCGAATCCCTTGCGCGAGCGCCATCTGTCCGCTCCAGTTGATGGTGTTGGTCTGGCGGCGCATATACGTCTTCCAGGAGTCGGATCCGGCTTCCCGGCCACCGCCCGTATCCTTCTCGCCGCCGAACGCGCCGCCTATCTCGGCTCCGGACGTGCCCAGATTGACGTTTGCGATGCCGCAATCGCTGCCATCCGCGGATAAAAAGCGCTCCGCTGCCTGCAAGCTGTCCGAGAATATGGCTGAAGAAAGTCCGTAGGCCACCGAGTTCTGCAGTGCCAGCGCTTCATCGAGCGTGTCATAGCTCAACAAGTACAAAATGGGTGCAAACGTTTCCGTGCGCACGACGGCCATCCCGGCGTTGGCCCGAATGATGGTGGGTTCCACAAAATTGCCGGGGCGCTTCAGTACTTTTCCGCCGCACAACAGCTTTCCGCCCTCGGCCTGAGCGGCTGAAATCGCGGCGGAATAGCGTGCCACGGCGCCGCCGTCGATCAAGGGTCCCATGAGCGTGTCGGCATCGAGCGGATCGCCGATGCGCACTTGAGCATAGGCTGCAGTCAGACGCCGTTCGAGTTCCTCGGCGCGCGAGCGATGAACCAGGACTCGCCGGGTGGTGGTGCAGCGTTGACCGGCAGTTCCCACCGCGCCGAATACGATCGCGGGCACCGCCAGGTCCAAGTTGGCAACTTCATCGACGATCAGTGCGTTGTTGCCGCCGAGTTCGAGCAGGCTTTTTCCCAAGCGCTCGGCGACGCGCACGCCGATTTGTCTGCCAATGTGCGTCGAGCCGGTGAAGGAGACCAGCGCCACTCGACTGTCATCGACAAATCGGCCGGCGAGTTCCGTACCTGCGTCGATGAAGATTTGAAATACCGCGGGGAACCCATGACGTTCCAGCACTCGATTGCAAATGTGCTGCACCGCCAAAGCGCACAGCGAGGTCTTGGGCGACGGCTTCCAAACGGTGGCATTGCCGGCAATGGCCGCCAAGAATGCGTTCCAGGCCCATACGGCCACCGGAAAATTAAATGCCGAAATGACGCCCACGACGCCGAGCGGATGCCATTGTTCGTACATGCGGTGCTGCGGGCGCTCCGAGTGCATGGTGTTGCCGTACAACATGCGCGACTGACCGACCGCGAAGTCGGCAATATCGATCATCTCCTGGACTTCGCCGTCGCCTTCAGCCTTGATCTTGCCGTTCTCCAAAGACACCAAACTGCCGAGCGCGTCTTTGTGCGCGCGAAGCTCCTCGCCGACCAGCCGCACCGCCTCGCCGCGTTTCGGCGCCGGCACGCGCCGCCAGGCAGCCGCCGCGGCCGCCGCTGCCGCCATGACAATTTCGTAATCCGCAGCCGTCGCGCCGCGCACCTGCGCCAGCCGTTGGCCGGTCGCAGGATTGATCGAGTCGATCAAAGGACCGCTGTTGTCGGTGCTCCAGCCGTGGCTTCCCGACCATGCGCCGGCGTTGATGTCCTTGAGTCCCAGGGACTCGAGTGGATTGTTGCTGTGCTTCATAAGGTTCGATTCTCGATGGGGAGGCGGTCAATGGTGAAGGGGCCGCATTTTGACTTGGCACAGCGTACAACGCTAGCATCCCTGCGATGTCGACCACACTTGCCTTGACGAACTGGCATCCTGCGACCTGGCAGAGCCGTCCCGCCGCCCAACAGCCCAAATACGCCGATCCGAGAGCCTTGGAGCGCGCTGTCGGCGCTTTGAGCCGGTTGCCGCCCCTGGTGGTCTCGTGGGAGATCGAGGCGCTCACCGCCAAGCTGGCGCAGGCTCAGCGCGGCGAGCAATTCCTGCTCCAAGGAGGCGACTGCGCTGAGAGTTTCGAGGACTGCGAATCCGACAATATTGCGAGGCGGCTGAAGATTCTTCTGCAGATGAGCTTGGTGCTGCTGCAGGGGCTGAAAAAGCCCATCGTCCGGGTTGGCCGGTTCGCCGGCCAGTATGCCAAACCCCGGTCCGCCGATACCGAAACCCGCGAGGGTGTGACGCTGCCGTCGTATCGCGGCGACAACGTCAACCGCCCTGGTTTCACGCCGGCGGAACGCGAACCGGATCCTGAACTCTTGCTGCGCGGCTATGAGCGGGCTTCCCTGACATTGAATTTCGTGCGCGCGTTGATCGACGGCGGATTCGCTGATTTGCACCATCCGGAATACTGGGACTTGGGATTCTTACGCCACGCGCCGCTGCGCGATGCCTATCAGCAGATTGTCGACTCGATTGCCGAGTCGATGGATTTCTTTGAATCGATGAGCGGTCAGCGGGTGCATGCCGCAACGCGCGTCGATTTTTATACCAGCCACGAGGGTTTGCACCTGCTCTCGGAGCAGGCTCAGACACGCTACATCGAGCGCCAAAAGCGCTGGTACAACCTGTCCACGCACATGCCTTGGATCGGCATGCGCACTGCCAATATCGATGGCGCGCACGTCGAATATTTCCGCGGCATTTCCAATCCGATCGGCGTGAAGGTAGGCGCCTCGATGAGTGCGGAATGGCTGCAAGAGCTGATTCAAGTGCTCAATCCACAAAATCAGCCCGGCCGCCTGACATTCATCCATCGGTTTGGGATCAAGGATATCGAGCAACGATTACCCGCCATGATCAGCGCGGTTCGGGCAACCGGCTCACAGGTGCTGTGGGTGTGCGATCCCATGCACGGCAACACCGAGACCACGGCGGGCGGCGTGAAGACGCGGCGCTTCGACAATATTTTGGGCGAAGTCGAGGCCGCGTTTCGCATTCACAGCGAAGAAGGCTCGATGCTCGGCGGCGTGCACATAGAACTGACCGGCGAGGATGTGACCGAGTGCATCGGCGGGGCGCGAGGCTTGACCGAGAGCGACCTGGTTCGGGCGTATCGATCGCAGGTCGACCCGCGCTTGAATGCTGAACAAGCCCTGGAGCTCGCGATGCTGATCGCGCGCCGGGCCGGTGCCGGCTATCGGCGCAAATAAGTTCGCATGACCGTCACAGAATTTTTGCAGGAGCCGCTGCAAGGAAAAACCTCGCTGTCCAGGGTAATTTGGCTGTACGGCATCGTGGGCTCGCTGCTTTTCGGCGCAGTCGAATTGTTTCTCAATCCGGAGAATCAATTCGTGATCCGCGTCTATACGATTCTCGGCCTCTTTTTCGGCATTTACATCACCGTCGCCACCTACCGGTGCGCCAAGAATTGCAAATCGCTCTTTCTGGCGAGATTTGTGCGGGTCTCCGCGGTGATTTCGCTGGTGTTGCTGCCGGTACTGACGTACTTCGAGTTGACTGGGGCCCTGACGCTGAGCGATCTCATGCAGGGCCAGTTGCCTGAGTAACAGCAGCGGACTGCAGTTGGATCACGCGTTCAATGCGTGCGGGGCGGGGGCGTGGATTTTAGGTTCGAAGATAGCTTGCGCCGTTGACATCGATCACGCAGCCCGTCATTGCGGCGGGCGCATCCAGCGCGCAGTACACGGCAGCATCCGCAACCTCCCCGGGTTGATTCACGCGCCCCAGCGGGTGCTGCGCCAGAATGGCAGGACCATCCGGCCCTTCAAGGTGGCTGGTGGCCATTTCGGTCTCGACCCAACCCGGCGCAACGCAATAAACGTAGATCGCGCGCGGCGCGAGCGCCTTGGCCAGGGACTGGGAAAGGGCATTTAGTCCTGCTTTGCTGGCGCCGTAGGCGGGCGCGTCGGGTTCGCCGCGAAACGCGCCGCGAGATGAGATGTTGACAATGCGGCCGCGGCCGAATGCCTGGTTTCGCGGATCGGTTCGAGACGCCATGCTCTGGGCCGCCAGGAGCGAGAGATTTGCCGGCGCAAAGAGGTTGGTGGACAGCGTCTGTTGCCATGCGGACGTCCAGCCCGCGTAGTCGATTTTCAGCGGCGAATTCTCGATGTACAACCCAGCGTTGTTGACCAGGACATCGACCGCGCCGAGCTGCTCGACAACGCGCTGCCAGAGCAGCAGCGCCGATTTAGGATCCGACAGATCGGCAGCGAAGATGCCATGCCCGCTGCCGGCAAGACCCTGCAGGCACTCCTCAGCCGCATCGCGGTTGTTGCGGTAATGAATTGCGACGCGCGCGCCGCGTTGTGCAAGCTGCATGGCGATGACTCGACCGATGCCGCGCGAGGCGCCGGTCACGAGCGCCACGGCCGCGAGGTTAGGGCGCGACGTCTTGCACCATGGCAGTCTTGATCGCTGAGATTTGAGCCCTGTCGGTGCTGCGCGTTTGGTACACCGCTTTGAGGAAGGATTCATCCCACGCGGTCAATCCGGGTGGCGCTTTGGCGGACCCGGAGAATAGATTCAGGATGGTGGGCGCTTCGGTTACATTCGCCTCCGGGCGAATTTGTGCGAGGCCGACCATGGCGACATAGGCCGCCACCTGGCCGAAGGAAACGTCCTTCAAGCGCCGTGTATCAACAATGGCAATGATCGATGACAGGGCGCGATAATTGTTGGTCTCGAGCTGCGTCGCCCTGGCCATTGTGGTGGTGCGGCCCTCCATGTTGCCGAGCGGCGTCCCGTCCAGATTATAGAACTCGGTGTTGTACCAGACGCGTATCGGGTTCGATGTGTTGAATTGACGGATCTTGGTTCCACCTTGATCAGCCTCATCGCCGAACATTCGCACGTCTCGCTTACTCCAAGCCTTGAGCACGCCATCAGGATCCGAGGTCACGATGACATAGAAATTGCCCTTGCAATTTTGCGGCGCCAGCGGCGCGCCGGCCGCACCGGCGATTTTCGACACGCGCGAGAGAATGTATTCGCCATCCTTGCTCGGCATGCCCGCGACCAGGGGACACAGGGGAATTTGAGTTTGCCAGCGCGCGAGGGATTCGCCGCCCGGCTTGAGGGCGATCGCATTGACGAACGTCCTCACCTGGCGCTCCAGGGTCGCGCGGTCCTTTGGCGCCTCAACCGTTGTCGAGTCGATGTTCGCTTTTGGCGGTTCCGATGGCGGCGGCGTATCCGCAGCAGCTCCGAGGGCCAGCATGGACAGTGTCATCACGGCCAGCGCTCCGGCGCTTCGAGTTGTGCTTCCCATCACGATTGCCTGTATATCCACGGGTCCTCCCTTAAGGCTAGGTTCCCAACATTCGACGCGGAGGTCAATGTTGAGATCGCCGCTCAGCGACCCTAGTTTCTCCGCGGCGGGTTGTGTCCAGGGTTGCGACCGGGATTATCACCAGAGTCGTGACCAGGGTGGTGACCGGGATTGTCGCCAGGGTTGTGATGAAAGGGCGGCCGATGATGGGGATGGTCAGGCCTTCTTCGCGGCAGGAACGCAACCCCTTGAACGACGGTGTAGGAGTTGGCGGCGGTGTCGGCGCCTTGCTCGCCGTAGGCATCTTCGTCGGAGTAGGTATTTTGGTCGGCGTATGCCGGTGAATACTGCTGCGGCGGCGCATAGGTGCGTGCGTACCGAGCCACTGGGGTCGGGCTCATGGTGTTGATCGCGCGCACTTCGAGCAGGGAGGCCTTCTCGCCGCAGGGGTTATTGGAGAATGTCTTGACGCCGTTGGTTACGCATTGCCAAATCTGGCCGCTCTGTATCGCAGGTTCTTGCGCCTGGGCCGCCGGCGGTGGCACCGTCTCAGGGTCCGGTACGGAAGTCGGCACCACTGCAGGCGCCGCCGCCACGGTTGCGACGGCCGGCTCGGCCGCCACGGTTGCGACGGCCGGCTCGGTCGCAACGGCTGCCGCGCTTGAGGCCGCAGGCAATGACGGTGAATTTGGCGCCGCCGCCTGCGCGCTTGCTGCTCCCTCTGGCGACAAACTGGGCGCCGCTGTTTTGCCGGCGGAAGCAACCGTGATGACGACCGCGACTGCCGCCACCGATAGTCCGCCTAAAACCCAGGGCAGCAAACCGGTTTGGTTTTTCATGGCTTGATTATCCTCCCCCGATCAGGCGAGCGCGGCGGAATCAACAAGAATTAACCGTGAATTAACCCGCCATTAACCGTGGTACGGATATTTGACAGATTACGGTAATCCGTACCGGGTCTTTTTGGGCATCGTGCTAAATTGCGGGAATGACAGCCTTCGACAGTCCCGTGGCAACTCCCGTGTTGCCGGCGCCCGTGCCGCAGCAACGCCGCCTGTCATTTTTCGAGTTCGTGCGGGCGCTGCGCGACAGCGCGATCACTTCTTTCGCACAAGAGGCGTACGAAAGCGACATCATCGAGAGGAAGATGTTTGGGCGTCGTTTGTTCGTCGTCAACGATCTGGCCGCGATCAAGCACGTTCTCATCGACAACGCGGCAAATTATCGAAAGACCGAGATCACGCGCCGGATTCTCGAACCGGGTCTTGGCAAGGGGCTGATTACCTCGGAAGGTGAGACGTGGCGGCAACACCGCCGCACCATGTCGCCGGCTTTTGATCACCGCAGCATTGCTTCTTATGCGCCCGTCATGACCGGCGCCGCGGAGGAACTCATTGCCGAGTGGGGCAGGGTGCCGGCCGGCACGGGCATCGACGTGTCCACGGCGATGATGGAAGTTACGCTCAACATCATTTCGCGCACCATGTTCTCCAGCGACTCCGACGACATCGTCACCATCATGGGACGCAGTGCCGGGCGCTATCAGGTGGAAATGCGCCCAAATATTCTGGATATGATGGGTTGGCCGAAATGGCTGGCAGCGCTGCCGCGCTTCGGCGTCGCCAAAAGGACGCTGGGTGAGTTCGACCGGGTGATCGATCGACTGATCGAAGAACGCGCGCGCGATCCTGGAAGCGGGCCTAAAGATCTACTGGCACGCTTGATCGCGGCGCGCGACGAGCAAACCGGCGGAGGCATGTCGGCTCAAGAAGTACGCGACCAAGTCATCACGATCTTTTTGGCAGGTCACGAGACCACCGCCATGGCCATGACCTGGACTTGGTTTCTCTTGTCGCAGCATCCGGCCGAGGAAGCAAAGCTCCACGCCGAGTTGGATGCCGTGCTCGGCGGCCGCGTGCCGAATCACGACGATCTGAGCAAACTGACCTATACGCGCATGGTGGTCGAAGAGTCCATGCGGATTTATCCGCCGGTGCACACCATGGCGCGGCAGGCGGTGGCCGATGACACACTCGTGGGCCGGCGCATACCGAAGGGTTCGACCGTGATGATCGTTCCCTGGCTGCTGCATCGACACGTCAAGCTTTGGGAGAATCCGGGACGATTCGATCCGGAACGCTTTTCACAGGAGCGCTCGTCCACCCGCGCGCGCTTTTCCTATCTCCCATTCGGCGGCGGCAAGCGGATTTGCATTGGCGCTGCATTCGCCCTGGCCGAAGCGACCATTCTGCTCGCGACTCTGGCGCAGCGTTTCAGCCTGCGGGTCGTGCCGGGACACCCGGTCGAGCCCCAAGGCTTGATCACCCTGCGCGCTCGCCATGGAATGAAAATGCTGCTGACGCCCAGGGCAGGGCCATAATTAAAAAAATATAGTAAAATCAAAAATATACGCTATTTTTCTCGATTTTCAGTCTTTTCTGAGCGGCAATTTTTAAAAACCCGGCTTGCCCCGCTGGCAGCAGGTGCTATTCTGGATCCGGAACCTTCCCCGCAGCCCGATCCTTAAGCGCCAAATGGTCGCTTAAGGCCAGGGACAGCCAACAATAATAATTGGCTGACTGCGAGGAATCTTTTCCCTGATGCGAGGGTCTGACGGGTTCTAAGCCTACTGGCCAGGTTCAGTTGCGCTCGGGTTAGTCCAAAGTCCAAGCGCGATCGATGGCGGGCTACGCGGTGATCCGCGTAGCCCGTTTTTTCATCTACGCACCGCGTTGTGTAATCTTCTCGAGCTTGACATCCTCCTCGCCCTCAAGGGCCGAGGATTCCTTCTGCAAGACGGCGATGTCCCGCCGCGAGGATTATGTGAGCTGCGTTGACGTTACGATCATGGATCGCTCCGCACACAGTGCACTTCCATCCCCTTATTCCAAGATCTTTCCGGCCTTTGGGGCCGGCGCGGCTGTCACACACGCTGCAGGTCTGGGTGGAAAACGCTTCGTCAACTTCGTCGAACCACACGCCTGCGTCAGCGCACTTGTACTGCAGCATGGTTCGAAATGTGCTCCATCCGGCATCGAGCACCGACTTGGCCAATCGGGTCTTTGCCAGAGCGGAGGCATTGACGTTGCCGACAACGATCGCACCGTTGGCCTTCACCAATCGGGTGCTCAATTTGTGCAAGAAATCTTTGCGCCGATTCGCGATTTTGGCGTGAATCGCTCGGGCGCGGTTTCGCTGGCCGGCGCGCTGTGCGCGAGCCAGGGCGGGTTCCAAGTCGCGGTAGAAGCGCTCAGCCTCGATCGGCGGAATCGCTTTATCAGTGAACGCGGCAAAAGTCCTCAACCCCAGATCGATGCCGAGACTCGGAACCGATCGATCGAGAATCGATTTCAGGGACGGTTTATTTCTCTCATCCCACACTCGCTGCACGCTGGGCACACAGACATTCAGATACCAGCGTCCGCGGCTGTCTTCACTGAAATTGCCCGCACGCAGTTCAAAGTTGCCGAGCCCGTAGCTGTCCCACAACGACAACCACCGTCCCGCGAAGTAGACCTGCCCCCCGCGATAGCGAATCGTTCTGACCTAGTGAGTAGGCCTCGGGAATTTCACCCAAAGCCGCTCGCAGAACCGTACGTGAGATTCTCATCTCATACGGCTCCCATTGTCCCTACCGAGACACGCCTAAAGTGAGGCCAGTGAACAAACAACC